>Ga0206933_1024_pt2 | contig 41759 bp, 30 predicted proteins | sample Alteio_BWOrgHeat_15_FD_152937 | JGI IMG/M metagenome (GOLD analysis project Ga0206933, IMG submission 152937) | Enriched cells from forest soil in Barre Woods Harvard Forest LTER site, Petersham, Massachusetts, United States -... | ecosystem: Environmental > Terrestrial > Soil > Temperate forest >... | reverse complement strand
ACGCGATCATTGTTCGGAGCCCCAAACGGCATGTAGACGATGCCCCGATCCTGATCCACAGTCATGTAACCCCAGACGTTGACGCCGGACCGCTGCTTCCAGCTGTCGCCGCCCCAGGTGTCATGACCTGCTTCTCCTGGGCGTGGCACCGAGTGGAACGTCCACACCAGCTTCCCGGTGTGTATGTCCCAGGCGCGCGTATCTCCGGCGGGGCCGAGTCCGCCGCCCAAGCCTCCGGGCCCTTCTCCTGGCCCGGCGCCGGTGATGACGAGATCTTTATAGATAGCTGGCGGCGAGGGCAAAATGTAGAGCTTGTCCATGCCCGTGGTCATGACTTCGGGGGTACGAAGATTTATGGCTCCGTTGTTGCCGAAGGCTGTATTCGCCTTGCCGGTTGCCGCACTGATCGAATACAGGAAGCCATGATTGCTTCCAAAGATGAGCGAGGGGCCGATGGAGGCGTCTCCGGGCCAATAAGCGGCTCCGCGCAGCGATGCCTGATCTGATCCGGGAATGACGAAGACCCATTTCTCTCTCCCGGTGCCCGAATCTAAAGCAACCACGCGGCCGTAGGGCGTTACGACGAACATAGTATTTCCGACGACCAGCGGCCGATCTTCAGAGGGGCGCAATGGATCGTCTGGCGTGCCGCCCGCAGCCGGCTTCATGTGCGCGGGCTTCATGTGATAAATCCACGCGACCTTCAGATGGTCCACGTTTGCCGCTGTAATTTGGGTCAGCGGCGAATAGCGTGTGGCTCCGGAATCGAGGTTAACTTTCGGCCAGGCGGCGGTTGCGTCCTGCAATGCAACAGACGGAAGACCCAACCAGACGAGTAGGACAAGCAACAACAGGACTTTCCTAAGGAGCGAATCCATGATGGAGAGTCCTCGACCCATATCTCCTCGATCTCCAGGATCACGAGCAGTAGCGACAAAAATATCTGCACCGATTCTAGCGAAAAGAGCGCGTGGTCTGCCGCTTGAGACAACGATCGGCTGGAACAAATGTGGTGCCATCCGTTTCATTATGCGATCTGTGACTTCAAAGACAGAAGGTTCCATGTAATCCCAGAGCCAAATCGTGATTGCTTACGCCATGCGACTTCTCAGGAATGATTCAGTCACTCATTGAGTGCACCGGCAATTTATCGTCAACGGAGATGTATCGGCCATGAACGCTGAAGTTTGACAATAAGCATGAAACGAAGCATCGTTAGTTACTGCGGCGCTAACAGGAACGAGCCGATCTCCTCAACTCCGCTTCTCGAATGGGGGTCCGATGTATTCCAGGCAATTCCTTTTGTCGGCGATTTTGATCTGCCTCCATGGCAGTGGGGCGAGCCAGGTTATCTTTCCATCGGCTGGCCTTTTCATATTGAGTGCGCCTGCGGACGCCGCTGTATCATCCGCAATCTCGGATGAATTGCGCAATATGGCAGCCAAAGGGCAGCTGGGAAATAACCTCAACACCGTTGGATATCGCGATCTGATCACGAGACTCTATGAATCCGTAAACTTTGGGCCTTTGTGGATCAAAGACAATAGCCCAACATCGCAGGCAACGTATTTGATTGAGGCTCTCCGTACAAGCCGCCTAAAGGGGCTGAATCCTCGCGACTATGATGCGGAAGGCCTGGCAACGCAATCAAAATACCTCAAAGGAGCGTCAGCTGCCGCTCAGGCTTCGTTCGACGCCTCGCTCACTTTGGCGACGATGCGGTACATCTCGGATCTGCGCATCGGGCGAATTAATCCTAAACATCTGAAGTTTGGCATCGACGTGCAGTCCAAAGAATACGATCTGCCGGAATTTATTACGAAACAGGTCTCGGGCGCAGGAAACATTCAATCTGTCCTCGATCAGATTGAGCCACCGTATGCCGGCTATCGTCGTATCGAGGCCACCTTGAAGCAATACCTGGATTTGGCGGCAAAAGGTGACGGCGCTCAGGTGCCGGGCGCGACCAAGACTGTCGCTCCAGGCGACAAGTACATAGGAACTTCTCAGTTGGCTGCGCGATTGCAGTTGCTCGGAGACCTTCCGCAGGGCGGAAGCTTCGATTCCTATAGCGGGGCCCTCGTAGAGGGGGTCAAACATTTTCAGGCAAGACATGGCCTTGCGGCAGACGGCAAATTAGGTGCGACGACTGTGCGTGAGTTAAACACTCCGCTTAGCGCACGCGTGCAGCAGATCGATGACGCTTTAGAGCGGTGGCGGTGGATGCCGGTCGAGTTTCAACAGCCTCCGGTTCTGGTCAACATCCCTGAGTTTCGGCTAAGGGCCTATTCAGACGATCACAAGCTTGCGCTCACCATGAACGTCGTTGTGGGCAAGGCTGCGCCAACCCAAACGCCAGTGTTTACCAACGACATACAGTTTATTGTCTTCCGGCCTTACTGGAATGTTCCCCCTGGTATTCTTCGCCGATCAGTCATACCCAAGATCGCGAAAAACAGTGGATACATAGCGAGTGAGAGATTCGAGGTCACCGATTCCAGTGGCACAGTGGTCTCTGCAGATGACGATGTAGCCGCCGGGCTGCGCTCGGGCAAATACTCAATACGTCAGAAACCGGGACCGACAAATGCACTCGGGCTGATCAAGTTCATGTTTCCCAATTCTTATTCCGTCTATCTCCACAGCACTCCATCGACTGAATTATTTGCAAGGTCGCGACGAGACTTCAGTTCGGGTTGTATTCGAGTAGAGGAGCCAGCTAAACTGGCCAGTTTTTTGCTGCGAAATCAACTTGACGGACAATCATGGACCGAGTCCTATGCGCAAACGGCCATGGATTCAGGCAAAGATAATCGGCAGGTTAATCTGACTACGAAGGTCCCTGTCCTTATTCTCTACGTGACGGCAGTTGCAGAGGAAGACGGTACAGTCCACTTTTTCGACGATATCTACGGTCATGACAAGCGGCTCAATGCCCTTCTTATCAAGGGACCACCCTATCCATAGCGAAGGGAAGAAATTACCACTAGAACATTCTCCCAAAATCTCATTTGAGTTTGAGTGATGAGAAGGATCCGCGCAAATTTATGAGGGTTTAGCAATGATCCGGAGACCGCTTAATATATGCGATTGGTTGCCCCCGATGGATTCGAACCACCATATGCTGAGTCAGAGTCAGCTGTCCTACCATTGAACGAGGGGGCAACACACGGGTTTTCATGACGATAACCCGCTATTTGCTTCTGTGTCCGCGGCCACGGCTGAGAGCCAGACCAGAGCGGCCAACTCAATGATCATACGAGGAATACCCGCCGCGGGTCAATTCCGCCATCGGCGAGAATCTGCCCTGCAAGACCTTAATCTCTCAGTCTGAGCCAGGGGATAGAGCGATGGATGGCCTGATATGGATCATGGACTCAAGAGAGAAACCACGGCAGGCTGCAGCGCTGGGAATCGCCGACTCAGGCGAAATGCCAGCAGCTTGTCACCCGCACGGCATCGCGAGTCATCCATCTTGCAGAGAAAATGAATTCTTCCAAACGCGGCGATCTTCCTATGCCGCCACCCGATCTACCTCTCGAAGACCACCCAAGCTGAAAACACCCATGAGCTATTTATCACTCATCTGGATTTCGACCACTGCTAACTCTGAATTGCCGAAGATTGATAACTCACAAGAAGCACGTTCCCAGGGCTGATCTAAGCGTGACGGCCATCGAATCACCCCGCTCTAAGTGGTTGCGCTTCGAGCGTGTGCACGGTTGAAACAATTGGGTTCTATTCTGATTTTGATCGAACGGCAAGACTTGTCGAGAGGATACAAACACACCCCAAAGAAAAAACCTTCGGCCGGTTAGCTGAAGGCGCTCTCTGGTTTTGGAAGAGGTCAGTTGCTGAAATGACAGCACCCCGACCGCTTCTCTTCGGCGGCAGTATCGTCGGCGACCCGTCGGCAAGCCGGGACATGAGTCCCGGCTTGCCCCTCAGAATCAGTGAGGCCCTAGGCTCTGAGGTATGCTGTTAAGCATCCCACACCGCCCGATGTCCCTTTTTCCACGGAGTACTCAGCCGTCCAGTAGATGCAGCAAAATCAACGCAGACTCAGGGTCTAGGAGCGCTTTCAGAATTCTCCCTGCTTAACTGTTGTAGTCCCGTTTCGATTTTCCAGCCTCTACAGGCACCGAGCGGCGAAATCTGTTGAACGAGAGCAGATGAAACCGCCGGGCCGTGCATTTCATCTCCTGCATAGCTGGCTGTCAGTCTGTGCAAACCGACGCGCAAGCGGCCTGATGACAGCAACGCCTTACCGTTGGACAATGAGCCTACAGGCCCCATGTGGCCCCCATCGACTAGATGCACGACGCCGGTTGGGACCGGACCTGAATCGCTTGAGACGGTTACGGCAAATTGCGGAATGGAACAGATGTTTTCCGGCCTCTCAGCAACGGAAAGCGTGACCACCGGAGGAACCCTCACCGCCGCCGTTACAACGCTGGAGACACTGATGGGACCAGCTGCCGCGTAGTTCGCGTCGCCACTATATTTAGCGGATAATGTGTGGGTCGCGATAGTCAGACCGGTTACGCTGATGGACGCCGTTCCCGTGGTGGATAGAGCGATAGGGGTACCGTGGTTCACGTTGTCCACCAGGAATTGAACCGTGCCCGTAGGCTGCGTACCGGAGGTCGACTTGACGCTCACGCTGAAGGTAATGGTTGTCCCTGTTTTGAAGGAGCTTCCGTTTGCGGGCGAGGTGATGGTGAAGACCGGAGCCGGCAGTATTCCGGTTCCACTCAGCAGGATCGGATTGGAACCGCTTATGGTGTTGTCGTGGAGCACCAGGCTTGCTGTACGGGCGCCAGCGGCTGCAGGCTTGAACACGACTCCGACTTTGCAACTATGGCCCTGCAATAGGGTGGCGCCGGCAGTGAGGACACAGTTGGTGGTTGCAGGGTCAATGGAATAGTCGGAGGGATTCGCGCCTGTAATGGATGCGTTAGCAGAGAGAATCAGGCTGTCGTTGCCTGTATTGGCGACCGTGAACACCTTGGCGGCCGTGGTCGTTCCCCTGAGAACAGAGCCAAAACTCCAGGTCCCTGTGACGCCCACCTTGCGGAGAGCTTGTGTCGATCCGGTAGTGGGCGCATTGCTCAGGATGTAAACCTGCCCTTGGGAATCGACGGCCACGCCGGTTGGGTTGCTGAGGGTCGCGCTGGTCGCAGCGCTGCCGTCGCCGCTGTAGCCTGCCGTGCCGTTGCCGGCAATGGTGCTGATGATGCCGGTTAGTGCATCGATCCGGCGGACGCGCTGATTACCCGCATCGGCAAAGTAGAGGTTGCCCGCCACATCGAAGGCCATCTGACCGACGGTGGCGCTGATCTCGGCGCTGCGCGCCTGGCCGCCATCTCCTGAGAACCCGCACCTCGCGCCACCGGCCACTCGGTTGGCCGTAGGTGAGTACTCTGCGCTGTAAAGCGACTCCTCAAGCAAATCACAGGTATACGAAGAGAAGTTGTAGAAGGTATAGAGATTACCGTTTGCGTCAACTGAAAAGGAGCCAGCAGATCCAGAAGAGTAAGCAAATTGGTCGCTGAGATACCACAGATTGAGGACACCAGAGCCACCAGAAATGCCTGCTACCGGCATCTCGGCCGCGCCCTTGGTCCCCTCCTCAAAGAAAAGGTTATCGTAGGCATCCATGCTCATGCTGCCGGGAGAACTCATGCCGACGGCGGAGAGGGCACAGGGGGCAGACGGCGTGCAGGTAGCGGCCGTGTGCGCGTATCCATACGCGGTCTGCGATCCCCAGGGATAGTAGACACTGAAGTAATAGGTGCTCCCGGTGTTGCTGGTGTACAGGATGCCGAAGCTGTCGGCAGCAATCGATACCGGAGTGGCGATTGGACTGAGTGGGGTGGTGACCAAGGAACCGCTGGAATCCATTTCCTTGACGAGGTTATTTCCGGTGTCGGCGATGTAGAGGTTGTCTCCGCCGTCGATCGCCAAATGAGTCGCGCTTTTGATGGTTCCTGTACCGGCGGATACGCTTCCGGAGACCGTTGTGATCTGGGAGGGCGTAAAGCTGACGATTGGAGCGTAGCCGTTCCCCGTCAGGCCAAAACTCATGGGCGTCGCCTCGGCCGAGTGAGTGACCGTGACAAAGCCCAGCCTGTGGCCGGGGCCCTGCGGGTTGAATCGGACAAGAAGCGTGCACCTGTTGCCGCGGGAGTAGATGTTGCCCTCATGGCAGGTGCCACCGGCCTCGACGACGAAGTCTTTGTTCTTCGACTCGATCCGGGTGAGCCTGGTCTCGGCGGCAAAGTTGAGCGTGAGCGCTTCTACTCCGGCGTCTTCTCCTACGTTGGCCGCGGCGAACACGTGGTAATTGGCGGGGGCGTGTTCAAACGTCGAGTCGCCGGGGAGGCGGGCGAGGATATCACCTCGGGGTTTCGCCGCGGAAGTCAGGGAGATGGTGGGAGAAGCGAGGGTCATGGCCGACTGCGGCGCGTCTGTCGACAGTACTGAGTGCATCTCCTTCATCTCCTGCGCTGACTGAGCGTGGATGAGCGCCATGTACTGGCATGCCAGGACCAGACACAGCCCCGGAAGTGTGATTCGGAAAGCTTTCGCGATGGCGTACATACGGTTTCTCCTTTGTTGTTCACTGAGTGCGGTCAAGAGTGCGCCGAACGTGCTCTATCGAGGTACAAGTCGAATGATGTACGGTGACTCGAGGATGGCGAAGAAGCCGCTATGAATTGAAGCGAAAGGAAAGAAGAGATCGTTAATTAGAACAGGAGTTCCAGTCGCTACAGGGGCGGATGAGCGATTGGAGATATCGGCAGTTCCCTCGACTAAGCTATGCTTTTCGAGAGAAATAGCCCCACGAATCGGCAGCAAATATACACGAAAAACAAAGAGCAGTCACGAGAAATGCTCCTCATGAACATTCACATGAATTGGATGAAGCGGGCAGCGATCACGCGCTGATGGCAATCAAGTAGTCTTGTGCCGATATGCGGGTCGGGCAAAAGAGATGAGCTACTGCGAACCACCTCACAAAATGATGTTTGCTTGCCTCTTTCACGAAGGAGCATAGAGGCCTGCAAATAGGCCTTAGCACCTTTCCAGATCGTTAACGGCCAAATGTGCATGGCCCCGCTGCGCTCTATGAAGGGCGTTTCCTACGATTAGATCCCCTCCCAGCTGTCCTGAATTGCGCATGGTAAAGGTTGTTATCGTTAGTGCTGGGCTAGCTCCAAGACTGTCTGATCTTGGTCTGGTAGGCAGCTTCGATGAATACTGAGACAGATATCGAGAATCGCTATGATCGCTAGCCGATAAGTCGAGACAAGCCGGAGTTCTCGACCCTTCCAAAATCCATTCTCGGCGGTTGATAGATTGATGCTATCTTCTAACTTATCCCGAATGTGTGAGCGACGGGAGCCACTCCTTTACCGATTGACCTACTCACTGCCGCTTAATGCTTTGACATTTTGATCAGAAGTACCCCGCCTTTTGTTGTCGAAGCCGGCTCACATGTTAGCCAGTATCCGTTTCTTAACTCGAATGGAAAACGAGGGCAAACAGATGACTCAGTCCTTTGAAGCAGCTGACGCCAGTCCTGTATTGACTGTAGAGGAAGTCAGACACCTGGCAGAGGATGGTAGCAAGCCAGCCGACACCCTCATGAATGTGGTGGCATTGATCGCCACGCGATTCAAGACCGATGTTTGCTCGACCTATCTGCTTGAGCCGGATCGATCGAATCTTGTCCTGGCGGCAACTCTCGGCCTCCATCCACGATGCATTGGCACACTCCGCATGCCTCTCAATGAAGGCCTCGTCGGTCTGGTTGCAGAGCAGGTACTACCGGTCGCCGTCGATGACGTCAGGAAACACTCTCGCTTCAAGTATTTCAAGGATTCCGGAGAGGAAGAATATCACTCCTTTCTGGGTGTGCCCCTGATCGACCGAGGAATCCTGCAGGGTGTTCTGGTTGTACAAACCAAGGATTCCCGAATCTTTCGCGAGGATGAGATTCGCCTCTTGGTCGAAGCGGCAAATCGAGTAGCGCCTGTCGTAAGTGAGGCCCGCACCCTGGATCGCTTCATCGGCCCAGCTCAGGAGCGCTTATGGTCTCTGGCCCGAAATATCTGGTGGAGTTGGGACCACGACTGTATCAGCTTGTTTCGTGATCTGAATCCCACCCGCTGGCGGCAGTTGAATCAGAATCCAATTTCGCTGCTCGGCGAGATTCCGCTGGAAGAGATCGAGCGCCGTGCCACCGAACTGGTTTTGCACAGCCGTATCAACTATGTCTACCGCCGTCAGCAGGAGTATCTTCACGCAGATCGAACCTGGGGTGCGAATCATGCGGGAGTGCTTCGCCCTCGTCCAGTTGCCTATTTTTCTGCGGAATTCGGCCTGCACGAATCGCTCCCGATTTATTCCGGCGGCCTGGGTGTGCTCGCCGGAGACCATATCAAGAGCGCATCCGATCTCGATATACCTCTGATCGGAGTCGGCTTGTTTTACGGTCAGGGCTACTTCCTGCAGCGTCTTGACAAGACTGGATGGCAGCAAGAGGAATACCTGCAAACGGATGTAAATCAGTTGCCTATGCAACCGGCGATCGGGCAAAACGGCGAACCGGTAGTGGTGGAAATTAAAACCCGGAGCGGCTTCATCCGTGCAAAGGTCTGGCAGGTCAAGGTCGGCCGTTGCGACCTGCTGCTGCTCGACTCGAACGTGATGGGGAATGCGCCCGAAGATCTTGAACTTACCTCTCGCCTATATGGCGGCGACGGGCGAACTCGCATTCGGCAGGAGCTACTCCTCGGAGTGGGCGGCTTCCGCGCTCTTAAAGCAATGGGCATCTCACCCGGAGTGCTTCACCTCAATGAGGGTCACAGTGGCTTCGCGGTCTTTGAGGCCATTCGCAATCGTATGCAGGAAGAAGGTGTGGACTTCAATACAGCAGTTAGTACTGTCCCCCGCGAGGTGATCTTTACCACCCACACACCGGTGCCGGCGGGTCATGACCGATTTAGCTCCGATCTCATCGAGGAGCACCTCGGAGACTTGCGCGACGAACTTGGAATTTCACGTGAGGAATTGATCGGCTTCGGCCGCGAGAATCGCTCTGACCACGATGAGCAGTTCTGCATGACGGTCCTTGGGCTCAAGCTGAGCCGCCGCGCCAATGCTGTTTCTTCTCTACATGGCGAAGTTTCCCGATCGATGTGGAAGAACCTGTATCCAGGCAAAAGCGAAGATGCCGTTCCCATCGGCCACATCACCAACGGAGTCCATGTTCCGTCCTGGCTTGCACCGCAAATGTGTCGACTCTACGACCGGCATCTTGGAGTTGGGTGGCATAACCAAAGTGGAGCAGCACGCACCTGGCAAGACATCGAGAACGTCGACGATGGCGAACTTTGGGAAACACACCTGAGCCTGAAATCGCAGCTGCTGGATTTTGTGCGTCAGCGGGCATGGGAGCAGGCTAAGCGTCGCGCCGAGCCCGATGAAACCCTCTATAGACTCAGCAAGGTGCTCTCGCCGGATGCACTGACAATCGGCTTCGCGCGACGCTTTGCCACTTACAAGAGAGCCAACCTTGTCCTGGCCGACATGCAAAGACTAGCGTCCATGGTCAACGATCCCAAGCGTCCTGTGCAATTTCTTTTCGCGGGCAAGGCACACCCGCACGACGAACCGGGAAAGGCGGTCCTCCAACAGATCGCCAGGATGATGCGCGATTCTGATGTCGGAGATAGATTTGTTTTCGTTGAGGACTATGACATCAATGTCGGTCGACATCTCGTACAGGGTGTCGATGTGTGGCTCAACAACCCGCGCAGGCCTCTTGAGGCTTCCGGCACCAGTGGACAAAAAGTCGTCCTCAACGGAGGCTTGAATCTTTCAGTTTTGGATGGCTGGTGGGCCGAAGCATACGACGGCCTCAATGGCTTCGCTATTGGCAGGGGAAGAACGCATTCGAACCTGGATGTACACGATAACCGTGACGGTGAAGACCTATACCGCGTTCTCCGCGACGAATTGATCCCACTTTACTATCACCGCGACCGGGATGGATTGCCCAGAGGATGGATCAAACGCATGAAGAGGACCATCCGCACACTGGGGTGGCGCTTCAATGCCGATCGCATGGTGATGGATTACACGCAAAAATGTTACATCCCCGCGGCAGGCGGAACGTCCAGTGAAATCAAGTCGCCTTGTTAATCAAAAACAGGCTCCGCTGTTCCGCAACTCGGAGCGGCAACAGACCATTCCCATTCCGCGGTTTATGCAGCAAGGTCAAGTCGCTCATCGAGCGTCTCCTGTAAATTCAGCCCGATCCGTCACCTGAAACACCTGACAGGCTCCCGCAAACTCATAACTGCGGTAAAATCACCTCAAGCGTGGAAATACTTCTCAATCTCGCCTGGGCGCTTTGCTCCCTGGCTCTGCTCTGGACGTGGATGCGAAGGCGGCCTACTAACGCCGCGCCCGTCGCGTCACAGATGCTGGCATTGGCGATGGTCGTGATCCTGCTGTTGCCCGTTATCTCCCTGAGCGATGACCTCGTGGCCATGCAGGGCCCCGCGGAGTCCGACAGTTGCGTGCGCCGCGTCCTCCACGCCAACCAAGGCCATCCATCCGTGGTTCCGTCAACGGCTGGAATGCCAGAAGAGTTTTTCGCAGTACTGACAACAACCGGTGGTTCGCGTGAGCTCATCCAAAGCTACAACTTTGCTCCGTCGCCCACGCTTCTGATTCGATCACTCGATAGTCGCCCACCGCCCCAGGCATAGACTCCCCCTACTGGATTTTCGGCTTCATTCCAAGTTCTATGCGGCAGCCGTTTTAATCGCGGCTCCGAAGGGTGTCATGAATCGACTTAAGCATTTACTGTTTGCAGCAACAACTGTATCCATAGCCTGTTTGGCTGTACGAACCTCTGCACAGCCCGCGCCAGTGGCTTCGCCTAGCTCCGGCGCGGTCATGACATGGGAGCAGATAAAGGCGCGTTTTGAGGCTGCTAATCCCGCGCTCAAGGCCGACGCGCTTGGTGTCGACGAAGCGCGAGCTGCTGAAATCACCGCCAACCTCCGCCCCAACCCGCAGTTCGCATTCGCGGTTGACGGAGCACAGCTTGCGCCGAACAATGGCGTCTGGCAACCCCTCAACGGAGTGCAGACGCAGACCACGCTCAGCTACCTCCATGAGCGCCAACGTAAACGCGAGTTGCGCACCGAGGCCGCCAAGGACTCAACCCTTGTAGCCGCAGAAAATCACGAGGATCTCAAGCGCAATCTCGAATTCAATCTCCGCTCGGCCTTCATTCAGACCCTTCAGGCTAAGGCCACGCTCAAGCTCGCGCGAGATGACCTGGAGTACTACGACAAGATCATCGGCATCAGCCGCGACCGTTTCCACGCCGGTGATATTGCCCAGGTCGATCTTGACCGCATCGAATTGCAGCGCGTGCAATACGAATCCCAGCTTCAGGCCGCTCTCGTAAACCTCCGCACTGCCAAGATTCAGCTCCTGCAGATGCTCAACGACCGCACGCCCGTCGAGCAGTTCGACGTCGACGGCCCCTTCGATTTCTCCCCGGACATCAAAGACCTCGAGCAATTCCGCCAGATAGCTCTCGATGCGCGTCCCGACCTTCGCGCTGCTATCGAACAAATCGAGCAATCGAAAGCTCAGCACAAGCTCGCGCTCGCCAACGGATCAACCGATCCCACATTTGGCGGTTGGTGGACCTACGACGGCTCCTTCAACAATCCCAACGCCAACCACGCACTCGGTCTCAGCGTCACGCTTCCGCTTCGCATCTTCGATCGCAATCAGGGCGAGAAGCAGCGCACCGCAATCGATATCCAGAAGAGCCAGCAAGCGACTGAGTCGACGCGTGCACAGGTCTTCGGTGACGTCGACTCAGCCTATGCGCAGGTCGATAGCAACATCACGCTCCTGAAGCCATACAAGGATCGCTACCTCGCGCAGTCCACTCGCGTGCGCGACACCGTGACCTACTCCTACCAGCACGGCGGCGCAACTCTGATCGACTTCCTTAACGCGCAGAGCGACTACCGTACTGTGCAACTGGCCTATCTGCAGCTGATCGGCAGCTATCTAACGGCGGCCAGCCAACTCAATCTTGCCGTGGGCCGCGAGGTAATTCCATGATTCGGCGTTCGTACAGCACCAGTTATCAAACCATCGCAATCAGCCTCGTCACAGCGGTAGGCCTCCTCCTCACGGCGTGCAAGAAGAAAGACGACGACGCCAGCGGTGCGCCGCCTCCGGCGCGTGTGACGCAGGTGCAGGACATGAACCTCATCACTGTCGCACCTGCCAAGACAAGCCTCTTCCCCATCCAGGCCGCCGAAAAGATCGAAGCTCCCTCGCAGCTCACAGCCACCGGTTCTGTCGCTCCCGACATCGGCCGCACCATCCCTGTGATCTCGCTCGCCAGTGGTCGCGTCGTTGAGATTCACGTCCGTCTCGATGACGCCGTACAAAAAGGCCAGCTTCTTATGAAGGTGCAAAGCCCTGATGTCACCAACGCCTGGGCAGCCTATCGCAAAGCCGTCAACGACGAGCAACTTGCCAACAAAGCCTACATTCGCCAGAAAGAACTCTACGACCATGGGGCCGTCTCTCAGGCCACAGTCGAAGTAGCAGAAAATGGCGAAAACGACGCTAAAGAGGCGCTCAACGCAGCCCAGGAACAACTCAGGCTCTACAACGTCGATATGTCGCACCCCAGCAGCATCGTCGGCGTATACTCACCCGCCACAGGCGTCATCATCTCGCAAAACGTCACCAATGCCGCCGCAGCCGGCGTCACCTACGCAGGCTCATCTACTGCCTTCACCATCGCCGACCTCACGCATGTCTGGATCCTTTGCGACGTCTTCGAAAATGATCTGCCCAAACTCCAGCTCGGTCAGGAAGCGCAGATTCGGATCAGCGCCTATCCTGACCGTGTCCTCACCGGGCACATCAGCGACGTCGGCCCCGTCCTCGATCCCAACCTGCGCACCGCCAAGGTCCGTATTGAAGTTGCCAATCCAGGCATCCTCAAGCTCGGCATGTTCGTCACCGCCATCTTCAGCAGCCGCAAGTCTGAAATACACGCCGTCGTCCCGGCCACTGCTGTGTTGCATCTGCATGATCGCAACTGGGTCTTCACTCCTGCCGGCAACGGACAATTCAAGCGCACTGAAATTCACGCAGGCCGGACTCTTGACGGTAATCGACAGGAGATACTAACCGGCATCGAACCCGGCCAGCAGGTCGTTACCAACGCACTCGCTCTTGAAACCGAGGGAAATCAATAATGATCCGAGCCCTCGTCGATTTCGCACTAAAGAGCCGTTGGCTCGTAATCGGAGCCGTGATCCTCATCACCGGGTGGGGCATCATCGCCTTTCGTGGTCTGCCTATCGAGGCCTATCCAGACGTCGCAAACAACTACGTCACCGTCATCACGCAATGGCCCGGCCGCAGTGCCGAAGAGATCGAGCGCCAGGTCACCGTGCCCGTCGAAATTCAGATGGCCGGCATGCCGCACCTTACGCATCTGCGCTCCAGCACGCTCGCCGGCATTTCCAGCCTGATGATGATCTTCGATGACGAATCCAACAGCGACATGAATCGTCAGCACGTCCTCGAACGCCTCAATCAGGTTTCGCTGCCAGCGGGGCTCATTCCGCAGATGGGCACCGACTGGAGTCCTGTCGGCCAAATCTACTGGTACACCCTCGAGAGCACCAATCCCGCCTACGACGTGATGGAAAAGAAGTCTCTCGAAGATTGGGTGCTCGAAAAGTCCTTCAAAGGCGTTAAGGGCGTCGTCGACGTAGCCAGCTTCGGCGGCCCCACCAAGGAGTACCAGGTCAAGCTCGATCCCAATAAGCTCATCGCTTACGGCCTCAGCATTAGCCAGGTCGAGCAGCAGTTAACCAATAACAACTCCAACGGCGGCGGCAGCTTCATTGAAGAAGGCTCACAGGGCATCAACGTCCAATCCCTCGGCCTCTACACCACTGTTCAGGACATCGAAAACACCGTCGTCAAAACGCAAAATGGCGCAGCCATCCGCATTAAAGACATCGCCACCGTCGAACAAGGGCCCAAGATTCGCCTCGGCCAGATCGGCCGCTCCTGGCATCTGCCCGACGGCTCCATCACTGACAATCCAGACACCGTTGAAGGCACCGTCCTCCTCCAGAAAGGCGCAGACTCCGACCCCGTCCTCCAGGGCATTCACGAAGAGGTCGATCAGCTCAACAAAAACATCCTTCCCAAGGGCGTGAAGATCGTTCCCTTCCTCGATCGCTCCAAGCTCGTCGCCTACACCGTCGAAACCGTAGAGCACAACCTTCTCGAAGGCATCCTGCTCGTCTCCATCATCCTCTTCCTCTTCCTCGGCAACATCCGCGGCGCCATCATCGTAACGCTCACCATTCCGTTCGCGCTGCTTTTTGCCTCTATCTGTCTTGATTTGAGCCACATTCCGGCCAACCTGCTCTCACTCGGCGCACTCGATTTCGGCATGGTCGTCGACGGCTCCGTCGTCATGATTGAGAACATCGTCCGTCACCTCAACAAGCCGGACGACACAAGAACCCCCGGCCAGAAGATTCGAGAAGCCGCGCATGAAGTGCAGCGTCCCGTCTTCTTCGCGCGTGGCATCATCATCACTTCGTACCTGCCCATCTTTACTCTCCAGGCTGTAGAAGGCCGCCTCTTCAAGCCCATGGCGTGGACGGTCACCTTCGCACTCATCGGCGCTCTCGCCTTCGCCATTGTCGTTGCCCCGGTCGTCGCCAGCATGCTCTTTAGCAAGGGTGCCAAAGAGTGGGAAAACCCCATCATGGGCTGGCTTATCCATCACTACCGCACCGCCGTCCGCGCCGCCATTGAACACAGCCGCGTCACGGTCGGCATAGCAACCATCCTCTTCCTCATCGCCGTCTACCTCACCATCGGCGGCCCCATCGGCTCGGAATTTCTGCCTCATCTCGATGAAGGCTCCATCTGGGTGCGCGGCACACTACCGCCCAGTGAAGGCCCTACCTCCAGCATCGACTTCACCAACAAGGCCCGCCTCGTTATGGCCTCGTTCCCTGAAGTCACGCAAGTCGTGAGTCAGACTGGCCGCCCCGACGACGGCACCGACACTGCAGGCTTTTTCAACACCGAATACTTCGTCGACCTGAAACGTAAAGAAGACTGGCGTCCCCTCTTCCACCAGAACAAGGACGCGCTCGTTGCAGCTATCGACAAGGAGCTGGAGAAATTCCCCGGCGTCCTCTGGAACTACTCGCAGCCCATCTCCGACAACATGGAAGAAGCTGTCTCCGGCGTCAAAGGCGAACTGGCCGTCAAGCTCTACGGAGACGACCTGCGCACCCTCGAACACAAAGCTGAAGAGATCCAGGCTCAGCTAGCCTCTGTCAAAGGCGTCGAAGACCTCGGCATCTTCCGCATCGTCGGCCAGCCCAATCTCAACCTCACCGTAGATCGCGCAGCAGCCGCGCGCTGGGGCATAAACGTCTCTGACATTCAGGACGCAGTGCAGACCGCCGTCGGCGCCAACGCTGTCACCCAGGTACAGCAGGGTGAGGCACACTTCGACGTCACACTGCGCTATCAGCAGCCTTACCGCAACACACAGGAGGCCATCGAAAACATCCGCCTGCTCGCGCCGTCAGGAGAGCGCGTCTCTCTGGCGCAGCTAACCAAAGTCTCCACCGACGACGGAGCTGAGCAGATCAATCGCGAAGGCGGCCAGCGTTACATCGCCATCAAGTACTCCGTCAAAGGCCGCGACCTCGGCTCCACCGTCGAAGAAGCCATCAGCAAAGTCACCAAAAACGTCCAGCTCCACGCTGGCTATCACCTCGAATGGGCCGGTGAATACGAGAGCCAGAAACGCGCCAACAAGCGCATGGCCATCGTCGTGCCCATCACCATGCTGGCCATTTTCCTCATCCTCTACACAATGTTCCGCTCAATGAAGTGGGCGCTGCTCATCCTCGTCACAGTCATCATGGCCTCGATCGGCGGACCGCTCGCGCTCTTCATCACCCATACCAACTTCTCAGTCTCCTCCGCAGTTGGCTTCCTCGCGCTCTTCGGAGTCTCCGTACAAGCCGGCGTCATCATGATTGAATTCATCAACCAGCTACGCGCGCACCGTAAAGGCATGGAAGAGTCCAGCCGCGAACACATCGTAGCGGCAGCCGTGGAAGGCGCTGTGCTGCGCCTTCGGCCCATCATGATGACCATGCTCGTAGCCACGCTCGGGCTGATGCCCGCAGCCTTCTCTCACGCCATCGGCTCAGACTCGCAGCGCCCCTTCGCCATCGTGATCGTAGGCGGCTTGCTCGCCAACCTCGTCATCGGCATATTCCTGTTGCCAACGCTCTATGTAATGTTTGCCAAAGAATCCGACGAACTACCCAAGCTCGAGTTAAGCGAAGATTTCTAGCGCGTATTTGCTTTTCTTGTTGTCATTCCCGAAGGGAATCTGCTGTTGTCTTACTAGCGCTTGAAGAAGCAGGCAACTACCCTACTCCTCCCGCAAAACTTCCAACGGCCGAAGACCCAAAATCCGATAACTAGCTAGCCACCCCGTGGCCGCCGCAAGAATCGCAGTCCCCAGCAATGTCACCACCGTAGCCCATCCATCAAACCGCCACGGCGCCTCAAGCTTGCGCAACAGCACTCGCACCAGCAGATTTGCAAAGACCGCGCCCACAGTCCCGGACAACAGCCCGAGCACGCTAAACTCCACGGAAAAGATCCGCACAATCCGCCACCGTGTTGCGCCCAGCGTCTTCAACACCACCGCCTCGCGCGTCCTGCGATACCGCGTGCTCGCAATCGAAGAAGCCAGAATCATCAACCCCGCAAAGATCGAAAATCCCGCCAGAAACCGCACCACAAAAGTAATCTGGTTCACCACAGATTCGATTCGGTCCAGCACATCCGCCAGGTTGATGACCGTCACCGTCGGATAAGCCGCAAAGAGCGCCCGCTCAATCTGCGAAACCTGCCTGGAGTCCACGCGTGCCGCGCCATACCAGACCGTCGCCGCATCCTTCACCAGCCCTGAAGGCAGAAGAAACTCCGCCCTCCCCCCCAGATGCTGCTCATCCGCGCGAAAGATCGCAGCCACCGTCAGCTTCAGGTCGCGACCATCGATCTCCGCCTCGACCCTGGAGCCAACCTTCAGATGAACACGGCTCGCGATACCTTCGCCAATCGCAATCTGCCGCGCATTGGGGTTCGTCCACCACTTGCCCTCACGAATCTGATCGCCCTCCGGCGCGGCATCCGCCCAGCTGAACGAAACACTCTCCAGCATCCTCCGCGGAAAATGCTCCACCTTCAGCTTCTCCAGCGGCACGCCATTCAGCGAGATAAATCGTCCGCTCACCACCGGCAGCAGATCCAGCTCAGCATGGCTGCCCGCCGTTTTGCCAGGTTGCGATGCAAAGAACGCCTTCACGCCCGCAACCTCGTCCGAAGTAATGTCCACCAGAAACATATTTGGAAGCTTTGGTGATGCAGTCTCCTGTATCTCACGCAGCACCTGCGACTGCATCAGATACACTGCCAGAATCAGCATCACCCCCGTGCCCAGCGCCGCAAGCACCGCAGCCGACTGATTCCCAGGCCGATACAAATTCGCCAGTCCCTGCCGCAGATACTGTGGCAGCCGCAACCGCACGAGGCTCAGCAGCCAGCGCAGCAGCCGCAGAAATCCCGCCGATAGCACCAACAGCACAATAAGAATCACTGCCAGCGCAATCCCAAACCAAGACCCGACCTGCGCCGAATCGCTCAGCCCCGCCGCGATCAACGTCAACGCGATAAGAATCACAACAGCCGCAACGATCTGCAACTTACGCTGTCCCCACCGGCGCAGAAACGCCACAAAGCCACGCTCCTCAGCCTCTTCGATCATCTTTCGCAGTACCAGAATCGGCCGCACCTTCCGCACATCCAGCAGCGGCGGCAAACAGAACAGCAGCGTAGTCAGCAGCCCCGTCGCCAGTCCCGCCAGCGCCGACCGCCACGGAAACTGAAGCGTCGCGTGCACCGGCAGCAGATTGCCGAAGACGGCAGGCAATGCCAGCATCACCGCGCCTCCAGCAGCCACGCCAATCAGTGCACCGGTCAGCCCAAGTCCCATCGTCTGCAGCAGAAAGATACGCAGCAGATCGCCCGAGCCCGCGCCAATCGCCTTCAGAATCGCCAGCACATCCATGCGTTGTTCTAGGTGCGCATGCATGCTCATCGCTACACCAATCGCGCCTAGCACCATCGCCACGAGACAAATCAAACTCAAAATCGACGTCGCCCGGTCCAGGCCCTGCGTCAGTGCCGGATTTCCCTCGCGATAGTCCATTACCTGCGCTTCCGGCAACGCCGCTTCAATCTGCTTCCGCGCTGCAGCCAGTGGCACTGCACCCTGCATCGTCACAGGCAGCTGCACCAGCAGGCGCTCATTCGCCCTGCTCCCAGGCGCAAGTAATCCAGTAGCACCAAGCGCCGCCCGCGAAATCAGCACACGAGGCCCAAGCCCGGCACCCGCCGTGATACGATCTGGCTCTTGCACCAGCTTCGCCGCAATGAGAAAGCTGTGCCCGCCCAGTCGCAGTGAGTCTCCAACCTTCGCCTTCAGCCGGATTAGAAACTCATCCGCCACTACTACCGAATTTGCAGTCAACGCCTGCTCGAGCGGCATATCCGGCTCAAGCTCAGCCTTGCCGTAATAGGGATACTCGGCCGGATCCACCGCCTTCAGCGAGACCAGAATCGGCACCGGATCGGGCGGCACCGAAGCCATCGACACGGTCTCAGTCACCCAGGTCGTCCGAATCCCCTGACCTTCCAGGCTCTTGATCTTATCCTTCTCAACTTTGGACGGCTGCTGATTTGCTCGCGCCGAGAGATCGCCCGCCATCAGTGAACGCGCTTCGCGCGTCAGCGTCGAACGAAAGCTCTCGCTGAAGCCGCGCACGCCCACCAGCGCAGCCACGCCCACCGCAACCGACAGCACTACAAAGATGAACTTGCCGGGAGCGGAGCGCAGATCGCGCCCGGCAATCACAGCAGCCCGCTTCCACGTCAGCGACCGATTGGCCATCTAGTTGTGCCCGCCCTGCGCCAGCGCCGCGGTGGCCAAATCCTCGCGCATCGTGTCCTCCACCACCATTCCGTCGCGAAGCACAATCTTGCGATGCGCCAGCGCAGCCACTTGCGGATCATGCGTCACCAGCACCAGCGTCGTGCCGGTATCGTTGTTGCGGCTCAATAGCAGTTCCAGTACCTTCTGCCCATTCACAGAATCGAGATTACCTGTCGGCTCGTCGGCCATCACAATCGGAGGCTCCACAATAAACGCCCGCGCCAACGCCACCCGCTGCTGTTCTCCGCCCGAGAGCTGCACAGGATAATGCTCCGCCCGCTCCGCCAGCCCGACCTGCTCCAGCAATCTCCGCGCCCGCGGAATTCCATCGCCCGGCAGATTTAGCTCAAACGGCAGCAGCACATTTTCAAGCGCCGTCAGCGTAGGAATCAGCTGATACGACTGAAAGACAAAGCCCAGCTTCTGCCCTCGCACTGCCGATAGCTGCGCTTCTTCCAGGTTGTGAATCGGCGTCCCATCCAGCCAGATCTCGCCCTCGCTCGGGGTGTCCAGCCCGGCCAGCAAACCCAGCAGCGTGCTCTTCCCGCTGCCACTCGCCCCAACAATCGCCACAAACTGCCCTGAAGGAATACTCAGATCAATTCCCTTCAGAATCTCCACTGTTCGCGACCCATTCTGAATCCACTTGCGAACACCGCGCACTTCAATCATCCGCCGCTCACCTGCCTATCCTGATGCTACGCGGTTTTCCCCGCCAGCGTTCCCGCTATACACGCAGTAGGCACCGGCACATGCCTTCAGTTGTGGTTCGGAAAGTATTTGTTGTCATCCTGAGCGCAGCGAAGGACCCGCGTCTGTATTTGCTTTTCTTGCTGTCATTCCCGAAGGGAATCTGCTTTTCGCATACCGCATTGATACACTGCGCAAGTGATGAGCACCAAAAAAATCAGGAACATCCTGCTCCTCGCCCTCTGCCTCATCGCCACCCACCTCCACGCCGCAGAAAAGACCCTCATCTGCTTCGGCGACAGCATTACGGCAGGTTACGGCCTTGAAGACCCCGCCAAACAAGCCTATCCCGCCCGCATCGAACAGCTCCTCGCTTCCCGCGGCTACCACTACCAGGTCCTCAACAAAGGCGTAAGTGGCAACACGACAAAAGACGCCGTCTCCCGCCTCAACTCCATCGTCGCCCTCCACCCTGAAGCAGTCCTCGTCGAGTTCGGTGGTAACGACGGCCTCCGCGGCCTCTCCATGGAGATCACGCGCAAAAACCTCGACACAGTCCTCACCACGCTCCAGGGCGCCCACATCCGCATCCTGCTCGTAGGCATAACGCTCCCGCCCAACTACGGTGCCGATTACATCCAGAGCTTCGCAGCCGTCTATCGCGATGCCGCCGCCAAACATCACATCCCGCTTATGCCCATGCTCTACGACAAGGTCTACACTGTTCCCGGAACGATCCAGCAAGACGGCATCCACCCCACTGCCAAAGGATCACAACTGATCGCGGAGCATCTCGTGCCCGAACTGCTCCCTCTGCTCCACAAGTAACGACACACATCGCGAGGAAACAATGAAGCGATACAAGTTCGAAGCGACCATTCTCGAGGCGGGTGGCGGCGGAGCCTACTGCCTCTTCCCCTATGACGTGCAAGAGGAGTTCGACACTCGTGGCCGTATTGCCGTCAAGGCCACCTTCGACGGAGTCCCCTACGCAGGCTCACTCGTCAAGTACGGCCATCCCCAGCACATGCTCCCGGTGCTGAAAGCCATTCGCGAGAAAACAGGCAAAAACATTGGCGACGAACTCACTGTCGTCCTCTGGCGTGACGAAGCCGAGCGTACCGTGGATATTCCCGACGACCTCGCTGCGGTAATGGAACGCGAAGGGGTGCGCGAATACTTTGAGAGCCTGAGCCTCACTCACCGCAAGGAGTATGCCCGCTGGATCAGCGAAGCTAAACGCGAAGATACCCGCACCAAACGCCTCGAAAAGGCGGTGCAGATGCTGCGCGACAAAGTTAAAACGCCCGGCTGAAGCGCATCAGAGTGACTGTGTTAAGCTTCGCTCGCAAGAAATTTGCTTTGAGGATTTTCCTGAAATGAAGAACTGGTCGCCTGGATTGGCAGTCGTGGTCATGACCGCATCTATAGCTTTTGCGGGCATCGCAGCGCAGTCGCAGCAATACCCCTTCCGCGACCCCAATCTCCCCACCGAACAACGCATCACAGACCTCCTGAGCCGCCTGACGGCCGAAGAAAAAATCACCCTCATGTCCGGCGCCCCCAAAATCCCGCGCCTCGGCCTCTCCTTCACCGGACAGGTCGAAGGCCTCCACGGCCTCGCCCTCGGCGGCCCCGGCCACTGGGAAGGCCGCGGCAAGCAGCCGTTGCCCACCACCACCTTCCCGCAGGAGCGCGGCCTCGGCAACACCTGGGACCCGGAGCTGATGCAGAAGATCGGCGCGCTCGAAGGCTACGAAGCCCGCTACTACTACCAACGCCTCCAGGACAACAGAGGCGGCCTCGTCGTCCGCGCTCCAAATGTTGACCTCGCTCGTGATCCACGCTGGGGCCGAAGCGAAGAGTCCATGGGTGAAGATCCCTATTTCGTCGGCACCATGACCGTCGCCTTCCAGCATGGCCTTCAGGGGCCCGACCCCGCCCATTGGCAGACCGCATCGCTCATGAAGCACTTTCTTGCCAATGAAAACGAAGACACCCGTGACTCAAGCTCATCCAACTTCGACGAGCGCCTCTTCCGCGAATACTACTCTGTCCCCTTCCGCATGGGCTTTGAAGAAGGCGGCTCCCGCGGCGTAATGGCCGCCTACAACTCGTGGAACGGCACGCCCATGATGATCCACCCCATCCTCAAAGACATCATGATCAAGGAGTGGGGCAACAACGGCATCATCTGCACGGACGGCGGCGCGCTCGGCCTGCTCATCACCGCGCACAAGCGCTTCCCCGATAAAGAACACGGCTCCGCTGCAGCCATCAAAGCTGGTATTAACTACTTTCTCGACACCTACAAAGAAGACCTCGCCAAAGCACTTAAAGACGGCCTGGTCACTGAAGCCGACATGGACTCCGTTCTTCGCGGCTGGCTTCGCGCCCTCGTCTCACTTGGCCAATTCGACGCAGTAGACGGCAACCCCGGCCCCAACGATCCCTATGGCAAAATCGGCCGCGACAACACCACGCCACCCTATGAACGCGACAGCAGCACGCAGCTAGCCCGCCTGGCCACCGAGGAGTCCATCGTTCTATTGAAGAACGACCACAACACCCTGCCGCTGGACGCTTCCAAGCTCAAGACTGTAGCAGTAATCGGCCAGTGGGCCGACCAGGTCCTTCTCGACTGGTACAGCGGTACGCCTCCCTATTCCATCTCCGCACTTCAGGGAATCAAAGAAGCTGTCCGCCCAAGTACCAAGGTCCTCTTCGACAAAGGCACCGACCCAGCAGCCGCCGCAAAACTCGCCGCTCAGGCTGACGTCGTCATCGTCGTCGTAGGCAACCATCCCTACTGCAACGCTACTCGCTGGAAGCAATGCGACACCCCCAGCAATGGCCGCGAAGCCGTCGATCGCAAGACCATCACCCTCGAAGAAGAAGCGCTCGTAAAGCAGGTCTTCGCCGCCAACCCGCACACCATTGAAGTCCTCATCTCCAGCTTTCCCTACGCCATCGTCTGGAGCCAGCAAAACCTCCCCGCCATCGTCCACCTCACCCAGAACAGCCAGGAACTGGGCCACGGCCTCGCCGATGTCCTATTCGGCAGCTACTCGCCCGCCGGGCGTCTCGTGCAGACTTGGCCCACAGGAGACGATCAGCTCCTGCCGATCATGGACTACGACCTTACCCACGGCCGTACCTACCTCTACGACAAAAAGAAGCCGCTCTACCCCTTCGGCTTCGGCCTCAGCTACACCACCTTCGTCTACCAGAAGCTAGACACCAGCGCCAAACAGATCGCCGGCGACGGCCAGGTCGAGGTCACCGTCCACCTCAAGAACACCGGCTCCCGCGCCAGCGACGAAGTCGTCCAGCTTTACGTGCAGCATCTCGATTCCAAAGTGACTCGCCCGCAACTTGAGCTCAAGGGCTTTCGCCGGGTCCACATCGAGCCTGGCCACACCACCGAAACCAAAATGACCATCAAAGCCCGCGACCTCGCCTACTGGGACGCAGCCCGCCACGCCTGGCGCGTCGAAAAGGAGCCAATCAGCCTGCTCGCAGGAGGCTCCTCAGACGCACTGCCGGTCACTGTTGAGGTACAGGTCAACAAAAGCTTTGAATACAAGCCGTAAATGATTGATTTGCGGAATATTTTTCCATCAGAGCTCAATCCGCAGGGGGAGTGCGGGCTGAGCTCTGAGGTTCATGCGGCAAACACCCGCACAAAGTAAAATCTGGGTTTTAGAATCGGAAGGAAAGTAATGGTGCGCCCAGAGAGATTCGAACTCCCGACCTGTTCATGTCTGATCAATCAACCGTAGCGACATGCGAAGGTCATATGCTGAATAACAGTCATTATATAGGAATAGTGGTGGTTCTCGACCTGGAACGGTCAGCACTATGTCAACAACGGGCCTGCCTGGTTGCCCAGCAGATATCCGCAACCATCCCACTCCGGGGAAAGCCTAAAAAAATCCTGGTGCACGCGCCCAGGATATCTTGATAACGTAATACACCTTCTATCAATTCGTGCTATGCTCCGATGCGTAATTGAGCAGGTAGCTACTACCTGCTTCCTCAGCCGGATGTTCACTCAGCTTGTAAAGCTTAAGTGAAACGGCCTTTGTTTCACGTTTCCACGCTGTCATTCTCGGTAACGGCCCGAGCCTTGCTCTCTCAGAGCCTCAGATTTAGATCAACGCATAGACTCCACTCGACCTTCATCCCTCAGGAGGACGTGACATGCGCATTTTCAGCTTCAAATCCATCGCTTCCATTTCCACTCTGCTTTCTTTCACCACCATGCTCGCTCTCACCACGGCCACCGCCAACGCCAAAAAGGACAAGTCCGTCACGGGCACCGGGCACAGTGCCCGAACGACGCACAGCCTGCGGGGAAATGTGAAGGGTGGCCGTCAACCCATCCATCTGTCGACCGTCACACTTTGGGAAGCAGGCACGACCGGCCCGGGTACAGCGACTATGCTTGCCAACACGACCAGTGACATAAGCGGGAATTGGAACATTGCTTCTTTTACCTGCGCGCATACCGCGTCTCAGCTGTACCTTACCGCCACAGGCGGCGATGCCACCACCGAAAACATTCCCAATCCGAATATCGCTCTTGTGCTTATGATCGGCGCATGCAACAGCCTTCCATCCCGGGTCATTATCAATGAACTCACTACAGCCGCGGCCTCGTACACGATGGCGCAGTTTGGCGAGCCCGTGAATCCGAGTCTTTCTGCTAATGGTGATCCTGGAACCACGGCCTATACTGGGCTCAACAATGCCGCGAGGCTGGCAATCAAGATCGTCAATCCGAGCACGGGTGCTCCTGCAGTCTTCCTCACTACTGTCCCGAACTCTCCGAAGCTCCTGAACACCATCGCCGATATCCTCGTCTCGTGCGTCAACTCGCTGTCTCCCTTTACTGCCTGCACCAATCTCTTCGCCACGGTCAAACCGCCGGCAGGAGATCCTGCACCTGCTAATACATGGGAAGCAGCAATTGACATAGCCCGCAATCCCGGAGCGAATGTCGCCAGCATCTATGACTTTGTAAACCAGCTTCCAAGCGGAGTCTCAGCGCCATTCGTACCGTTTCTTACTACCGTGCCCAGCGAGCTCACACTGGCATTGTCCTATCCCATCGCGGGATCCAAGAGTCTCAGCGGTTTAAGCTTTGACTCCGCGGATAATGCCTGGGTTTCAGACGAGATAGCCGATTCCGTCTTCGAGATGAGCCCGGCCGGAACATTATTGTCACCTCCCGGGGGCTTTACCGCGGGCGGTAATCTCGACAATCCGCGCTTTGTTTTTCATGACACAATTGCCAGCGGCAGACTCTGGATTACCTGTCGTAACAGCAACCGCGTCGACGCCATTGACGGAGCAGGCAACGTGGTCTTTAATTCAACCTTTACTTTAGTCGCCCCTCTGGGCCTGTCTATCGATTCCTTTAATAGGGTGTGGGTGGCGAACAATGCTAATGATGCAGGCGTCACGATCTTCAACCCTACAAGTGGGTCGTCTTTCACCACAACCAGCGGCGGTCTCTTAAACCCCCAATACATAGCGGGCGATACTACTGTTTCACCCAACATTATGTGGGTCTCTAACATTGTTTCCGGCGGACCAGACACAGTGGTAAGGGTCGCGAATGATGGTACCCCCGGTGATTTCACTTTTAGCAGCGTAAGTCTGTCAACAAACACCCCGCACGGAATATCGGTCGACAACGAGGGGAACCTCTGGTTGGCAATTGATGGAGGTCCTTCAGCAGGTGCTGTAATGAAGATTAACAACGCTGTACCTCCTACGATCGCTCTTGGACCTCTGTTCGCCGGCGGCCTGAGCTTGAACAACAATGCCCTTGGCGTGGCAACGGACAGCAATAACAATGTCTGGATAAGCACCTTTAACAACATCGTTGAGCTGGATGCGAATGGCAATCCTCTTAGTCCGTCGACCGGCTTTACCGGGGGCGGGTTGTACTTCAACGGCCCCGCCATCGCCATCGATCGCAGCGGCAATCTGTGGGCCGTGAACAACAAGGCTCCCATCGGCTTGATTCAGTTCGTGGGAGCAGCTGGTCCTGTAGCCACTCCTCGTGTAAGCGGCAGGCCCCTCGCACCCTGACACCCCGAACAAGAGCGCCCGAGCACATCGTCAAGAACGCTTGAGAGGTGGCACAAAAATGTGGAACATTCTTTTTGCTCGTTCACACAAGGAGTGCGATAAGGTGAGAAGAATCAATAAAATGTATGGTGCGCCCAGAGAGATTCGAACTCCCGACCTGTTGATTCGTAGTCAACCGCTCTATCCAGCTGAGCTATAGGCGCATAATGGCTCGTTCCCGAACCTTCATCAGATTACCAAGAAATTGTGGCTAAAGCAACGCCGAGAAGCGGGGAAAGGTCCCTAAGCCAAGCCGAAGATCAACCGCTTCGTGCATCAGCTGGTTCCCATAAAAATCACGATGCCTCCGGCCACAATTAGGCCACCACCGACCCAGATGGCGAGAGACGGCACCTGCCTGAAGACCAACCACGAGATCAGCTGCGCAATGAGAAAAAAGAAGACGACGTAGATTCCGATCAGCTTGCCGAAATTCCAGGGCGGCACATTCACAGTCCAGCCATAGGCAAATAAAACACCAGCGGCCAGTACAAACAACAATAGGCGTGGTCCTGTTGAATTCTTGTGCAGCGCAGCTCTCATGAGAGCATCGCCACCCGCTTCAAGTGCCGCTGCGGCAAGCAACATTAAAATAGCCTGTGTACGGCCCATCAGGCCTCCAGATGAATCGTTGGCGAAGACGTCAAGGTCTCGCCTCTGAAACCTGGGAGAGGCATGTCATCAAGCCTTCGCCACCGGCACAGCCTCGGCCTCAGGCGGAGGCAACACTAACGGCACTTCCTCCACCAGCTCAAACCCAGAACGCCGTACCAACTGCGTCACAGTAGCCGCATTCAGCCGCGTCGCGTCGTACTCCACTAGCAGAGTGCTCGCCTCGCGATCAAACGACAACCGCCGAATCCCATAAACCTCGCGCGCATTCGCCAGCGCAAAAACCGCAGCCTCACTCGGCTGACCGCTATATCGAAAAACAATCTCAACCGTGGTCATAGCTCAAATCATAGCAACCCAAGTTAGAGAGTCTTCAAATACCGCAGAATCTCCGGATCGTTCCAATCCTGCGCACTGATAAACCGCCGCCGGATATTACCCTGCCGGTCGATAATGAACGTCTCCGGCCACCCCGTCACCTTATACTGGGCTGCCACTTTCTGTTCAGGATCGCGCACAGTGTTCAGATCGAAATGCTTTTGCACCAGAAAGCGCTTATAGGCCGCTTCGCTCTCATCAATGCTCACCGCCAGTATCGGATACTCCGGATGAGCACGATGAAACTCCAATAGCGAAGGCGTCTCCGCTATACACGGCGGACACCAACTCGCCCAGAAATTCAGCAGCACCACCTGTCCCCGATAGCTCGCCAGGTGAATGCTCGTCGTCCCATCCGATACATTGAAATCAGGCGCAGGCTTCCCAATCGCCGAGGGATGGTTACCCCGATCGCAGCCCACGCTTGCCGCTAAAATCATCCCGCAAAGTAACACCGAAAATCGCATCGTCCGCACATCCCTATAATACGGAGCGGGAGCCGCTGAATGCCATCTGCCGCCACTCTACTGGAGCTCGAAACCGAACTCGACGCAACCGAAGCACCGTCGGCCCCACTGGAACTCACCGTAATCATCCCCGCTCGCAATGAAGAAGACTGCCTCCATGCCTGCCTCCAGTCCCTCGTCTCACAATCGGAAGAATTCTTCCAGCTCGGCCGCGACTGGGAAATCCTCGTAGTCGACGACGGCTCTACCGACCGCACCCGTGCCATTGCTCAAAGCTTTCCCAACGTCACCGTCCTCGACCCCATCTTCGTCAACGGCAAGCTTGAAAAAGGCTGGACCGGCAAGGCCAACGCCTGCTGGACTGCCGCTCAAGTCGCTCGCGGCGCCTGGCTCCTCTTCACAGACGCCGACACGGTTCATGAACCGGGCAACCTCCGCCGTGCCATCCATGAAGCAGAAAAGTATCAGGTCGGCATGCTTTCCTACTCGCCACGCCAGATCGCCTCCGGCCTCTGGCAGCGCGCCCTCATGCCGCTTGTCTTCAGCGAACTGGCCCTCGCCTACCCGCCCGAAAAAGTCTCCAACCCCGCCCTCCGCATCGCCGCCGCCAACGGACAGTTCCTGCTTGTCAGCCGTGCCGCTTACAAGGCCGTCGGCGGCCACGCCTCCGTCAAAGACAAAATCCTTGAAGATGTCCAACTCGCCTTCCTCGCCAAGCGTCGCAAAGTCGGCCTGCGTTTTCGCTACGCCGCCGACGCCCTCTCGACCCGCATGTACCGCTCAACCTCGGCCATGATCGAGGGCTGGACCAAAAACCTCGCCCTGCTCTTCGGCAACTGTCTCATCCTCGCCATGTGGCGCGTTCTCGACATCTTCCTCCTCATCGGCCTTCCCTTCCTCGCCTGGAAATTCCGCACCTACGGCGTCCAGTACGTCCCTCTCTTCACCGCCGGATGGCTCCTCGTCCTTCTCTGGCTCCGCAATCTCTGGCGCTTCTACGCCCGCGTCGCCAAATCCAACTTCCCTGCCGTCGACTGCGCCCTCTCCCCGCTGGCCCTGCCCCTGTTTGCCATCCTTCTCTACCGCAGCTGGTTCCAGACCAACATCCTCCACCGAGTCACTTGGAAAGGCCGCAACTATCCTGCCTGACGTTTCACGCCGATTCAATATTCCTCAACTTTCCAAAACTCTGCCGTCATCCTAAGCGAAACGCAGCGGAGCCGAAAGACCTGCAGCGTGTTCATTCTCAAACCATCTACACTTATTTCAATAGAATTGAGCAAAGTACACTCATTTGCCCCATTCTTGAAACCCCCACCCACCTCCGGCATCCTATAGACAAGGAAGACCCTGCATGATCCTCCTCACCCGGCGCGCCACATTTTCGGCCTCCCACTACTACTGGAACCCCGAGTGGTCCGAAGAGCGGAATCAGGCCGTCTTTGGCCGCTGTGCCAACCGCAATGGCCACGGCCACAACTACACCCTCGAAGTGACCGTCACTGGCGCCGTCGACCCCGTAACCGGTTTTGTGGTCGATCTCAAGTGGCTCAAAGACCTCATTGAGCGCGAAGTGCTCGACGTCTATGATCATCGCCACCTCAACCTCGAGGTTCCCGACTTCGCACGCGCCATCCCCACCACTGAAAATATCGCCGTCGCGGTCTGGAATCGCCTCGCCGCCCCAGTCGGCTCTGCCGGCGGAGCAGCCCTCAGCCGAGTGCGCGTCTACGAGACTGCAGACATCTTCGCCGACTATTTCGGGCCCGACGATCCAAGCCACGCGCGGGGGGCATGCTGATGAAAGCCCACTTCACCCGCGCCTATCACCTGAGCGCCAGCCACCGGCTGCATGCTGACTCGCTCTCCGTGCAGCAGAACCAGGCCACCTACGGCAAATGCAACAACCCCTATGGCCACGGCCACAACTACCGTATTGAAGTCACAGTCGCGGGCCCCATCGACCCCGCAACCGGCATGGTCATTAATATGGTCGATCTCGATGCGACCGTGCAGCAACATATCGTTGCCCGCTTCGATCACATGAATCTCAACCTCGATCCTCTGTTTTCAGACCAAGTACCGACCACTGAAAATCTATCTATCGCGGTCTTCAATCTTCTTCGTCCTGCCCTGCAACCGGCAGCCCTTGAAAAGATTCGCATCGAAGAGACGGAAAACAACTTCTTCGAATATTCCGGGGGCTCTGCCTACGCAGCCCCTGCACAACCTCAACACACAACCCAATAATCACCCCGCCCGCACTGCACTTCGTGGGCCAAGGACACCCGAATGGCGCAACCGGTCATCGTAAGCAAAACCTCCAAGTCAGCCACGGCGCTCGCCGAACCCAGCCTCTCCGGCTTCTCCACCGCCGAGCTCTATCGTGAGCTGATCACCCGCTTTCATGAGGATCCCGACCGCGACGGCCTGGTCCAGACCCCCGTCCGCGCCGAAAAAGCAATGTCCTTCCTCACCCAGGGCTACGAACTCGACTCCACGCAGATCCTCCGCGGCGCACTCTTCGACGTTGATTACGACGAGATGGTCATCGTCAAAGACATCGAGATGTATTCACTCTGCGAACACCACATGCTGCCCTTCTTCGGTCGCGTCCACGTCGCCTACATTCCCAACGGCAAGGTGATCGGCCTCAGCAAAATCCCGCGCCTGATCGATGTCTTCGCGCGCCGCCTTCAAGTCCAGGAACGTATGACCCGCCAGATCGCCGACGCCATCCAGGAAGCGATCCAGCCTCGCGGTGTAGGCGTCGTTATTGAAGCCCGCCACCTCTGCATGATGATGCGCGGCGTAGAAAAACAGAACTCCAGCACAGTAACTTCAGCCATGGTCGGCTGCTTCCACGACCAGCCAACCCGCGGCGAATTCCTATCCCTTGTACGCCACCCCAGTACCGGCAGCCTCTAGGTATGACCTGTCGTCCGATAAGACGCATCGGATGCATCAGCACCGCGAGTTATATGTTCGCAGGCTGATTGGAGACGATTCGTAGTGCGTCCTGAAATCGTGCCGTCCGCAAATTCTGCAGGATCTGGTTCATATGAACCCTTCCGTACTGCAGCTTGGCTTCATTGGTGACGAGACTGATCTCACCCGCCCAAATGCGGTTATGGAAGTCCCGGAAATTCGGCGCCTTCGTATTTGGCTCAATCGCCTTGCCTCGGGAGCCCAACAGCATAAAAACCGTAGCATAGGACATGTGGGCGATCTGCCGCATGAGGTAAAACCGCGCGAGCCTGTATTCACCCGCCTCTTCTCCAAAATACGTCCGAAGATAGGCCTCTTCCTCCTCCTCATTCGTCACAACAAAGTTAGCCACCATCGCCAGATCGAAGTACCGGTCATTCAAAAAAGCGGCTTCCCAATCCACCAGCCAAACACTGTCACCATCGAAGATAATGTTCTCTGGCTTCAAATCATTGTGACTTGAAACCATCTCAGAATCATCACGCGGGTAAACTCTCACTACGCGTGCGTACCCTTCGAAAAGCTCCTGTGTTTCGCTCTCGGGCAGAATCTTTGCATCGTGAAATCTTCGAACGAATCCGTCTACGAAGTTGAGATAATTCACTGTTCTTGGGAACAGCGGCAGAGCGTGCAGCGCCCGAAGAGTAGCTGGTAACCGGACAAGAGCCTCCTCGATTGGAAGCGGTTGCGCCTCCACAAAATCCGTAATCGAAATTCCGTCTTCGATGCTGGTGTACCAGACACGCGGAGCAAGCCCTCTTGCAGCGCCACTCTTCATGCATGCAAACTGGCGCGTGGGGTCGCCCTGGCCGGGGCCGAGGGCGCCACCGGTATTCATGATGATGCGCAAAAGGTAAGCATGCCCCGCCACCACAATCCTGAAAACACGCGCAGCGGACATTCCCGCAGTCAGCACCTGGATGTCATCGAACTCAGTCACACCAAACGCTTCCTGCAGGCCGCGTGCCACGGCAGTATTCTTCGCTTCTGGAATCATGAAATCACTCGTGACGGCGCCAAAATTTGTCAGGTTCACCATGATCGACGCAATACCTCTCAATTGAACTTAGCCGCGTGGCTGCCTGTTGGCTTTTCGCGGACAGGTTTCCATTCAGCTTCCCGATGCTATTCAAGAAAGGCCCGGAAAAACAGACTGTTTTCACTGAGTTAGGCGTTTTATAATTTAAGTGGAAGAGATTATTTATTCGCTCCAAAATCTCCCTATTAAAGATTGACCGCCTGCTTTTACCCGCCCGGATGAATCGCCTTCTGATTGCTCACCACGTCGCCATCCCCACGCTTCAATCCCCAGAAAACCACCGTCGAACCCACTGTAAGCGCTCCCAGTACAAACAGCGCTTTGTGAATCCCCTGAATCATCTCTACCGGATTAGAATAAGCAGCCCCCGGGATGAAGAACGCAGTAGTCAATCCTGCAGCGGCCACACCAAAGCTGATCGACATCTGCTGCATCGTGCTCGCAATCGAACTGGCATTGCTCGTCTGGCTCTCTGAAACATCCGCATACACCAGCGTATTCATGCTCGTGTATTGCAGCGAAGTAAATCCTCCATAGATAAACGCCTGCAGCACAATCACCCACACCGGCGTCCCCAGCCCGATAGTCGCAAACACCAGCAGCAGCGCGCCAATCAAGAGCGTATTCGAGATCAGCACCCCGCGATAACCAAACCGTGCAAGCATTCTTGGCATAAAAGCCTTCATGCTCATTGCCGCCAGCGCCTGCGGCATGATCAGCAACCCCGACTGAATCGGCGTAAACCCCAGCCCCACCTGGTATAGCAGCGGCAGCAGAAACGGCACCCCGCCAATTCCCAGCCGCGTAAAGAATCCGCCATTCACCGCAGCGCGAAACGTCCGTACCTTAAAGAGATCCAGTTCCAGCAGCGGATACGCCGTATGCCGCGCATGCACCCCATACCCCGCCAGCAAAGCCAGCGAAAGCGCCATTAGCCCCGAAATCTCCCGTGAACTCAGCTCATGCTCGCCAAAAATCTCCAGCACGTACGAGAGCAGCGCAACGCCAGCGCCAAACAAAATCAACCCCACCAGATCCAGTGGATGTGTCTTCTCCTCGCGATAATCCGGCAGATGTAGATACACCATTACCAGCCCGATCAGCCCAATCGGAATGTTCAGAAAAAAGATCACGCGCCAGTGCAGATAGCCCACAATCAATCCACCTGCAATCGGGCCCAGCATCGGAGCCACCAGCGCCGGAATCGAAACAAAGCTCATCGCCCGTAGCAGCTCTGACTTGGCAAACGTCCTCACCAGCGTCAGCCGTCCTACCGGCACCATCATCGCGCCGCCGCAACCCTGCAACACGCGGCAGAGCACCAGCACATGAATGTTCGTGGAAATCCCACATAGCAGCGAGCCCAGCGTAAACAGCCCAATCGCCGAAGCAAACACACGCCGCGTTCCAAACCGATCCGCCATCCACCCACTGATCGGAATAAACACGGCCAGGCTAAGCGTGTAACTAGCCAGCACCGCCTTCATGCTCAAAGCAGCCACATGCAGCGCGGCAGAAATCGCCGGCACAGCCGTATTCAAAATCGTAGTGTCCAGCGACTCCATAAAGAAAGCCACCGCCACCAGCCACGGCAACAGCCTCTTGCTGGCCTCAGTAGCTCCCCTCGGAGCCGCCACACTAGCAGACAACGCATCTTCTGGATTCAATAGACAAGCATCCTAAACGTCACTCTCGTTGGATGATAATTCCCAGCCATCGGCAGACACGACATTCTATTTCTTCAGATAAGCAATTAGATCCCGTCTTTCCTGCGCCTTTGGAACGCTGAAGCTCATATTGTTATCGCGTACCATCAGATCTGGATCGCTCAACCACCTTTCCAGGTTCGCATCCGTCCAGGTCGCCCCCAAATTCTTCAACCCGGCGGAGTATCCAAAGCCAGCAACACTGCCAGCTTTGCGCCCAAACACTCCGGCCAATCGCGGCCCTTCTCTATCGACTTCCATCGCGTGGCAACCAATGCATCGTTTTTCGAACACCAGTCTGCCACGTTCAGCATCGCCCATTCCGTTCGCAACCACTTCAGTCGAGTTGGCGCTCTTGCCGAGAGTTGAGAGTGCCTGCACATCCTCTCTGGAAAGCGCCGCGCCCCAGTGAATCATTCGATACTGCAGCGGTGGCATCGCATTCCTTTTAGCCTCCGTTGCAATCTCCGCCTCCAACGCCTGTTGCGCATCAGCAGATAGCTCGGTCCAGTGCGATAGATTCAGATGTTTGCGACCTTCGATCACGTCCCGCTCGATCAACCACGATCCTGGTGCAATTCTTGAGTACGCCAGCCACTTTGTTTCATTCGAGTGGCAGTCAGCGCACTTCGTAACTAGCACCGCCTTCGCTTCGGCCTTCATGTTCGTGTCTTGCAGCAGCGTGTCGAGCCCTTTCACAGGCTCGACACGAGGGTTGCCAAACGGATACACATAGCCAAGCCCAATAACTGACACTACGCAAAGCAATGCAGTCCCTCCGACAGTCAGTCCAGTCATGCCGACTCCACCAGCGTGCGGTCCACAACCGCCAGATGGTTAAGTCCGCGAACCACCTGGACCTTCGTCACTCCCAGAACACTCTGCAACCTTCCTGCCGGAACCACCATCGGCCCTGGATTCGGCGCCGCTCCCGGCGCTGGCTGCGGAAACGCAGTCGCCATCGCGGTGTGGAACTCAACGTTGCCTTCCACCTTCTGCACTATCTGGTGGATGTGCCCGTTCAGCACCGTCACTGAACCAAACGGCTTCAGCATCGCCAGCGCCTGCTCGCCGTCTTTAGTGCCCCATCCCCACTTCTCGTAAACCATCCATAGTGGAATGTGTGCGAACACCACGATCGGCGTCGAATGGCTCAAACCAGCCAGATCAGCCTTCAACCACGCCAATTGATCGCTACCTATGTTGCCCATTGCATCCACTTGCACACAATTGTTCAGGCCTACAAAATGAACGCCTTTATGGTTGTAGCTGTACCACCCATTTCCAACCGTTCCTTTGCCGAAGCGCTGTTTATACTGCTCTCCGTCATCAATAAAATCGTGCTCGCCGGGAACATAAAACACCTCGCTAACCTTTGCGCTCTTGATCACCTGTGATGCCGTATCAAACTCCACAGCCTTAGAATTCTGAGTGATGTCACCGGTGTGGATCATGAAATCCGGCGCCTTCCGTCCAACCGGAACTGCATTGATCTTGTCGATTGCTTTTGTCAGCGTGCCAGTTACATCGGGGTTCGCGCCTTTATTGAAACCAATGTGACTATCACTGATCTGCACAAACGAAAAGTCTTCAACCGCTGCGCCTTTATTCTTCATCGTCTGCGCCAGCAGCTTTGAAGTAGGTACACCGCCGGCCATTGTCCAAAGCAGCCCTGTACCGGCCCAAGCCATGCATCCCAGAAAGTTACGCCGATCAATACCGTCGCTTGCAGGCTGCTTCGCCTGCACAATTTCATCTTTTTCAAATCGATTCATTTCGAGCTCCGTAGTTTTGATTGCCAACACAACACAAAACTGTCTGAGCTCGTATTTATTCACTCCGATTGCGATTATCTTTTTCGGGAATAAACCGCCAGAAATGCAGTTTACGGAGAGTATGTGGCATTTCTATTGAGCGTATGGTCCTGATGCCAAATCTCCCACCCTCACCACAAAGTGTTTTCCCAAACACTGCGCATCCACTATGGCTTAAAGTAGATGTATTCGATCCGCCGCGGAAGTCAAGCCGCTCTCCGCAACAACACCTTCTCAGCCTCATCTCGAACGAGACCTTTCCCACGATGCCCTCTGTCCATGCCAGAGCAACCTTCGAACAGCTCGCGCTTCCACTGCTGCCATCGCTCTACAATCACGCTTGCTGGCTCACGCGCAATCAAACTGAGGCAGAGGATCTTGCACAGGAAGCGATCTCCAAGGCTCTTCGCGCCTTCGATTCCTTCCAGGAAGGCACAAACTTCAAGGCGTGGATATTCCGCATCCTGCACAACACGTTTCTGACTTCTCGCACCGGCATTGCGGCCTCGCGAACAGTCTTTCTTGAAGACCATCTGCCGGTAGACGAAACTCCTTCCACTGATCCTTCACCAGAAGATAACCTCATTCGCCTCGCCCATCAGGCAGCACTTCACACCGCGCTCGACCAACTGCAGCCGCCGCTGCGAGAAGCTCTGCTCCTCTGCGATGTCGAAGAGCTGAAATACAAAGATATTGCGCTCATTCTCGACGTGCCAATCGGCACCGTAATGTCGCGTATCTCGCGCGCACGGCTCGCACTTCGCCAACTCCTGCAACCACAGTTCGGAAAATCAAAGTGACCGACGAACACCTCAATTCGGAACAGATCAGCGCCTTCATCGACTACGAACTATCGCTCGATGAATCTCAAGCCCTTCAGCAGCACCTTGACGTCTGCCATGCCTGCTCTTTGCGTGTGCTGTCAGCGATGCAGCTCAAGGGTGCAATAGCGCTCGCAGGTCGGCGCTTCGCGCTCCAGCCCGATGCACTCGTCCGCCTCGCCGCATCGGTTCAAGCCAGGCAGCAGCAACCGGTGCAGAAATCTCCCCGCCGCCTCTTCGCCATGCCTGCCGTGGCATGGTCAGCACTCGCTGCATCTCTCGTACTGATGGTCGGACTCATCGTGTCACAGCAGAGGCGCGAGAACGGCACACTGACCGCCGAACTCCTCGATCAGCATCTCGCGACACTCTCAAGCGCAGCTTCGCCGCAAGTCATCTCCACTGACCGGCATACCGTCAAACCGTGGTTCCAGGGCAAGCTCCCGTTCAGTTTCAACCTTCCCGAAACCACCGCACTGCCCGCGGACACAATGCTCAAAGGCGCAGACTTTACATATCTCAGAGGCGAACCCGCAGCCTTACTGCTCTTCACGATTCACAAGCACCAGGTCTCGATATTTATGACTCAACGCGGCGGCCAGATTCTTACCCCGCCGTCTGCAACGCGCTCTGGATTCTCGATTCGATCGGCAACTACACAAGACCTTCGATTGGTAGCCGTCAGTGACGTAAATCCAGCAGACCTCGACCTTCTCTTATCCACGCTCGCTCAAGCGCAAGCGGACCACTAGAGTCCCGCGACTGCTCTACCTATCCCTCAGCTACAGGCAGCCGAACCCAAAACTCCGTCCGCCCCGGCTCCGACTCAAAATCCACCACCCCATCGTTATGCCGCACCAGCCGCCGCACAATATCCAGCCCAAGCCCAGTCCCATGCCCCTGCGGTTTCGTCGTAAAAAACGGATCGAAAACCTTCCCACAAATCTCCGCAGGAATCCCTGCGCCATCATCGACAACGCGCACCACCACGCTCTTGTCATCGCGCGCTGCAGATACCGTCACCGTGCCGCCATGCGCCACCGCGTCCAGCGCGTTGTCGATCAGATTTCCCCACATCTGGTTCAACTCACCCGCGTAGCCCCGTACCTTCGGCAGATCAGCCTCCAGCTCCAGCGTCACAGTCGCATTCTTCTCGAGTGCCTTCGACCTCAGCACTGTCACAGTGTTGTTTAAGTTCGGCGCCAGGTCCACCGGCTCGGCCACCATCGCCTGGTCCATATTCGTGAATCCCTTGACTGCTGTCACCAGCCCCGCGATATGCATCGTCGACTCCTGAATCATCCCCGCCAGATTTCGCACCGCACGGCCCGCCGCCGCCCACCGCAACACCGCATTCAACGCGGAACCCTGCACCACCGCCGCCACCTGATTCAGCGCCTCAAACGTCACTTCCGTATCGGCCAGCATCGTCGCATTCGCCATATCCAGCCCATGATCGGCAAGCCACCCGGCAATCGCCTCTTCGCGATCGCACTGCTCCAGCGGAGAGCACGCCACCACGCTCTTCTTCGCCAGACAAGCCGCGTGAATCGCGTCCACTGCGGCCATCTGCGTATCGTTCAGCATCACCGCAGCCAGAGTACGAGCTGCCTCCTCACACTCCTCAATCCGATCCGTCAGCATCGCCGCGCAGCGCTGAATCGCCGACGCCGGATTGTTCAGCTCATGAGCCAACCCCGCAGACAGCTTGCCCAGCGAAATCATCTTTTCATTGTGCAGATCGCTTGTGGTAAACAGCCGCGCGCGGTCGAGCATCGTATGCACCAGGATCGACGTTACCTCAACACATTCACGCGTCATCTCCCGCAGATGATCCCTGTGCACCGCCAGCAATTCCAGCGGCTCCTGAACAATCGTGTTCCCTGGCGGGGTCGTCAGCCGCGAATAAGGCAGCATGCCCGTGATATCTCCAGCGCGCCACTCAATCACCTTCGTGATCCCAGCGCCGCGATTGACAAACAGAGCCAGACGCCCCGAAAAAACGATGTAGAGGGCCTCGACCAGAGCGCCCTTACGGCTCACTATCTCCCCGGTATCCAGTTTCTTGAGCGACCCATGCGCCGCCAGCCACTCAAGCTCCGCCCGCGGAACCGCGCTCAACATCCTATGCTCCGCCAACCGATCAACTAGCTCTTGTTCTACTATTTCCCGCACACAATCTCGCAATCTACGCTCGATGAATTCTAAACAAGGTATCAGATGAAAGTTGACAATCACCAATAGAGAAAATTGGTGAATATTCATAGAGTCCCGTCGTCATCTCGGTGACATCGCCACTTCCTGAGCTACGATTGCTTCTTAGCCGCCCCGACAAAACGACCCGTTTCCCTCCGAAGAAATGGTTTTAGCAAAGAGAGTACTGCCAACATCATGCGTAGAGGTGGGGCTTCATCATAAGGTTCTAGCATCTCGGCTTAATCTATTACTTGTTCCAGACTCCCTCCACCGCCGCCTTCCCTTTGTGAACCTCCATGACGACACTGGTGCCGCGGATAAGCACCGTATTCTCCAGCATCAGGCTCAGGATGTTCTTCTTATATCGGGCCAGGGCTTCCTTATCCTTGCAAAAGATGCTCGTAGGATCGACATAAAACTCAATGTTGCTAACGTACATCGTGGTGATCTTTTGAACGCATTCGCAGTGACATGCCAGGCTGATTTTTTCGATGGCGTCTGGAGCACAAAGATCCTGAGTGATGATGTGCACACGCGATCGGCATTGTTTTAGAGAGAGAAAATCCTGGTAACGAGGCCTGTGCCTGGGTAGCCAGTAATCGAGCAGCTTCCTGCCGTAAACTTCATGAATCTTACAGTACCAATCGAGCATGGTAGGCGAGCTCTCCGCAAACCCCAGCAGCGCCTCCAGGCTCTTGATTTTCGCGTCATCATTATCGACAACGATGACGTGCGACGAGGAAGACCACATGAGCGTCAGAAGTGCATTCACGTTGCACAGTGTCAAAATCGTGCCATGTCCAGGATTGTTAATGATCGTGTCGGGCAGGTGGTTGCTCACCATTGAGCCGATGAGATCGGCACCGGTTTCGATCATTTTGAGCGGTTGCTGTCCCACCGGCGTATTGCCGATTTTTCGAGCCAACTGATCCTGCCTGATTTTCTCGGCCGCCACCAATACTGGGTGCTTCTGGACGGATGGCTCGGCCACGGTTACGGTCATGTTCGTCCCGCCAATCCTCACTTCGTAAAAACCTCCGGCGTAGGATTCGACCTGGCCGTACCACGGCGTCTGATCGTTCTTGACCTCGACCATCGTGTCTTTGGGAAATGGCATAGTTTGTGCAACCCTCTCTTTCTACTTTCAGCTTTCGCGCCTCTACAGTGCGCAAGACAGCACGACTGTGAGGCAAGGAATTCCATTCGTTGCAGCGATTGAGTGTAGTTTGAATGAATGGCTAACTCGAGCGAAGACTTTCCCGGGCCCCGGCTAACCACAATACCTTAAAAAGACTGACACGGCGAGTTACCAACGACGCATAACTCGGCAGCGTGTGTATCAATCTCTCCAGTAACCGATAGACTGAAGAGATGAACGGCCTGCTCGTCATCGATAAGCCCGGCGGCATGACTTCACACGACGTAGTCAGCCGTGTCCGCCGCATCACCGGCGAGCGCTCCGTAGGCCACCTCGGCACCCTCGACCCTATGGCCACCGGTGTCCTCCCTTTGCTCCTCGGCAAATACACTCGCCTGGCGCAATTCTTCTCCACCGCCGAAAAAACCTACACCGGCTCCATCCGCTTCGGCTTCGCCACTGACACCTACGACGCCGAAGGCGTCCCCGCCGGCCCCATCACTAATCCCCTTCTAACCCTCGACCAGATCCGCTCCGCCGCCCTCCCTTTCCACGGCGACGTGGAACAGATGCCGCCTGCCTTCTCTGCGAAAAAGATCAACGGCACGCCAGCCTACAAACTGGCCCGTCAGGGTCAACCCGTCGAACTCAAGCCCAAGACCATCCACATCCATGAGTTTCTGATCGAAGCACTCGACGGCGAAACCGCCACATTCCTCATGAAGGTCAGCGCCGGCGGCTACGTCCGATCCGTCGCCCACGACCTCGGCCAGTCGCTCGGCTGCGGAGCACACCTCAGCAGCCTCCGCCGCACCCAGGCCGGCCCCTTCGCCCTCCAGCATGCCCACACGCTTGACCAACTGGCAGCCCTGACATCAGCAGCAGAAGCAATGCCCCACCCCCGCACGCTCCTCCCCGAACTGCCCGCCGTCACAGCAGACACAGCAGCCCTCGGCCGTCTCCGCAACGGCGCCCAGGCCAATCTCGCTGAATTTTCAGATTCCTCACGGGTAAAAGTCTTCGCCGGCCAGTGCGAACTCGTGGCAATTGCCCGCCGAGTAGCAGGCACTCTATTCCAGCCCGAAATGATCCTCGGCTAGCCAGTCAAACATAGAAATAAGAATTGTCATCCTGAGCGTAGCGAAGGATCCGCTAACGCTCTAACCTGCGCGCAAAGCTACCGCCTTAATACAACCGGAACCGCACCTCAACGCTGATCGGCACCGGCACCGCATGGCCTGACTTCGCTTCAATTGCAGGCTTGAACTTGTACTGCCGCACCGCTTCCACGGCCTTCTCATCCAAACCCATGCCCAGCGAACGGCTCACATGAATATTCTGCGGATTCCCTTGCGCATCCACAATCAGTGAAATCACCACCGTGCCCTCGTACTTGGCCCGGCGCGCCTCGTCGGAGAACTCCGCTTCCACCGAATACGTCAGCTTCGGCTCGCTCACGCCGTTGCCCACGCGATACAGGCCACCGCCGACGTTGCCGCCGGTCCCAGGCCCATATCCATTGCCATTCCCGCTGCCCAACCCGCCGCGCGTCCCGGTACCCATGCCCCCGCTCGATCCCTGCCCGTTAGAGGCCAGCGTCACATTTGGAGAATTCGTCACGCCAAAATTCGGAAGGTTCGGATTATCCGGCAGCTTGATGTTCGGCTGTATATTGATCGCCGGCTGCATCTCGATTTTCGGCTTTTCCACTACCGCCACCTGCGGCGCCAGCAGAGGTTTGGGATCGATCTTCGGCAGCTTTCCCTTGATCGGCGAAATCAGATCGTGCGAGCCGCCGCCGCCGCCGCCGCCCATTTGCCCCGACTTCGGCGTCTTCGGCACGTAGGGCTTGATGTCGATATCCAGTCCGGTCAGAATCTTTGGCGGAATCACCGCAATAATCTGCTTGCGAAACGCAAACAGCAGAATCGCCAGAATCGCCACATTCAATAATGTGGAAACAGCCCATGAAACCGGGCTGCGTTTCACCGCCATCCGGTCCGGAACCGGGATCGGCGTGCTCGTCAGCTCCAGAGGTGGCAGCTTCTGCGGAAATAGCAGATCGTGCACATTTTCAAACAGGTCCGCAAAAACCGACTTTTCTTCAAAAGCCTTGCCCAGAAAGGCATCAAGCTCATGGCCGGTTTCAGTTGGCTCGCCGGAGCGCAGGTTGGTTTCGTTCAACGACGCGGCTCCTGTCTCAATTTCGGGCGGATTAAGCAGATCGTTTGCCATAGTTTCTGCCGGTTCTTGCCTCCGACGTCAGTTGCGGGCCGCCGGGGAAGTCAAAAACAGCCCATCCAGATATTATGCGGGAACGCGCCTATTACTGTCTCGCCCACGCACCGTTTCCGTCAACTTGTTCGAACACACTCACAATAGACGGTACGTCTCACAAGTGGTTACCGGATTTTCTTGTCTTGCGCCGTTTACACTGACAATTGGACGCTTGACTGCCGGATCGGGATGCAACCGGCCAGAAATGAACACATAATCATCGGAGAAAGAATGTCTGCAGTTCCAGAACTGAAGTCGACCCTCACCCTGCCTAAGACCGACTTCCCAATGAAGGCCAAC
>Ga0206933_1025_pt1 | contig 41894 bp, 33 predicted proteins | sample Alteio_BWOrgHeat_15_FD_152937 | JGI IMG/M metagenome (GOLD analysis project Ga0206933, IMG submission 152937) | Enriched cells from forest soil in Barre Woods Harvard Forest LTER site, Petersham, Massachusetts, United States -... | ecosystem: Environmental > Terrestrial > Soil > Temperate forest >... | reverse complement strand
CTTTGGGAATTAATTGGAGCAGATACCACTCGTCTGCATCCGGACCCTTGGTGGGGAATAGCATGGCCCAGAAGTCCACTGCGAGAATCGAGTTTGCGTTGCCCGGTTTCGATGTCGGATGTTTGATCTGGGTCGCAGGCGGAGGGGGTGGTTGGGGAACCGTTTGGGCACGTTCTTCGATCCGTTTGTCGCCTTCCGCAGCTCTGTCTTTGCGCGGAGCTTCGACGACGGGAGCGCGTCCCAGGGTTTCGGGCTGCGGGGTGGAGGCTCCCAGACCAAGAGCGAGGAAACGGTCCACACGGGCGCGGGCTTCGTCGAGCACTCCTCCGCCGATGCGGAGTTCGACACCGAGGCTGATGGAGCGGCCGAAGGCTTGGAAGCCAACAGAGGCGTAGGCGCGGAAGCCAATTCCACGGTTGAGAAGGATGGCGACCTCCAGCGCAAGCGCGATGGTGATGCCGAAGCTGAACCCGATTTCCCAGCGGATGGTCCCACCGAAAATGCTGAACTCCAACCACACGCGAACGGAGAAGCTGACGTGGACATCGATGCGAAAAGACCCATAGAACATCGATTCGCCGGGGGCGCGGAGGGATAGATAGCTGAGGAGCTTTCCTTCGATGGCGAAAGAGGCGCTGGCGTAGACGGCCGCGCCAAAACTTCCGCCGGTATCAAAGCCGATCTGGGCGAAGCCGGTGGCGCGCAGTGCGTAGCCATAAAGCGAGGCACCATCCTCGATGCGGAACACCATGCCGCCTTGGCAGCCCAGGTAGAAGTTCCCGTTGCGATCGCCGATTTCGAGGCTGAGGTCATAGGGCCAACCGAGTTCGAAATGGAACAAACCGGGGGTGATGAATAACGTGGCCGAGTAGGATGCCTTGACGATCTCGAGCGCTTTCTGCACCGGAGCCGGGAATTCGGGGTGCTTGCCGATGACGCCTCCGGTCTCGGCGATAAAGCGGCCCAGGAACGTTTTCTTGGGGACCGACAAATACATGTAACCGCGCATCGAGGGACGCGTGCGGCCAACGAAGTCCTTGTCGAGCCAGTCGGCGTAATTGACGCACAGCCACACGCGGACGGCCATGAGGAAGGTTAGATCGGAACGGATGGCCGCGATGATGTCGAACAGGAGCGGGTTGGAGAGGTCCTTTTCTTTGGCCTCGTTATAGACGGTTATCTCCGAGGCCGAGCTGACGGAGAACATCGCGCGCATGGCGAGCGTGAGGGTGGCGCTATCGATGGTGGGTTCCCAGGCGCCGATGTCGTCGAGACTGCCCTGATACTTGCTGACCTCGTCGAGAACCTTGATGAGTTCTTTGGGTGTGCTGACGCGTTCGGCTTCGGCGATGCCCGCGAGGGTGTAACGCCACCCGAATCCGAAGCCCACTTCGCGGAGGTAGATTTCGCCCACGGGCGTGGGAATCGGAACGGAGAGCTTGTTTTCCTGAATGTAGAAAAAGAAGGCGAGCTGGGATTCGTAGCCCGGCTTGCGGAGTTCGAGAAATCCCATGGCGGCCGACATGGAAGCCCAGCCTTTGATGGACAGACGGCCAGACGCGAGGAAGCCATTGGCGGTCACGTTTGCCGGCAGAGAGGAGTGAACCAAGGTGGGGAGGCTGCCGTCGACGGCGATAGCGGTTCCTTCCACCTCAGCCATGCCGCCCAAGTCGAGTCCTACGGTGAGGCCGTCGAGGCGGACGCGGGGGAGGGCGCTGCCTCGCTCGGGGCGTGCGATCCACAGTTCGTGAAACCGGATTTCGGGTTGGAACTTGTCGCCAAAGCTGGTGAACTTGACTTGTCCCGAGATCGAGAGGGCGGGATCGCCATTGAAGGCGGGTGAGGAGGGATGGAAGCCGACGCCTCGCAGTTCGAATTCAAAGAGGTCGAAGAAGCGGCTCTTGCGCGGCGGATCGACCTTCGCCTGGAAGCTGATTCTCTGCATCAGGAGGCGGCCATCGCCGGCGAGCGGGGCACGGTCGAGTACGATTTCGAGGTCCTTGAAGTTTTTCAGGAGGCCATCGGTGAATTCCCCTCCGCGGGGCTGAAAGCGAGCCTTGCCTGTGAGCAGGAAGTAGAAGTGATAGCTGCCGCTGTTGCTGGTTCCCTCGCGCTCGAACGACATTTCGACTTTGGAGAGAGTGAAGCGGAAGCGGGTGCTTTCGCAAACAATGGGATCTTCTCCCTTGTCGAGAGTTGCGGCGGCGCTGTCGACCACCACCTGGCCGTCGCGCTCCAGCAAGCGCAGGTTGATGGACACGTTGGCCTCGCCGATCAAGGCCGGGGGAAGCTGTCCGCTTCCGCTCAGGTTCGCACCCGTGAGCTTGGAATTGACGATGTTGATTTTGCCGGATCGAAAGCGAAAGGGCATGTTCACGCCGCCGAGCATGACGGGATCGTCGATGGTCTCGGCGGTGAGATCGAGTCCGTTGCGGCCGACGTGGAAGTCTTCCACGGCAAACTGGAGACCTTTGCCGGTGCTGGAAACACCGCCCATGGAGAGCGTGGCCCTGGCCTGGTCACTGAGGCCGAACTCTTCCTTGCCACCGCGCAGGTCCAGATAGAAGGCTTCGAAGTCGGGTTTCTTCTCTTTGGATACGACGTCAAGCTTGAGGCCGAAGAGATCCTGGTGAACGCCATCGTGGCTGGTAATGGCGATTCGGTCGGCGCCGGTCAGGCGGGCGCTCAGGTCGGTCAGACTAACCTCCAGATTAACAGTCGTATCGGCCTGGAACTTTTCCTGAAAGTTGATGTGGAACTTGAGAGGAACGGTGGCAGTTAAGTTTTTGACTGTGGGATTGTCGGCTTCGATTTTGATGTAAGATTCAAGCGACTTGAAAAAGCTTTGATCATCGCCGCCGGAGTCTTTGGCCTTGCCGAGGAGGTTGATGATCTTGTCCTTGAGCGCATCGGCTTGTACTTTTACGTCGGCGTCGTTCGGGGTTAGGCGCTCCAGGGAACCGGTGGTCCCGACATACACGGTATCGAGCTGGACTGTGTTGTCGTAGTCCGTCTTCTGGAAGCAGTCGATTCTGCCGCCGCGGAACGCAACCAGTACGAGGGCACAATTTTGGTTGAGTTCGGCGTTGATCTCCAGGAGGTGTTTGCCGTGTCCCGTTGTGTCGTCGACAGATTTGACGGGCTGAGCGGCGCTAGTGGCGCGGGATAGCCAGAGGTCGGTGGCAAGCGTCACGCTCGGTTTGATGCCCGGCTTGTTCGTCAAGGCGATGCCGAGCCACGGGTCCGGACCCATGTCGATGACAAAGCACGGTTTTAGATCGAGTTCCGGGAACAGTGAGAAACCCAGGGCCTCAAACGGATCCGGCTTGATCGATGGGAAAGCCTTAGGTGTGACGAGGATTTGACGCAAGCGGTACGTGTTGGCGTCAAGGCGCACTTCGATGATGACGTGCGAGCCTGCAAGTTTGGTCACGTCGAGCAGCGTGTCTAGGATCGTCTTTAACAACTCAAACGCGGCTTCTGCGACGGAGGCCAGCGCCTGAGCCGCTTTCCCGGCCTGTTGCGCCAGCCAGACGGCCGCGGCCTTCAACATGTCAGCGATGCGTTTCAGAACGGCCATGAGTCCGTCGCCCGGGGTTTGCGGAACATTCAGGTCGAGGTGAATTCGCGCCAGACATTTTCCGGCTGCATTTACTGCTTGCGTTACTAGTTCGACCGGATAAGGCTGGACGACGGTGAGCTTTGTCAGCTTGGTCTCGATGGTGGTTCCGATTGTGAGTGTGACCTCGGCCTGCAGCACCAGGAAGAGCGAGGCGTCCTGTTTGGATTCGATACGAATCTTGTCGACCTTGACCGTAGTCGTGACGGAGGTGCCCGGTGCCGAGATTTCCGCGGTTCCCGCGACACTAACCGTGATTCCGGTCAATGCAATGAAGAACGGCAACCGGTCATCCTTGAACTCAACCGAGGGGATTGTGATGTCCTGGGTTTCGAACTTCACGGTTCCCGTGACCGTTACGCCTGTGTTGGACGTGACTTGGAAGTTGGCGACGGTTGCGACAGGGGTTTTGTTAATACTCAGCGTTCCGTTGCCGGCCGGGGTGGTCGCGAATGTCAGGTTATCGCCTGTCACTGTGATGGTGAGGTTCGGCTGTAAACCGGCTTGCCACGCGAACGTGAGGTGGTCCATGAACGGCAAACGGGGCAGGCAAAATGCAGGAAGCTTGTCTGGAAGAAGTCCGGATAGTCCGGCCCATTGAAACCCTGAAAAGTCGAACGCCGGCCAAGGAATGTCGAACGTAGGCAAGGAAGGCGCTCCCCATCCCAGGCGGCCGACGGCCGCGAAAGCAGGGTCCACATCCACGGCCAACTCCACCGTGACTGTCGACCCTGCGGCGCCGCCGATGGAGAGGTTGATCGCGGCGCGAGCGCGCGCTTGCAAGAGTGACTTTACTTGGTCGCCATCCAGCCAGGGTAGACTGAGGCGGAGTTCGGCGTTCAATCCAATGCCGAGGGCGGATTTGACTCCAAAGTAAGCGAAATGTGCGTCCAGCGTGAGGGGGCGGCTGAGATCGATGCGGAGGCGTTCACGCAAAGCCGCGAGTTCTTCGTCGACCGCCTGCGGCAAGGTGATTAACTTGCGCGGGCTGCCGTTTGTGAGGAGCTTTTCAGGGATTCGGAGTTTTTTATCCAGATGGAGCGTGGCTTTGGTGACGCCGTTCGCCCGCAGCTCCAGGGTGTCGAACTCGGCGGTGCCGTCGTCGTTGAGCGCCGCGTTGGTTGCGAGCAACTGCGAGGTGCCACTCTCGTGAAGAAAGATATCAAATGGGACGCTCGTGCTCATGAATGGTCCTCGATTGCTCTTCGATTGAAAGGACGAGACGTTCGGCGCAGTTCCTACGGAGGTATCACCCGGGCCCAGTTACAAGTTGCGAGACACATGTTTCCGGCTGCAGGTTGGCCACAATGCAGCGATAACCGATCTGTTGAATCCAGAGAACGGTAACACACGTCTTCACGGTTTATGCATTGGTCTCTGTGAAAATCGGATATTTTCAGTAATTCGCCGGCATAAAGACTTGTGATACTGTCGGTGGGAAAAGGAGATGGCGCAAATGGCATTACTGCCCGTTGTCTACGCCGTAGATGGCTCGGGTCAATTGATCGCGACCATTACTGGGACAGGGGACGGTGGAGTAGAGAACGGCCTTTCTCTAGTGTCTACCCCACTATCGATAGTCGGGAGTGCGGATGTTGACTTGGGGACTGCGGTGCAAAGCGTTTCGACCTTCAAGTTCTATATTGAGAGCGACTCTTCCGATTCGGTCGTCGGAATTGCGTCGGATCAATCTCTCACTGTCGTCGGGGCAACTGGCATGACGGCCGCCACGGGACCCGCGCCAAGCGATGAAAACACACTGGGGCTTTTCTGGAGCGGGATTAATCAGGTTAACCTCACGGCGGCGTTGGCGGGGGCGATGGAAGACTGGATCGTTCAAAACGCCTCAGGTATTCCGGTTATCATCCTTCTCGGATTTGTCACAGGGGGGAGTGCATTTGTGCTTGCCACCTTGGCGCAGGCTGCAGACTTCGGAGCGATCTTCCTCTCCAACATCGCTGCGCAGGAAGTTGCGGCCAATTCCATCACGCAGGCTCAGGCCGACCAGATCAAGCTCTGGGCGAAGGTAGGAGACACAGCCTTACAAATTCCAGCGATCGTCACCGACGAGACAACGGTCACGCGAGTACTGGGAGGAATTGTAGCGGACGTGAACTTCGAATCCACCTCTGGCAAAGCAAAATTGGGTGTCACCCTTGTCTCTAATGGCGTGAGCAAGTATGTACTCGCCTTGAAAGCTGTGAAATTGTAGTTCCGGAATGCTGCGCACGAGTTATTGATTGTGGTACTTCACCCGCACAATGTGGGACTTCAAAGCCGAGGATTACTATGAGTCCGCAAACACAGATTCGTACTGCTCGTGATCTATTTCCCACCCGTACAACCAAGACAACCGTTTTGGGCTCCCTTCCTGTTGCGACCGGACTTTACCAGGTGGTATCTGTGTCTGACGGAGATGCGGGCTCTTCCGCGCTAATCTGGCGCCCGAAAGCTGGCCCGGCGAGTATTCTCAAACTCGACACTTCGTTGTCACCACTGCCCACAAACATTCCGAAGCCAGATAGGGCCGGACTAAGGGCTCTTCTGGCCAACCTGTTCCTCAAAGGGACGCCAACTAATTCGGCGAAAAACGAAGATCTTTGGAGTGATGTTCATCTGGAGTTGCAGGAATCGATCATCAGTCAGCTTGGCAGTGTTGCAACTCAGAGCACATTGAACGAGGCTGTTCTGAACACAGCAAAATCCTGCGATGGTGTGCTGAAGACCGGGGACGTTCCCGGTACAGAGCACGGCAATCTTGCATGCGCCTGGGCTGTGAACGAAGTGGTGCGACGCGCGACTGGACAGACGGTCAGCCAGGAACTGCTGAGCACCGATTCCTTATATTCGGCGCTCAGCACAGAACGTCGAGGCATCCTTCTTGGTCCAGGCGTTTCCACCCCGGGATGCATCATCATCTCCCCTACCGCGGGAAAGGTCATCGGACATGTGGGAATCGTGGGAGACGCCGATGTTGTCTTCTCTAACAGTTCTGCGCGCGCCGAGTTTTGGCACTCCTACACAATCCAGACGTGGCTCGTGAAGTACGCGAAGTTGAAAACCTACTTGTTTGATTTGGATCCGGAGCAATTCCAACTGACTTGAGAAGGGAAATTTGAAGGTCTGAAGATCTTTCTCTCAAGCTCTTGTGCACTTTTGTCCAGATCTTTCATTCGTCCACAAAGGAAACCGGGTGTGTGACTGCCCACGATAGGCTGACTTCCTTCTGCCTATCCGCTTGTCTTCAGAGTCTCCCTGATCTTCGTTCCTACTAGGTTGTGCCCATGTTAGCGATCTTTGTAGTTCTCAAGTTGCTTGCTAACGGAAGTCGCGTATCGCGTTGATGTCAGAAGCTCGATTACGCGCCTTGCGTTGGCGACATACTCCTGGATTTCCAAAGCCGCCTGATCCCTGGAATCTGCTGCCTCCCACCTGAGAAACCGATCTAATGCAGCTCCTAACTTCCGATTCAGTTTTTGACCGATGATTTCGAACCAGTAGCTGTAATGATTCCAAATCTCTGATTGCACCAGAGGATAACGGTCCAGCGATTGCAGTAATTCATTCAAATTAAGCGCAAACTGAAAAAAATGGCTCAGTTCCTGGAGCGTCCTATCGGGGATCGATCGCTCGGCCGGGGGCAGAAGGATTCGTCTCACAAATCTTTTGGGGTTATCAATGAGTGCTACCACGTCCCGGAAACGGTATCCCTGGATCGTGAATGAGTCCAGCATCGACAGTAGGTAGCTGTCGTTCAGCGAAACAATGAATCCGCGATCCAGAGCGAGGAACTGAATCATGATACTAGACAAATCTCCGGACTTCTTCTCGGTGTGGTGTACGTCTCCATTTAGCCTCAGCGCCAATAGTTGTGGTAAGCGGACCGGGTAGAAGTCTTCGATGTATCGTCGGACCTGCTTGTTTCCCAATATCAATCCGGCCTCTTCCCAGAAGACAGACTTGTCTGGTTTTGCGAGGAATTTGGTCAGTATGGATATTTCAAGAACGTTGTAGCAGACGAGTAGATCGTCTACACACGCTCTCATATAGCGCTCTCGCTTCGAGTAGACGGATTTTCGCCGGTGATCGCGCAGCAAGTTCGCAAGTTGTAGATGATCGCGCTTAGTGATCATCTGGCGGAGCGTTTCAGCGGCAGTGCTTGCGGTTCTTCGCTCGTAATAAAACGAACGGATATCTTGAAGGTTTACCTGTTGGACGTTCACAGGCTTTTCTCAAGAATCTGAAAAGGCCGAAGAAAATCTGTTCTTGGTTTGCACACCGTGGTGTGTTCGGTGTTCGGGATAGTCACAGGCGGCGGATCGCTACCAAAAGTCTCGTTCTCAACAATTCGTTCATACTCTGCAATGATTACTTGGTGAGCTCTCAGATGAAGATTGGCCCCATTTTGAGACGCTAGTTCCGTCTCCTTTAGAAGAGAAATCAGTTGCGGAGAACCTGGTTTTAGTTGATCGATCAGTGGAGATTCGAAACGCGCGACGGCGCCGAAGAATCGCAGGAATCGGAAACTGCTAGCAACTTCAAGGGCAAGATCGGCGATGCTTGCTCCTTTGTGTGCGGGGGCGAAAAGCACGAGGCGGGTTTTCGCCAACCAGCTGCGGTCTAGACGTGTCAGGTCTAAGAGCGCTCTCCGCACGATGACGGCGCCTAAAGAGTGAGCGACCAACAAGACATCGTCGTATTGGAAAGTGTTAGGCCGCTGCGCATCCTCAGGGAGATTATGATTTACAAACTCAGCCGACTGCTGGAAGAGACGATCTAAGAAGTCTCGAAAGAGGGCCGCGCTGGAGTTCATATTGGCTCGGAGGCCGTCGTATCCATAGAAATACAAATCTCTATCTCTACAGTTTTGCGCTGCAGGCAATAGAACATGGAAGTCTGACCAGGTCTTGATTGGATCGCCTGAAAAACCATGGATAAAGAGAATCGCTTTTCCACCGGGGCGCGTTGCGAAAAGTGCTTGAACGTCTTTGTCCGGTTTCTCGTTGCCCGTTAGTGATCTCAAACTAAGATGGGTTTGCATGGGCGATTTGGTCTCTTACCGCGACTAAGACAAGGGCGTGTTCATCGGATGACAAATGCTACCTGAGTGTCCACTTTTGTGACAACCGGTAATTTGGAACGTACGGGTTGCCACGACCGAATTGGTGTCCTGAAATGCCGAATCGGTGCGTAAATGCGGCATAGTCAAATGCGCGACTAATCCTGGCAAGTCTCCGAGCAAACCTCTGTCGCGATAGGTCAAAGCCCGAGAACGGCTATCGACGGGTTCGGGTTGAGTCGGTTGTTGAATTGCGCAGGGGGCGCGTCCGCCACCGCGGCGCCAGGCGGATGTTGTTGCGTCACCGCCTGATTTTGGTTATCCTGCGGGCTCCCGCTACAACGTTTGCCAAATGGCCGCTAATTGCGTGCCGGACTCCCCTGTACAGAGTTTGAGAGGTCCTACCGGCGATGAAAGATAAGCAGAAGCGGCAGTTACTTTGGCTCACCCTACTGGCAACCATCGTCTGGGCGGCTTTGATGACCTGGGAGGTCGGCGGTTACCGTCGACAGTTGTGCACGGGTCTTCCAACCGAGCGAGGGATTTCAAATCCCTTAGCCAGTCCCATCGGTGCGCTTACGATCACAACGTCGACCGAAGAGTTCACGCTTCTGATCGACCAGTGCGATGCGACTGATCGAGTTCTGAGTTTGAAAGATTCTCATTGGGCTCAAATGCCCGGTAAATGTCCGATCCATCGCCATTAGCATTCCAAGAAGTGGTGTAGGAGAACTCCGCACCAGCTGGAGGTCGCGCCGCAATAGTCCACTCTGAGATTTTGGAATCCGGAGTGTTATCAGTTCCATCCGAGCGCAGGGTGACGCCTTTGATACCAAGAGAATCATCGGAAAAAAAGATCGAACTCAGTTCCGATCGGACCGTCGCAGGCGTGCGGCCTTCGTGCGGGCTGGCATTTGGCATGGTGAGCATTGCCGAAATTTTCGTGGGCTTCGCCGTACGATTTGCAAGGCGCACATCGAAATAAGCCACCGGCATTGAAGATCGCTTGTCCTCCTTGACAACGATCGGCGAGAAAAATCGTATCGATGTGCTGGTTTGAAATGACGTGTAGTTGATCCAGCCGAAAGGATAAAGCGCAGCGTACTCACCTTCTCCTGGATTAAGTGTGTGCCAGGCAGAAAGAGGTCCTCCCCAAGGCCGGCCAGCGATAGGCCCATCTTTGCCTTCTCCTTGTGGTCCACCCACCGCTAGTGTCCGCACCACTGCATTTCTTTCGCCCACTTGTTCACGGATATGGAACGCGGCTTGCGGCAAGACCCGTACTTCCCAGCGCTCGCCGGCGCCCCCGCCGAAGTTCCACGGACCAAATGTCCCAGCCTGATTGATCATGAACGACCCAGCGCCTATACCTCCAAGGGGGATACCGAGGCCCGCGAGACTCATTGGGTACCCACCATGGAGTGGTTCCATCAAGGTAGGCTTGGCGCCTAAACAGGCCTGAGATAACTGAGGAGTGCACGGAGCCGGTACTATTGCTCCGAGGGAACGAACAAGTGCTGCATCCGGAACATCGAAGAGACTTCTGGGCGTATCAGCGTAGCCGCTCTTGGTCTTGGCACGATTGCTGCCTGATCCGGATTCGTCATGCGGCACAGTATTCTGCTGCGGGGCGGCCAGTGTGGAATTACAAACATGAATGGCTTCACGCCCTACAAAGCCCCTTCTGAAGAAAAGGATTCACATCTAATCGATGAGGCGATTGATATAGCCAAGAATGCAGATGTAGTGGTCCTAGTACTGGGCGGGAACAAAAATGTCTCGCGCGAGGCAACTTCAAACGAGCTGATGGGCGACACCGACACTCTCGAATTGCCGGGCCGTCAGAACGAACTTGTAGGCAAGATTGCAAAACTTGGAAAGCCGATGGTCGCTGTTCTTCTGAACGGAAGGGCTTATGCGATCGAGCCACTTTCGCGAGAAGTTCCTGCCATCATCGAAGGCTGGTATCTGGGCCAGGAGACTGGGAACGCGATCGCCGATGTTTTGTTTGGCGATGTCAATCCATCCGGACATTTGCCAGTCACCATAGCCAGAAATGTTGGACAGTTGCCGGTCTTCTACTACAAGATGCCCAAGTCCCGTCTCGGCTACGTTTTCAGCGAAAATTCTCCGCTGTATCCCTTCGGCTTTGGGTTGAGCTATACGACTTTCAGCATCGGAAAACCAACTTTGGAACGGCCAACAATATCCCCGAAGGATACTGCGAGAGTCTCTGTTGCCATCACAAATACAGGCAAGCGTGCCGGCGATCAGGTAGTAGTTCAGATGTACAGCCATCATCCGTTCAGCAGCATTGCTCAACCGGTAATTCTGTTGCGTGACTTTTTGCGCGTCCACCTTGAACCGGGCGCATCAACTATCGTCACGTTCGACGTTGGCTCCGAGCAAATCGCAATCTTGAACACCCAATGTTGCAGATTGTTTCCGAGAGCTGTCCGATCCCCAAAAGCATCGAGGATGAACTTCATCCTCCCTTTGAAATTGCGCACATCTTTGCGGTCATGGTCGATGTACCAGTCGACGGCTTCCTGGGCGATAACTCGAAAACGAACGCCCTTGTGCTTCATGTTCGCCGGCAGTTTTACGCCTCGAAGCGCATCCGTCTTACGAACCTTGTACAGCTTGATGGCATCGCCCCGACGACCCACTTTCTCGCGACGCTCGCGGCCATCGATGTAGTAGCGAATCCACCAAATGTCTGATCCCGGCTCCTTCTCAAAGACTCCTCGCTCCTTACGAGCCACCTTTCTGGGCATGGATTGGTACCTCCTGAAAGGGATAGTAGCAAATCATGAACGAACCGGCACCAGAACCGGCACCAAAACATTATTCCCTGTCTCATGCGATGACGTTCCAGCGTAACTTATTGATTCTATGGTGCCCGGAGGGGGACTTGAACCCCCACAGCCTTGCGGCCCGCGGATTTTAAGTCCGCTGCGTCTGCCGATTTCGCCATCCGGGCGAGTAGCGCCAGGTGCCAGGGAAAACCACTTAGCACGCGTGCTCATCATCACCTATGCTACCGGATCAGACGCTCCCAACACGATAGCCCGATACACGCCCCGATAAAGCTTCCGTTACCACCTGCCATCACTGCACAGAGCGATAGCGAATATTGTCGCCATCAAAACCAAACTCAGCAGAACAACACTCTCCGCCGCAGATCATCGTTTCAAATCCATGCAACTGTCGCCGCGTGATCAGACCGACAGTGCCGCAACCAGGGCAGGCGAGCACAGCCACGAAGGGGTTGTTTCCCTGCCCCAGCGAGTTTGGCCCTTCCAGCAGAAACACTGTGCCGGGCTCCATCTTTTCGGGAATCCATGCTTCGAGGAACTGCAACTCAGCCGTCATCTTCGCCTCCAATGGGTGAATTCGACAGGGCTGCGGCCTTAAAAGTGAGCCGCAACCGTGGGTGGTTCGCAGCAAGCCGTGAAGTGGAACAAATAACTTTTACAGTTCTGATCGGGTTACTTGCAATCAGTCTTTCGTGTGATGCCCATTTCGTCAATCGGAATCTATCACGATGCGACCCCAAGAGTGTGCAAGGTGATTCCCTTCCCTAAACCTCACTGAATCCAGTCATGCTAATTAGACGGAGCTGAACTCGTCTGGAGTTGCGCAGTCGTCGCAACGGCCGCTTTGCTTCCATCGGCGCGGTCCGTAGCCTGCTTCTTCTGCGCAGCATAATCGTCGATCCCGCGATAGATATCCTGATTTCGCACGATCGCCTGCACGTAATCTCTCGTCTCCGAAAACGGAATCGACTCTACAAACTCATCGACGCCGTTATAAGGCCCGGCAGCCTGCCAGTCCACCACGCGATTGTCGCCTGCATTGTAGGCAGCAAGCGCATACTCCGGCACCCGTCCAAACTTGTCCATGATCTGCCGCAGATAACGCGTGCCCAACCGTATATTCAGTATCGGATCCAGCAGTTGCCGCGTCTCGATCGATCCGAGACCTTCCTCGCGCGCCATCTGCTTGCCCACCGAAGGCAGCAACTGCATCAGCCCATAAGCATTGGCATGCGAAATCGCCCCTGGATTAAACTCCGACTCCTGCCGAATCAGCGCAGCTACCAGATATGGATCAAGCCCGTTCTTCGCAGCCTCGGCGCGAATTGTCTCCCAGTGATCCTCAGGAAATAAAATGCGCCAGTACGCCAGCGGAATCGACTTGATCGGCGCGGACGCCGCGCTCGGCAGCGCATGCTTCAGCACTCGCATTGCGCGAAACGTCTCGCCATACGCGGCATATATCTGCGCTTCTGCAATTCCGCTCCATGAAGAACTTCCAGGTGCCGCTGCAATCTCCTGCGGAACATACTCACTCAGCCCCGCGTTCACCAGCAGGTGCGCTTTCACCATATGCGGATCGCCCGCTGGAAAAGTATCGTCCAGCTTCGGAATCGTAGCTGCCACATACTTGTCCAGATGCGGCACTGAAACCGGCGCCGTCTCTCCAAGCGCAACCAGTCTCTGCCGCGCCATCTGCGCATAGAAGAAATGCGAGTAGGCCGTTATCAGCGTCCGATAGTGCGCCGCTGCAATCGCTGGCTCATGGTCCTTCTGCTCGTAGAGCCGGGCTCGCCAGTACAACGCGCTCACCGTCTCCTTCGCGCCAGGATACAACTTGATCTGCTCTTCAAATATCTTCGCGGCCTCGGCATACTGGCCTTGACGATAAGACCACCATCCGGCCCGCCAGTGCGCCGCGGCAGCATTTGAATTCTGCGGAAAATGCTCGGCTAGTTCCGAATAGTAAGTCACCGCCCGCGGATAATCCTTGCGCAGCAGGTACATATTCCCGCTTGAGAACAAACCATCCGCAAACCACTGGCTGTGTGGGAAGCTCGATCGCAGCATGTCGACATACGTCGTCTGTGCAGTCAGATCATCGCGATTCCGGGCAAGCTCCATCAGCAGGTAAAGACGCCGCGCTCCGTTCTCGTCATTCGATGGCGCAAGTGACTCGGCCTCCTCCCGCGTCAGTCGCTTAAGCTTCAAATCGCACGCGGCCGCAGCCACCGCAAATCCGTTGCGCTCTGCCGGATTTCCCGAGCTCAGCCTCGCCAGCGTGTGATACTGCTCCGCCGCCTCGGCATAGCGCCCGCCGTTGTAGTAAGCGTCCCCCAGGCTGCGAAGCTCGCTCACCGTCAGGGTCGACTCCATCCCCAGCGCAGTGAGCCGCGTCCTCGCTGTAGATGCCTCATAGCTCAGCGGCCACGCCAGCAACACATGCTTATAGATTCGAACCGCCTCGTCCGTCTGTCCCTGCGCCTGATTCACCTCGCCCAGCGCCAGCTGATAGCCCACCCGGCCCGCATTATCAGGATTAGCCGCCAGTACCGCCTGCGCCCCGGCAATATTCTTCATCCCCAGCAACACCTGCGCCTCAAGCTCCGGAGCCTGGTTCACAAAGATGCTGTCAGGGTTGCGCTCGGCAAAGTCCTTCAGCAGTTCTTCAGCCGCCGCATCATTACCACCGTCATGGTCCGCCTTCGCGCCAAGAAACTCCGCATAATCGGCCAGCGAGTCGCCCGCCACCCGCGCCTGCCGAAAGTTCGTCGCAGCTTCAGAGAATCGATTGTCCAGCAGATAGGCATGGCCCAGTGCCATATAAGCAGATGCAGCCGCCTCGCCTTGATGAGAATGCGCATACGCCGTCACGCCGGCATAAGCCGCCGACGTACGAGTCGCCGCCAGCTGCTGTGCCATCGGCCGCAGCTCTTTCGAAGCGACAAAAGCCTGCTTCAACTTCGCCGACTTCGCCCGCCTCTGCTCCGGAGTGCCCCTGCGGGCAGCCTTTGACGTGGCGTGTCCAGCTCCGTGTTTTGATCCAGTCCCGGAGTGCCCGGCAGTATGCGCAGTCGAATGTGCCGCCGCGTGCCCGGCCTTCGACTTGGACGAAGACGAAGCAGCCTTCCCCTTCGTCGCCGGCTTCGCCTTGTCAGCCTTCGCAGCAGGCTTCTTCGCAGTCGTCGGAGCAGCATCCTGCCCGCGCATCTCAGGAGCAACCGCAACTCCGCAGAAGATTGTGAGGATTGATACAGCGAGAAATCCCCGCAGGCGTCCCGAGGACAGGCCAGATACCCGCTTGCCGCCCGTCGCCGCTGAAAGAGATCTCCGGAACGGAATATTCAGGAACCGCAGCCGCATATCTCCACTCTATGCCGATTCTGCCGCTTTTGTCGCAATCGCGTTCACCCGGCGAACCACTCCCGTAACCTCAATATCGACCATCGCCTCAACCCTTGGTGAGCACGGCTCGCGTCCGGTACACTAAGGTTTCGGTGTTGGGTCAACGCCCAATAACGGAAAGGCAGCGGATTTTTCGCAACCAACCTGCATGGCTACCATCCAAATACAGGAGAATGAGCAACACCCCGATGTAGCACTGGTTGCCAGTGCACGCGGTGGAGACGTTCATGCCTTCGAGACGCTCGTCAGCAAGTACGACAGGCAGATCTTCCGGATTGCGCAGCACATCACGCAAAATCGCGAAGATGCGCAGGACGTGGTGCAGGACGCGTTTCTCAAGGCATACGAGAAACTCGACCAGTTCCAGGGAAACAGCAAGTTCTATACCTGGCTGGTACGAATCGCGGTGAACGAGTCTCTGATGCGGCTGCGCAAGCGGCGCACCGGAAAGATGGTTTCCATTGATGACGATATTGAGACCGAAGAAGGCAGCGTCCCACGGGATCTGGCCGACTGGAGTCCCAACCCGGAACAGAATTACAGCCAGGCAGAGTTGGCCGAAATTCTACGCAAGACGATTCAGGGATTGCCCCACGGATTCCGTATCGTCTTCGTACTACGAGATGTAGATGGACTTTCCACGGAGGAAACAGCTGAAACACTCGGTTTGAGCGTTCCGGCTGTAAAATCGCGGTTGTTGCGGGCTCGGTTGCAACTGCGTGAGCGGCTTAGCCGCTACTTCCGCAAGAAGAAGGCTGGTGAGAAGTGACCTGCTCAGAATTTCTGGCGCTGCTGGACGAATTGATTGACGACGATGTCTCGGCGCAAACCCGGGCCCAGCTCAACGAGCACCTGCAAGGGTGCGAACACTGCGAAGTAACGCTCAGCACGACCCGTAAGACGATCGAAATCTATCGCTCACACGAGGTCTACGAGCTGCCCAACTCAGTGCGTGACCGTCTCCACGCAGCCATCATGGCCCGCTGCAAAAACGGCTGCTAACACCGCAGCCCCATCGGGACCTGTCAGCTTTTTGTTTTTGTTGTCATCCTGAGCGCAGCGAAGGACCCGTCTTTGCTCTTGCTTTTCTTGCTGTCATTCCCGCAGGGAATCTGCTTCTAGCCTTTGTCCTTGCTTTTGTTGTCATCCAAAGCAGAGCGAAGCTAAGTCGAAGGATCTGCGGCGCGAAGAGCCAAGCACCTTCCCTCCAGAAACTACATCGCCTTCCGCCACCATGCCGTATTATCCGCCCGCAAAAAGTGTGTCTTCTCACCCCGCGACAGGTAAAAATCCTCCACCTCGTCGGCCTTGAACGCCCCGCAGTTCGGCCAGCTCGCATCCTTGTCCAGTCGCGTCGGCTGCTGATGCGGATCTACCAGCACAATCTCATTCGCTGAGCAGGCGACAACCTTCTGCGCCTTCAGGCTGAAAGCGGTTCCCGCTGGTCCATCCGCTGGCACTCTATTGGCCAGGTTGGTCAGCACTATAAAAAACAGAAACACTACGGCAATGCTCAGAATCTTCTTCATGGGCCAAACGTGAAGTCGCAGAACGAATCTCCGCTGTGCGCACACACGGAAACGCGGCCACGAACATGCATCAGGATGATGCACCCAGTATAGTACGGCCCGTTTTAAAGACAAGCCCTTCCACAAAGGTGGGAATACAACTACCCAACTCGCGTCGTCTTCCTGAGCTTTCTTTTGTTATCACCTGAGTGCATGGGGGTTTCTACCGACAGGTCTTCGCCGGTGAGGTAGAGAGCAAAAATCCGTGCTCTCATCTTCAGCGGAGGGAGCAGGGGCCTTTAGGCCCCTGAAATAGGGATTGAGGAAGGAGGGGCTCTAGCCCCGGAGAAGGCAGCTTATTTAGTTGCTGTCCTTATTGTCCTCGCGCCGGTGTAGCGTCGGCTGATCGCTCGTGTTGCCGTTCGGATTGTTCGTCTGCGTCGACGGATCATCCTTCGACTGGCTCGCCTTGCGCAGCGAGGGCTTCTTCGGATCCTTGGAATCCGTCAGCCTGCGCTTATTCTCAATCCGCGCCAGCCGCGCCTTCACGTCGTCGAACTCCGAAGTCGTAACCGTGTACTCATCCTTGGCCGGCAGAATACGAGCTATCTCATCCTGCGAGTGACCAATCCGATCCGGCGTCTGCGGATGATCCGAGAACGCCCGCGCCACAGCACCCGGCTTCCTCTTCTCCAGCGCCTGAATCTTTTCAAAGAAGCTGATAAACGCCTGGGGATCGTACCCGGCCCGATACATATACTGCACACCGAGATAATCCGCCTCCGCCTCAAACTCACGGGAGAAGTGCAGGAAGGTCAACGGAATGGCGATATTCGCCGCCTCGTAGATGCCGTACCCTGTCCAGCCGCCGATAAAGATCAGCGGAATCGTCCCCAGCTGCGCATAGTTGGCCCGCGTCATTTGCCGCGCCGCGTGGTGAGCGCACACATGGGCCGTTTCATGAGCCATTACGCCGGCCATCTCCGCCTCTTCGTCCGCGTTCAGAATCAGCCCCGAATTCACATAGAAGAAGCCGCCCGGCAGTGCCATCGCATTAATCTCGTCCGAATCGATCACCTTGATCGTGAACGGCACCTTGCAGTCGGAATTCTTCACGATGTTCTGTCCAATGCGGTTCACGTACTCCGTCACCACCGGGTCGGTTATGAACTTCGTGCTCTTCTCAATCTCCGACGCATACTGCCGGCCCATCCGGATCTCAGAGTCCGTCGAGTACCAGTTGCCCATTCCACGAGCACCGATATCCCGATTCCCCACGGCGCTCACATCGTCTCTGCTGCCCGGCTTGATCGTCTCCATGTGGCTGCCAGGCTCCACCAGGACCAGCGGCTTCTCAAGCGTCGCGTCCTGGGACTTGTTTTTGTCCTTCTTGCCGGCAGGCTTGTCCCCATCCGCGGGCTTGCCCCCGTCTTTGGATAGGTCGACGGCAGGCGGCGCAGTAGCTGCGGGCTGGCTGGCTGTAGAAGAGTTGGCAGCCGGCTGGTCGGCAGGCGGCGCCTGCGTATTCGCCGAAGTATCCGGTTGGCTCGGGGCCTGCGCTAGTGGAGTCGTATTCGACTGAGCAACAGCTGCAACACTGAAACCCACGAGAAGAGCGGCCATCAAAATCGGTTTGCGTACTGGACTGAGAGTTTTCATCACCGACGCCTCCTGCAGCCGCACCACCCCGTACCCGGATGCGTATCCAACTTATTAGACGACAGTATGCGCTCTTTGGTACATGCCGTGCTAGCCGATTTTTACCCCACGCAAGCCACTTTGCCCCATCCACAAACTCGCGCCAGAGAGAACACGGCTTTCGCCCTCCGTCTGTCATTCCCGTGGGAAATCTGCTTTTCCGCCTCTTAGCCTTCCACAGCCAGACCATCTCCTTGGAACTACACGCCGCGTACGTTAAAGTGAATGGCACGATGCTGTTCCGTTCGATGCCGTCCCATCCATGGACGCTGCCGATGAGTGAAAAACTCAATACCCTGCGTCGTGCGCGAAAAAGCCTGACTCCGTCGCTCCTCGCCCTCGCACTGCTCCTCTGCGCCTCAGCCGGCCTGGCGCAGCCGCCTCACCAGCCTCCCGACCCCGACACCCATCCTCATGACCACGGCCACCACCCGCCCCCGCACCACCCCATCCTCTCCCTTCTTGTCCCCGACGGCCCGCCGGCCAAACCGTCAGCTGTTGATACCGAGGCAGGTCCCGCCGTCTTCAACGCCTCCAGGTTGGGCGAGCCCATAACTCTCGATCACGACTGGAAAGTCGGCATTACCGCCGACGACGCCCCGGCCCAGCCCAGCTACGATGACTCCAAATGGCCCATACGGGATGCAAAATCCACCATCGCCGAGATAAACGATTCCGACGACTCCGACGACAAAGGGCCACGTCCCAGAGACGGAGACCACAAAAATGGTGATTTTGGCCCCGACCACGGCCATCGATTCGCCTGGTTCCGTCTTCATCTCCTTGTGCCTCCGCACCACGGTCGTCTGTTCCTTCTTCTGCGCGTTCCCGTCAGTCGCAGCACCAATGTCTCCTTCAACGGAGGCCTCGGATTGGATCTCTTCGCCAACGGAAAAATGATTCCTCCCGAAGGCCGGAACGGACCTACCCCTGCGACCTACGCGCAGATCTCTCGTATCTATCCGCTCGACATCCCGGAAGATCAGACCTCTGTCGTCATCGCCGCCCGCACCCCATATCTGCCCTTCGGCCTCGATGCCTACACCGCATTCTTCGCCCATCGCACCTTCTACGTCGGCGAGGGCGAAGACCTGCACTCCCATCTCTCCCTGTGGGAACATGCCATGCTCTTCGAGCGTCTGCCGACCCTCGTCGATTGCGGAATCAAGGTCGTTCTCGCGCTCTTCCTCTTCGCCCTCTTCTGGACCCAGAGAGACCATCCCGAATACCTCTGGCTCGGCCTGCACTTTATCCTGGTCGGACCCTTGGCATACGTCGGCGTTGCCGTCAGCATGGGTCAGCTTGACCAACTCTTGGCAGCCTCCCTCGTCTTCGAGACACTGCTCATTTCCGCTTATTTCTACTTTGAATTCCTCATAGCCTTCCTGGCCCTGCGCAAGCGCTGGTACATCTACGCGATGCGCTATTCGGCCCCGCTTCTGCTCACGCTGGGCCCCCTGCTCCTGCTCGTCCGCGAGAGCAAGGCCATCGCCGTCGGCCTTGTCATCTCAGCGCTGTTTTGCGTCCTGTGGTGTCTGACATGGGTGGTCTTCGTCGGCCTCACTCTCACCATTTCAGCCATCCGCCGCAACTACGAAGCCGCTCTGCTTCTGCTGCCGCTGCTCCTCAGCATCGTCGGCTTGGTGGAGCTTGTCTCTACCGCAGGCTCCTCAAGCTGGCTCGGCACCCCCATGCAATCGCCACTCACCTTCGAGGCCGGCCCCATCCCCATCCACTTTTCTGACATAGCGGACTTCGTCGGCATCCTCGTAATCATCCTCATCATCTTCGTCCGTTTCCTCCGCATCCATCGCGAGCGCGAACGCGCCTCCAGCGAACTCGCCGCCGCCCGCAGCGTGCAGGAGCTGATGATTCCCCGCGAATCCCCGCAAACCCCCGGCTTCCACGTCGACACCGTCTACACCCCGGCCGCGGAAGTCGGCGGCGACTTCTTCCACATCGAAGCCACCGGCGACGGCGGACTGCTCATCGTCGTCGGGGATGTAGCCGGCCACGGCCTCCAGGCCGCAATGAACGTCTCCATGTTGATGGGTGCCCTGCGCCGCTCTCCCGAAGCCTCCCCCAGCCAGCTTCTCTCGGCGCTCAATCAGGTCCTCGTCGGCAGCGCCAGCTTCACCACCTGTCAGGTAGCCTATTTCTCCGCCAACGGAGAACTCGTCATCGCCAGCGCTGGCCATCCACCGCCATACCTCAACAGTCAGGAAGTTCTGCTGCCAGGCGGCCTTCCGCTAGGCGTCGTCACCGGCGTCGATTACGAAGAAACACGTCTCTACCTGCATCCCGGCGACCGCCTGCTCATGATGTCCGATGGAGTATCCGAAGCCCGCAGGCCCAACGGCGAGCTCTTCGGCTTCGATCGCGTCCGCAACCTCAGCAACCAGTCCGCCTTCTTCATCGCCGACGCCGCCAAGGAGTTCGGCCAGGAAGACGACATCACAGTCCTGACAATCCGCCGCCTACCCCAGGCCGCCGCCGTCGCATAGCGAAGGACAAGCGTGCCGCAGCTTCTGCCTTTGCTCTTGTTCTCGCCCTTCTTCCCGAAGGGAATCTGCTTCTAGCCCTTGTCCATGTCTTTGTTGTCATCCTGAGCGAAGCGAACGAAAAGCGTTGCCGCAGCTTCTGCGTTTGCTCTTGTTCTTGCCTTTCTTGTTGTCATTCCCAAAGGGAATCTGCTTCTAGCCTTTGTCCATGTCTTTGTTGTCAGTCTGAGCGAAGCGAAGGACCTGCGGTTACAACGGTGGTTGTGGCTAGGCTGTGCCAGATTCGTGCGAAGCACGAATAAATCAGGTGTCGCCCTAAGACCCCAGATACTTCTTCAAAAATGCAAGAGACCGCTCGCGAGCCAGCTCCGCCGCCTCCGGCACATACGTATGCGAATCGGCATCACGATTGAACGCATGCCCAGCCTCATACCAATAAATCTCCACCTCCGGATTATGCTCATGCACCGCCTCAGCCACCGACGCCGGAATATGATCGTCCAGCTTCCCAAAGTGCAGCATCACCGGAGCCTTCGGCTTCTCCTCAGCAAAATGGCCAATGTGCCCTCCGTAGTAGCCCACCGTGGCGTCCACCTTGAGCCGCGTCGCCGCCAGCCACGCCATCGTTCCGCCAAAGCAGTAGCCCACCACGCCAACCTTCTTCCCCGTCTGCGCGCGAACATACTCCACCGCCGCTTCCACATCGGCCAGCGACGCTACCGGGTTCAGCTTCGGAACAAACGTCATAGCCGTCTGCCGGTCTTCCTTGCTATATCCCAGATCCACGCCCTTCTCATAGCGGTCAAACATCGCAGGAGCAACAGCCAGAAAGCCATCCTTCGCAAACCCGTCTGTCACCGAGCGCATATGGGCATTCACGCCAAAGATCTCCTGCACCACCACCAGCCCAGCAATTAGCTGTCCGGCCGGCTCACCCTCAGGCCGCGCCACATACAAATCCAGCTCATTGCCATCCGAAGCCTTCACCCCAACCCACTCACCCATAGCAACCCTCCAGGACCCTATAGTCCAATCTCGCTATCCAAAATCAAGTTGTGCCGTAAGTAAAAGCCCCGCTCACAGCGGGGCTTCTGCCGACCAACGGGAGGCGTCCGCCGCACCGCAGGTGCCTAGTCGTAATACTCCAGGCCAAGGTGCGTAATCAGATCCTCGCCCATGATATGCCGCAGCGTGTTCTTCAGCTTCATCAGCTGAATAAATAAATCATGCTCCGGATACAGCCCCGGCGCAGTCTGCGGGCTCTTCCAGTAGAAGCTCAGCCACTCCTGGATACCGATATTCGCCAACTGCGGCGTCCGCTTCGCCAGATCGAGGAACAGAACCAGGTCCAGCGCAATCGGCGCAGCCAATATCGAATCCCGGCAAAGAAAGTCCACCTTGATCTGCATTGGATAACCCAGCCAGCCAAAGATATCGATGTTATCCCAGCCTTCCTTGTTATCCCCACGCGGCGGATAGTAATTAATCCTCACCTTGTGATACAGGTCCTTGTATAAGTCGGGATATAACTCCGGCTGCAGGATGTAATCCAGCACGCCCAGCTTAGACTCTTCCTTCGTCTTGAACGACTCCGGATCATCCAGCACTTCTCCATCGCGATTGCCCAGGATGTTCGTTGAGTACCAGCCCGCAACACCCAGCATCCTCGCCTTGAATGCAGGCGCAAGCACCGTCTTGATAAATGTCTGCCCGGTCTTGAAATCCTTGCCTGTAATCGGCGCGGAATTCAGCCGCGACAACTCCACCATGCAAGGCAGATCCACCGTCAGATTCGGAGCGCCATTCGCAAACGGCACACCTTCCTTTAGCGCCGCATACGCATAAATCTGCGAGGGAGCAATCGAGGGATCGTTATCCACCAGTCCCTTCTCAAACGCCGCAATCGACTGATGCACCGCAGTCGGCTCAAGAAAAATCTCAGTCGACCCCGCCCACAGAATCACCACGCGATCCACTGTCTTCTTGAACGCCTGAATATCCGCAATCACCTGCATCGCCAGATCGCACTTGTGCTTGCCCTTCTTGACCCGCGTTCCATTCAGCCGCTTCACATAGTACTGATCGAAGACCGCCGGCATTGGCTGTATCGCCTCAAGAAACGGCTTGATCTGCGCCAGATGATCGTTGTCAATCACCTTCGCATGAGCCGCGGCCTCGTAGACGTTGTCCTCAAAAATATCCCAGCCCGTAAAGACAATATCGTCCAGGCTTGCAAGAGGCGCAAAATCCTTGATCAGCGGAGAATTTCCTTCCGTCCGCTTACCTAGTCGAATCGTCGCCATCTGCGTCAGCGAACCGATCGGCTTCGCCAACCCGCGCCTCACTGCCTCTACGCCCGCAATTAAAGTAGTGGCCACGGCGCCCATGCCCACCACCATCACTCCCAGCTTGCCCGTCGCCGGCGCTATCTCAGCCGTCTTCTGGCCGCTTACTTCTCCTGTTGCCATTGCTTTACCCAACCCCTTCCTCTTTTTCAATTCAATCTCGAAAAGCGTCACGATTCAGGTGCGAGCTTTTCTTTCTGTCATTCCCGCAGAAATCTGCTCTTGCCTTTCTTGCTGTCATTCCCGAAGGGAATCTGCTTCTGTCCTCGCTTTTTTGTTCTTGTTGTCATCCTGAGCGCAACGAAGGACCCGGCTGCGGATGCCCCACATCTCGAATTTGAGATGTGGGAGGGATCTCCACCCGAGTCACGGACTCAAGCTCTCTCTCCCGCTCGCGACTTCTTCCAGTGCGTCCACACAAACCAAACAATCCCCGCCACCAGCGCAAGTTCAACCACTAGATGAAACCGGTGAAACCAATCATGAAACCGAGGATCAGTCCGCCATTGTTCGCCCAGCTTCATGCCCACAAAAGCCAGCGCAAAACACCACGGCCACGAGCCCACGAAAGTATAGATGTGGAAGCGAACCTGCGGCATCTTCGCAATGCCCGCAGGCAGTGCAATAAACGTCCGCACAACCGGCAGAAGGCGCCCGATCAGCACCGTGATCGACCCATACTTCTCAAAAAAGTAAGTCATCCGGTCCAGATCATGCCGGCTCATCAGCACATAGCGGCCATACTTCTCCACCAGTGGACGTCCGCCCCATGCGCCAACCCAGTAAGCCACAATCGAACCAAGATTGCATCCGATCGCGCCCGCCGTCGCCACCCAGAACAGGTTGAACCGCCCGCCCTGGTCCACTAGTGAACCGGCAAACGGCATAATGATTTCCGATGGCAGCGGAATGCATGCAGACTCAATCGCCATCAGCAAGGCAATTCCCGCGTACCCGGTGCTTGAGATCGTCCAGATGACGAACTGCACAATGCTGGCAAGGATGTGTTCTGTCACAGACCACCAGTATAACTGCCCATACAGACTCGCCCCGGGCTGCAACGAATCAGCCTGACTACCGAGCGAATCAGCCCGCCACGGAGGGAGCAGGAGCCTTCAAGCCCCCGATCTCTGATCCCTGATCCCTGATCTCTGTTCCCTGCCCCCTGCCTTTCTCGCAGTAATCTAGAAACAGAAAGGGCACTCACCTTGGCTGAAACACCCGCAGTTCCCCTCACCCTCGAAGGCTCCGCCATGCTGCACCAGATCTTCCGTTTCAACTGGAAGGCCTGGCGCGCCCTCTCCGTCGCCGAGCAACAGCGAATCGCCACCGTCGCCATCTCTCGCCTCACCGAAATCGCACAGCCCCCCGCCGGCGCCACTGCGCACCAGACCGTCCTCTATTCGCAGCTCGGCCACAAGGGCGATCTCATGCTCATCCACCTGCGCGACTCCGTTGAAGCGCTCAATCGCGTCGAGCTCCAGCTCGCACAGCTCGATCTCTACGACTACCTCGAGCCGTCCTACACCTATCTCTCCGCCGTTGAACTCGGCCTCTACGAGTCCTCCGCTAAGACCTACAGCGCCCTCGCCGCACGCGACATCCAGCCTCACTCCCCCGAGTGGAACGCCGCTATCAAAGAAACACTCGAGCGCCAGACCGCAGCCATGTCCTCCCGCCTCTTTCCCACCATCCCTGAAGCAAAGTACGCCTGCTTCTATCCCATGGACCGCAAGCGCGGCGAAGATGTGAACTGGTACACCGAGCGCATGGCCGACCGCCAGCGCATGATGCATGAACACGGCCTCATCGGCCGCCGCTACGCCGACGAAGTCCGCCAGATCATCTCCGGCTCCATCGGCCTCGATGACTGGGAGTGGGGCGTAGACCTCTTCGCCAACGACCCCATCGTCTTCAAGCGCCTGATCTACGAGATGCGCTTCGACGAAGTAAGCGCTAAATACGCCCTCTTCGGCAGCTTCCACGTAGGCGTCCGCCTACCCATAGAAAATCTGAAAGACTGGCTCTCCGGCACCCTTTCACCGTCCGTTTTGTAACTACTGCTGCCGCAGCTTTCTGGTGCCTTTGTAGTTGCCGTTGTCCTTGTTTTTGCAGTTGCCGTTGTTCTTGCTTTTCTTGTTGTCATTCCCTCCGGGAATCTGCTTTTAGTCTTCGTCTTTGCCTTTGTTGTCATCCTGAACGAAGTGAAGGACCCGCGTGCTGAAAACTCCCGTGGCGGAAGTTTTGTGAAAGGGCACGACTTCAGTCGTGCCGCTAAAGGCAATCAAATAAACAGGGCTTTAGCCCCTGTGGGATGCATTCCCAGCCTATCGGCCCAAAAGGAGACCTTTCAGAACCCTCTTCAGCCTTGCCATCAACTGATCTCAACAATCCACCAGCGAGGGGCCTCGATCGTCCCGGGCGTCTAAAGCTATCGCGAGGCCGACATCCCTCCGGCCTCCCGAGTAAACCGCATATCCCATACCCGTGAACTACCCAGACTGAGCGCAACCACCTTCCCTGCCCCATCCCGCACAAACCGCACGCTCCCCAGTTCGCAATAGAAAGCGTCGGTATAGGTTGGCTTAAGCGGAAACGCAGCAGCCGGCCGGCGGTGAATCACGAGCTTCCCATCCTCCACAGCAACACGCAACACGGTCTCAGCCTCATCGCTCGCATAGGTGCCTGCGAACCCACTCAGATCACCGGGCGTCCACCGTTCTACGCGCTGCCAAACCTCTTCTCCGTAGACCGGGTTGGCCATCATCATCTTGTCGTCAGACAGGCGCACCTTCACCCGCGCAGGCTGCCCATCGATCATCAAGACCCCGTTCTTACTCTCAACTTCAACGACAGAGCCCTCGTGTGTATTACGGTACAGCCCCGGCTTCACGTCCTTTGGCGAAGCAGGCGCCTTTGCTCCCGCGAGACCAAGATACTCATCCATAACCTGACCTGCGAGCCTGGTCGTATTCGCCGAGCCTGCATTGCACAGCACGGCAACAGAAATCCCCTTGGACGGGATACGTCCCAGCCACGCCCGGTAGCCGGCCGTCGCTCCCGAATGCGCGACCTCTGCCAACCCCTGAAAATCTTCAAGAAACAACCCAAACCCATACTGGATCGCCCGTCCATCGCTGAGCGTGCCCGGCTTCTGCATGCTTGCGAAGAGCTCGGGATGCAGCTTACCGCTCGCCAGGTTATCGTTCCACTTGAGCAGATCGCCAACCGTAGTCAGCAGGCCGCCGTTGCCGTAGATATCTTCAAACGGCATATCCTGTTGCCATCCCGACTCATGCGGATCATAGGCGATAGCTCGGTTCGGCACTACACGGCGAAAATTGTCACGCCATTGCGTAGATGTCATCCCCAGCGGATCAAAGAACTCCCAGCTGCAAAACGCCTGCAGGCTCATCCCGCTTACCCGCTCCACCAGCATCGCGGCAAGATTGTAGCCACTGTTTGTATACGACCATGCATCCCCCGGCGCGTAATTAAGCGACCGCTGCCGGCCGATGATCTCGAGCACATGCGCATGCGTATACTCACGCGTCGTGCGTGGCCACCCCGCAATACTTTCCACCTCTCCCCAGTCGCGAAGGCCGCTTGTATGATTCAACAGCTCTCTCACTGTGATAGGCCGCTGATACTGAGGAATCTCAGGAAAGTACTTGCGAATATCGTCATCGAGCGAGACTTTCCCGCGCTCCACCAACAGCAGCACGGCCGCAGCAGTAAACTGCTTGCTCACTGATCCAGCTTCAAAAACGGTAGCAGGTGTATTGGCCACACCATGCTCCAGGTCCGCCATTCCGTAGGCAGCGGTCCAGCTTATCCCATTTGCCCGTTCCCGAGCCTCGACCGCGACAGCGCACCCAGGTGTGTCCGTATGCTGGTAAGCGGCAAAAATCTCCGCGAGTTTCGACGAATCAGGCGACTGGCCAATCGACATAATAGGAGTCGCCAGAATTGCCGCAAGGATAGATGCAGGGCTAAATGGAAAGCCGGATGGAAGGAAGCATGCGCGGTGTCGGAACATGCGCTGAATTGTAGCGCGTTACAACCCGCCACAAAACGCAGGCTTACACCAACCCTGCAAACATGGAACAATAAAAACCATGTCGCCGAAGCCTGCCAAAAAAGCCGCAAAGAAAATCGCGAAGAAAGCCCCCCTCAAATCCCCCATCAAAAAGCCCGCAAAGAAATCTGCTAAAACCAGACCTCTCCCTGCCAACCGCTCAGCCGGAAAACCAATCGCAGCGGCCCCCTCCGGCCACGGCGTAGCCAAACTGGAAATCAAGCCCGCCCGCGTCGCCGAAATCCTGAAAATCCTCAACGAAACCTACCCCGACGTAGAGTGCGCCCTCGTCCACAAAGACGCCTGGCAACTCCTCGTCGCCACCATCCTCTCCGCCCAATGCACTGACGTCCGCGTCAACATGGTCACCCCCAAGCTATTCGCCACTTACCCCACGCCTGCAGCCATGGCCAGCGCTCCCATCGAAGCCCTCGAAGAGCTCATCCGAACCACCGGCTTCTACCACAACAAGGCCAAGTCCATTCAAGGCGCAGGCCGCATCATCAGCGAGCAATTCAACAACAAAGTCCCCGACACCATGGCCCAGCTTCTCACCGTCCCCGGAGCAGCCCGCAAGACCGCCAACGTAGTCCTAGGCGTAGCCTACGGCAAAGCCGAAGGCATCGTCGTCGACACCCACGTCTTCCGCCTCTCGCGCCGCCTCGGCCTCAGCCGCAGCGACACCCCGCAAGCCATCGAACAAGACCTGATGAAAGTCATCCCCCACGACCGCTGGATCCAGTTCTCCCACGAACTCATCCACCACGGCCGCCTCATCTGCGAAGCCCGCAAACCCAAATGCGCCGCCTGCCCCCTGGAGCAACTCTGCCACGCCCCAGACAAAACCTGGCACTCCTGAATCAATCGGAGGACCGCATTACCGTGGAGCCGTGGTGACGATAATCAGAGCGAAGTAAGCTAAAGCAAGCAAACCGCCACCAAAGAACTGTCCCCATTGCTTCATGCGAGGCCGTAGCTGAAGGAACCCGGCCATGCAAGCGATGATGAGCACGAAATGAGCCACACCGCCGATCATGACCATCAGCGTATCGGGCCGGCTCACATGGCCTGTGCTCAGCAGAGACCAGAACTCTCCCGCTCCTGCCTGGAAGAGATGAGTCACGAATAAATTGAGGCAGTTCCACGCTGCCGGTATGATGACCCCGACGCCAAACCCCCACGGACTGTTTCGTCGAGTAAGCACGATCACGGCCACATAAATCAGCGCCTGGAACAAATGCAGAAGGCGAAGCTGTGGAACAAAGACGGCCGAAAACACAAGGGCCAATATGAAAAGTCCAACCCCGATAGCGATCGACACGTTCGTCAAGCGCGACACAATTACCGGGCTTGGTCTCATGCTTCTCTTTACGGCGAAGCCATTCAGATAGTTCAAAGCCCGCCCAAAGCCGGATTGGGTGCCCCAGGTCTCGCCTCTGAGACCTGGGCCCAATTCGTGCGCAGCACAAACCGCTAAGATGAATCCATCATGACCACCGACGCCATCACCGAAGAGGATCTAACCTTCCTCCGCCAGGCCATCTCGCTAGCCGCCGCAGCCCGAGCCCACGGCGCCCATCCCTTCGGCTCCCTCATCGTCGATGAAAACGGACAGGTCCTCGTCACCGCCCGCAACAACGCAGTCCCACCCAAAGGCGACCCCACCCAACACGCCGAACGCCTCGCCTGCTCTCTCGTCGGTCGCCAGTTCACCCCGGCGCAGCTGGCCCGCTGCACCCTCTATACCAGCACCGAACCCTGCGCCATGTGCGCCGGAGCCATCTACTGGACCGGCATCCGCCGAGTCATCTACGCCCTCTCAGAAAAAGGCCTCTACGCCCTCACCGGCAGTCACGAAGAGAACCCCACCCTTCGCCTGCCCTGCCGAGAAGTCTTCGCCCGCGGCCAAACCCCCACCACAGTCCTCGGCCCATTCATAGAAGAAGAAGCCGCCCAGGTCCACCAAAACTTCTGGACCAAATGAAATGCGAGTCAAGCTTCCGTGGATGCCCCAGGTCCCGTATCTGAGACCTAAGCCAAATTCGTGCGCAGCACGAACACTATCTGGGCTCGACAGAGAAGACGTAGCCCTCAAGCCCTAAATCATAAGACAGGTAGGGCAAGACTTCAGAGGATGCTGAAAAACTCCCGTGGCGGAAGTTTTGTGAAAGGGCACGACTTCAGTCGTGCCGCTAAAGGCAATCAAATAAACAGGGCTTTAGCCCCTGCGGGATGCATTCCCAGCCTATCGGCCCAAAAGGAGACTTTTCAGAACCCTCTACAGACGCGCTTTCACACTTGTCTTTCCTTCATTCCCGCAGGGAATCTGCTTCTAAGCTCGAAGAGGTAGGCCAAGGCCTTTTAGCCTTGCCATCAATGAACCATAACAGTTACCCATCGAGGGGCCTCGATGGCCCCGAGCTTCTCTTTCCACCCGCAAATTCGTGCGCAGCACTAACCTTATTCCATAACCAACAAAACCTGGCGTTCGTAGGTGCTGACATGATCCATATACTTCTTGGTCCAGCAGATTTCGATAATCGCATTTCAGATAGGGATAACTGCATCTTCTGGCAAGATGATTTGACTTTGGGACCTGTTCCTCTTACCCAATCTCTGGAAGACTTGACGAATATTCGCGAATTTTTCCGGCGTAGCTATCGGACAGAAACTATCATGACAGCGAAAGACGAAGAGATAGCTGCAGAAGAGAACGGCGAACAAACTTCACTAAACCGAGCTTCCTTCGCAAAACGTGACGAGCAACTTCGTCAACTCGATGGAGCCGTTGAAATCGTTGCTTGGTGCGGCCGGAACCGTCGAGAGATATTAATGCTCTGCGCGGTTCTTAACTTCGCTCCACCAGAGCTTCTCCGAAACTCTAAGCTGATGATCGCGCCGTGTCCCACTTGGGGACCATTTGTTTGCAAGCCAGATGAACTGGAACAAATCTTTAGAGCTCGATTCCCCATCTCCCACGAATTCCAGGAATTTTTGCAACAGATTTGGAATGGTTATACGGCCAGTGATCCTGGACGCCTTGTAGCAGCTTCAAAACATGCTCTAAATCAGAATGGGGCGATCGGGAGAGTTCTTTTGTGGATCCTCGAAGAATATCCTTCCCTGGAAAATGGACTCTCACGGACCGAAGAGGACTTATTGCGATATGCCGATGAAGACAATTCAATCGCAAGAATTGTTGGCAAGTCCATCGGGCTTAGCAATGATCAGATAGGTGATGTTGACCTCTATGCGAGAATTTGGAATTTTCTTTCCTGCGACCAACCCCTTCTGGAGCTCACAACATCGGGTGTCTCTTTAGCTGACATTGATTCAATGCATGCTCTGCGCCAATTGGCAGTTCGCCCTAGCAGCTTTGGTAGACAACTATTGAAAGGCAAAGCAGACTACGTTCATGTCAACGGACTAGACCGATGGATCGGCGGTGTTCATATGTGCGGTAAGTCGGTGCCATGGCGATTCAACAGGCAGACAGAGACTTTGATCTGTATATGAGTTGTCTCAACATCATCCGGAGGCCCCATACACCCCCCAGAAGAATAATCTGTCATACATAAGCGAACGGACCTTTCTATTCCCTGATCCCTGTTCCCTGATCTCTGTACCACCAAACTCCCACACCCTCCCCCAAACGAAGGATTGAAACGCCAACCCGACTCCAATCACACTCCTGTATCAGGCACGAGAAGCTGCCCTCCGCCCCTACACAAGGCGCCACAGGAGAAGAGAACATGAACAACTTCCTCCCCGTAATCTTCGCTTTCGGTATCCTCGTCGCAATCTTCCTCTACGGCTATCTCACCGATCCGTACCGCCCTCGGGCCATCGCCATCCAGCCAGCCCACGGCGAAGCCAACCGGCAAAACAACGCGGCCCTGAGCACCCGAAGATTCGCAAAGAAGATCGTCTAATCTAAGTCGCCGCCGTGCTCGAACATCGCGCCCTGCAAGCGCCAACGGCGCGAAACCATCCAGACCAGCCATCGGCCTGGGTTAAAACCAGCCGAATCTCAAGAGCTGAAAGCCCGTCCAATCCAGCTCAACCCATCCGCCGCAAAAACTCCGCAACAATCCCGGCACTCCGCTGCGGATGCCGTTGCAGCAGCTGATGCGGCCCGTCAATCGCCTCCACAACCGTCTCCGGCCTGACCCGCAAAATCTCTTCAACGCAATCCCCACCTACCAAACGATCCTGCATAGCCTGAAGATAAAAAATCGGCACAGCAACCCGGCCCAGCTCCGCCCGAACATCACAACGCAGCACCGCGCGTAATCGAGCCGCCATCACCTTCGGCTCCACCTCTGACAGCGCGCTGCCCACGGGCACCCGCCGTGACAGCGGCGCATCCCGGCCCGCCATCAAAAATCTCAGGACAAATTTAGGAGGCGTAACACGAAATGCGACAGGCGCAAACAGCGATGCGACAAGTCTCCGCCATCCCTGCGCCGGGCTCGCCACAAACCCTACGCAAATAATCACGCCCTTCAGATTCGAAGGACAAGAAGCAGCGAACTCAATCGCAAGAGGTGTAGAGAATGACTCCGCCAGCAAAACAAACGGCGCGGACTCAGGAATAGCGGCCAGCACAAACGGCATCAGGTCCACATAAGAAAGAATCACATCGCCCGGATACCGGACAACCTCCGTCTTAATCTCATCCGGAAGCGCCTTCACAAACTCTCGAAATAACTCCCCGGTCCCATCCATCCCCGGCAGAAGAACAAGCTTCGGCAACCTTGCATCACGCATATGCGAACGGAACTTTCTATTCCCTATTCCCTAATCCCTAGCCCCTGCATCACACCAACCACAGCCTCGATCAACCGCGGCAAATCCGACATCGCAGCCTCCGCCGCAGGCTCCCACCCAAACTCCCGCATCGTAGCCGAAGTCACAGGCCCAATCGAAACACCAGCCACCCCCGCGAACGGGAAAGCAACACCAGCCTCCCGCGCCACCTCAGTCAGATTCCGCACACTCGATGAGCTGGTAAACGTAGCCGCATCCACGCCTACGCGTAGCGCCTCCGCTAGTAGCTCCCTCGCTCCATCCGGCAGCACCGTCTGGTACGCATCCACCACCGTCAGCTGCGCGCCAATCGCCGTCAGCGCATCTGGAATCATGTCCCGCGCCACCTTCGCCCGCGCCAGCAGCACCCGCTTCCCGGCCACCCCGCGCCCCAGCGCCGCCACCAGCCCTTCCGAGTCGTAACTATCTGGCACCAGCGTCACGCGAAAGTCCGCCTTCCGCGCCGCCTCCGCCGTAGCACTCCCCACCGCAGCCACACTCAGGCGCTTGATCTCAGAAACATCCACATCGAGCGCTACACATCGCGCCGCCAAAGCCAGCACCGTATTCGCGCTCGTGAGAATCAGCCAGTCAAACGTCCCCAGCTTCTTCACAGCCTCATCCAGAGGTCCCGGCGAATCCGGCGGGCGAATCTCCAGCACCGGCACCTCGACAGACTCAGCTCCCAGTGCCCGCAGACCCTCGCTCAGCTTGCCCGCTTGGTGCACAGCCCGAGTCACCAGCACCCGGCGGCCAGTCAACGGCAACATCACTCCCGGCAAAACTTCATTCAATGCGTCCCGATTCCTTCAAACAGTTCACTAGCTCCATGTTGCAGTAGATCAGCCGCCACTGCCTGACCCAACTTCTCAGCGTCATCGCCCTCAGCCCGGCTCCGCAAAACCCGCTCGCCCGACGGATCGGCCACCGCCCCAAGAATTTCAAATCTGCCCTTGTACACACCGCCATCCAGCGACCGGCAATAAACCCCAATCGGCACCTGGCATCCCCCGCCCAGCGCCGCCAGTGCCACCCGCTCCGCAGTCACCGCAAACCGGGTCTCCGCATCCTCCAGAAACGCCAGCTTCTCCGCCGTCTCCGCATCGCCCGCCCGCGTCTCAATCGCCAGTGCGCCCTGTCCCGCCGCGGGACACATCACCTCAGGCTCCAGCCTCTCACGCACCCACTCCGTCTTCTGCAGCCGGTCAAGTCCAGCAGCCGCCAGCACAATCGCATCCGCCTGCCCTTCTTCCAGCTTGCGCAGCCGCGTATCCACATTCCCCCGAAACTCCACAAACTCCAGGTCCGGCCGCACATGCCTCAACTGCGCCCGCCGCCGCAAACTGCTAGTCCCTACCCGAGCCCCCGCCGGCAACTCCGCCAGACTCGCATACTCCCGCGAAACCACCACGTCCCGCGCATCCACCCGCTTCGGCGTCGCGCCAATCGCAAACTGCGCCGGCAACTCCGTCGGCAGGTCCTTCAGGCTGTGCACCGCCAGATCGATCCGCCCTGCCTCCAGCGCCTCTTCAATCTCTAGCGTGAACATCCCCTTCGTCCCCACCTCGGCAAAGGTCGCCTCCTGCATGCGATCCCCCGTCGTGCGAATCACCTGAATATCCACGTCATGCCCCTGCGCATGCAGCAGCCGCCCAATGTAGTACGACTGCCACAACGCCAGCTTCGATCCCCGCGAGCCAATCCGAATCACAATCCAACCTTTTCCGTTTCGGGAGCTTTTTCTGTTTCTGAAACCGCAGCCACTCGCCCCGAACCCTCAGCCATCTCCGTCGTAGACGCATCATCCAGCGCGTAAGCCTCGCGAATCGCCTCCACACGCGCCAGATCGCCCTCTTTCGCAGCCTGCTTCAGCGCCTGCATCGGCGGGTGCAGAAACTTGCTCACCAGCGCCTTGCTCATCGCCTCCACCGCCGCGGCCTGCTCCGCCGTCAACCCGCTCAGCCGCGACTGCACGCGCCTCAGCTCGCTCTGCCGCAGCGCCTCAGCCCTCTGCTGCAAACCCACAATCGCCGGAGCCACATTCACCGTCCGCAGCTTCGCGTGATACCGCTCCACCTCAGCGGCAATCAGCGCCTCCGCATCGGCAGCCTCACGCGCCCGTTCCGCCAGATGTGCCGCCGCCACTGACTGCAAATCGTCAATGTCGTAGAGAAAAATCCCTTCCAGCCGGTTCATCTCCGGATCGACATCGCGCGGCACCGCAATATCAATAAAAAACATGGGCCGGTTCTTTCGTCTGTGCAAAAACGCCTGCCCATCTTCTTTCCGAAAGATCGGCTGCGAGGCGCCCGTCGAAGTAATCACGATATCGGCCTGGCTCGCCGCCATCTTCATCTCGCCCCACGGCACCACCTGCGGCACCGTCTGCCCCTCAAACTGCGCCGCCATCTTCACGGCTCTCTCTTCGGTCCGGTTCGTCACCAGCACACGCCCCGCGCCGTTGCGAATCAGGTGCCGCGCCGCCAGCTCGCTCATCTTCCCAGCGCCCACCAGAAAAACCGTCTTCCCCGTCAGCGAACCAAAGATCTTCTGCGCCAGGTCCACCGCTACAGAAGCAATCGAAACCGTGCTGCTTCCAATCTCCGTCTCTGACCGCACCTTCTTCGCCGCCGCAAACGCCGACTGCATCAGCGGCTCCAGCTGCGCCGCCACCGTACCCGCCTCACGCGCAACCGTGTAAGCCTCTTTCACCTGCCCCAATATCTGCGGCTCCCCCACCACCATCGAGTCCAGGCTCGCCGCCACGCGAAACAGATGCAGCACCGCCTCCCGATCGCGATACACATACAGGTGCGGCAGCAACTGCCCCGGCTCAATCGAGAAGTGCCGGTGCAGAAACCCCGCAATATCCGCCCCATCCGTCTCCACCGCAGTCAAAATCTCCACCCGGTTGCACGTTGAAAGAATCAGCGCTTCGCTAACCCCTTCCACCGCCGTCAGAGAGACCGCCGCCCCAGCCAGCGACTCGCGAGGAATCGCCACCCGCTCTCGTAGTTCAATCGGCGCCGTCTTGTGATTGATGCCCAGCAGAATAAGCGTCATGGCGCGGGATACCTGTGTACCTGGCTAAATTGATTCGCGGCCCACACAATCAGAATCACCACAAACACGGCCGTCGAAAGATAAGCCGCCTTACGTCCACGCAATCCCGCGCTCCGCCGTATGTACAGCAGAGCGACATACAAAACCCACATCGCAAACGACAGCAGCACCTTCGCGTCGAAGAAGTAAGCCGCCCCCACGCTCTCCTGCGCCAGCAGCGAACCCACCAGCAGCCCCAGAGTCATGCAGGGAAAACCAAACAGCAGCGTCGCATGCGCAATCCGCTCCAGCGTATCCAGCGGAGGCAGCCGATCCAGTAACTGCGTCTCACCCGCCGCCGTCACAACAGCAAAGCGGCTCTTCAGCCGTCGCTCCTGCACAAGATACAAAAAACTGGCCACCATGCTGAACGCCATCGAGGCATATGCCGCCAGCAGAAACACAATATGCACCACCAGCCATCCAGTCCTCACGCCTTCCGAAGGAAACGTGTATCGCCCGCCGCCCAGCGCCGGCACAAACACCAGCAAGAACGAAGCCGGCAGCGCAAACACCCCAAACGAAACCGCGCCACCGTCCTCGCGAAAGACACGCGCAATCGCCAGAAAGATCCCGGCAATCAGCAGCCCCAGCAGCGACTCCACCTCGGCATACCCAACAGGAAAATACCGGTGCGCCAGCCCCAGCATCTCAATCACAGAAACAAGATGGAAGAAAAAGGCCAGCCCAGCCACCGGCAGACAAAACCGCCGCCACCGCGAAAAGGCATACAGCACCGCCGGCAGCGCCATCAGACTCGCCACCGCATACAGCACCGCCGCCACACGAAGCCACACCAGATACATGCCGAGCCCAATCTCCGCCTAATCTCTAAGTATATCCGCGCCCGCTTCCGCCTTTGTTCTTAGTCTCTTGATCTTGCAATCCCATTTGCTTTTGCTCCTGTTGTTGAGCGAACCAGCCACACAAGTGTTGTCATCCTGAGCAAACCGGCTCGCGCGGGCATTGACATCCTGAGTGAACCGACTCACACACATGTTGTCATCCTGAGCGCAGCGGCTCGCGCGTGCATTGACATCCTGAGTCAACCGACTCACACACATGTTGTCATCCTGAGCGCAGCGGCTCGCGCGTGCATTGACATCCTGAGTGAACCGACTCACACACGTGTTGTCATCCTGAGCGAAGCGCAGCGAAGTCGAAGGACCTGCGGTTGCTTTTGCATTTGTTCTTGCCGTTGCTGTTACTTTTCTTGCTGTCATTCCCACAGGGAATCTGCTGTTGTAATTATTGCCATCCTGAGCGTACCGAAGGACCTGCGGTTGCTTTTGCATTTGTTCTTGCCGTTGCTGTTGCTTTTCTTGCTGTCATTCCCACAGGGAATCTGCTGTTGTAATTGTTGCCATCCTGAGCGTAGCGAAGGACCCGTTGCCCTCACATCCCATACATTTCTAACGTCCGTCGCGCCTTTACGAAGGGTGGGGCCCCACAAAAGCCAGCCCGCCGCGCACGGCCCCACATCTCGCCTTGGAGATACGGGACCAGGTTCGTGCGCAGCACGAACCCGGCCCCCTGATCTCTGACCCCTGACCCCTGACCCCTGATCTCTGATCTCTGACCCCTCCCGTCTAGTAATCTGAAAAGCGACCGTGACATTCCATCCACCAGCCGACTCAGAAGCAGAGGCCAAGCTAAGCCCCGGCATGCAGCAGTACTGGGCCGCCAAGCGCGCCCATCCCGACACACTGCTCTTCTTCCGCATGGGAGACTTCTACGAGCTCTTCTACGACGACGCCCTCACCGCCAGCCGCGAACTCCAACTCACCCTCACTGCCCGCGACCGCGAGCGCGCCATCCCCATGTGCGGCGTTCCCTACCACGCCGTCGAAAACTACCTCCAGCGCCTCCTCCGCAAAGGCTTCCGCATCGCCATCTGCGAACAGATGGAGGACCCCAAACTCACCAAGAAAATTGTCCGTCGCGAAGTCACTCGCGTCCTCACCCCCGGCACCGCCCTCGACAACCACCTCGACCAGGCCCAGAACAACTTCCTCGCCGCTCTCTATCTCGATACAAATTTGGACGGCCCCACCGTCGCCATCGCCCTTCTCGATCTCTCCACGGGCGACTTCCGCGCCGCCGAATTTTCAGGCCCAATGGCCTACCAGCAAGCACTGGACGAGCTCCTCAAAGCCCAGCCCAGCGAACTCCTCCTGCCCGCCTCCGCCTCACTGGAATTCGCCACCGAAATCGACCGCATTGGCGACCGCACCGCCGCCCGCACTCGCATTGATGACTGGGTCTGGACGCGCGACTACGCCGTGCCCCTGGTCGAACGCAAACTAGGCGTCAAATCACTCGAAGGCTTCGGCCTGAGCGGTCATCCAGCCGCAGCCATAGCAGCGGGAGTCATCCTCCACTACGTCCAGACCACGCAAAAACTCGACGCGCTCCATCTCGACTCCCTGCGCTTCGTAGAACACAGCTCCTGCCTCCAGCTCGACCCCGTCACAGTCCGCAACCTCGAGCTCGTCGAGCCCCTCGTCACCGGCTCAGACACCCGCGCCACCCTCTTCCACGCCCTCGACTGCAACCAGACCCCGATGGGCAAGCGCCTCCTGCGCTCCACCATTCTCCGCCCGCTCTATGAAGCAGCCCAGATCAACCTCCGCTACGAAGCCGTGGCCGAAGCGCACGCTAACCTCATGCGCCGCGAAGAGCTGCGCCGCGCTCTCACCGGCCTGCTCGATCTCGAACGCCTCCTCGCCCGCCTCTCGCTCGACAGCGCCGGACCCCGCGACGTAGCCGCACTCGCCTCCAGCCTCGCCAGACTCCCCGGCATCCGCCACGCTCTCACCGCCTTCCAAACCCCTCTCTGGCAGGACCTGACCAATCGTCTCGACGCCCTCGCCGACGTCGCCGCCAGCATCACCGCAACACTGGTCCCCGAGCCGCCCCTCACCCTCGCCGATGGCGGCGCGATCGCCGAAGGCATCTCCGCAGAACTCGACGATCTCCGCGCCATCAGCCGCAGCGGCCGCCAGTCCATCGCCACCATTGAAGAGCGCGAGCGCGCCCGCACCGGCATCTCCTCTCTCAAAGTCCGCTACAACTCCGTCTTCGGCTACTACATCGAGATCAGCAAAGCCAACGCCGCCCTCGCCCCCGCCGACTACGAACGCAAGCAAACCCTCGTCAACGCCGAGCGTTTCACCACCCCCGAGCTCAAGGACTATGAAACCCGCGTCCTCACCGCCCACGAACGCGCCATCGATCTCGAAAAGCAAATCTTCGCTAAGCTGCGTAACACAGTCCTCGAAGCAGCTGGCCGCATCCGCCGCGCCTCGGCCATCGTCGCTGAGGCAGATCTTCTCTCTGCATTCGGGCACCTGGCTTCCGTCCGCAACTACGTCCGCCCAGAACTGGTCGAGGAACCAGTCATCGAAGCCGTAGCTGCCCGTCATCCCGTCATAGAAAACTGGATGGCAGAAACCAACAGCAGCCGCTTCATCCCCAACAGCCTCTACCTCCAGGGCTATCTACCAGGCGATTCAGACACGGATAATTCTGCCCCCAGCCTCCTCCTCATCACTGGCCCCAACATGGGCGGCAAAAGCACCTACCTCCGTCAGGCCGCCATGCTCATCCTTATGGCCCAGATGGGCTGCTTCGTTCCCGCAGCCCGCATGCGCTACGGCCTTGTCGATCGCATCTACACCCGCATCGGAGCAAGCGATAACGTCGCCCGCGGCCGCTCCACCTTTATGGTCGAGATGACCGAAACCGCCACCATCCTCAACACCGCCACACCGCGCTCCCTAGTCCTTCTCGATGAAATGGGCCGCGGCACCGCAACCTTCGACGGCCTCTCCCTCGCCTGGGCCACCGTCGAATTCCTCCACGCCGAGATCGGCGCGCGCACCCTCTTCGCCACCCACTATCACGAGCTCACCCTGCTCGCCGAAAAGCTGCCCCGTGTCCTCAACCTGCGCGTCGCCGTTAAAGAATCCAGCTCCGGCATCGTCTTCCTTCACTCCATCGAACCCGGAGCAGCCAGCAAGAGCTACGGCATCGAAGTAGCCAAGCTCGCCGGCCTCCCCAAAGCCGTGCTCGAACGCGCCCGCCACATCCTCCGCCAGCATGAAAAGCAGGAGCGCCGCAGCGTCCAAACCGAAGCCCAGCCCGAAGTCGCCGAACCCGTCCAGATGACCATCTTCACTCCGCTCTCGCAGCGCATCGTAGACCGCATAGCCGAAACAGACATCAACTCCCTGACCCCGCTCCAGGCCCTCAACCTCCTCGAAGAACTCAAGCAGGAGCTAAACAAACCATGACCCCACCCTCGCTCTTGCCTTTCTTGCTCTTGCCGTTGCTTTTCTTTCTGTCATTCCCGCAGGGAATTTGCTTTTGTAGTTGTTGTCATCCTGAGCGAAGCACAGCGAAGTCGAAGGACCTGCGGTTGCCTTTGCATTTGCTCTTGCCGTTGCTTTTCTTTCTGTCATTCCCGAAGGGAATCTGCTGTTGTAATTGCTGTCATCCTGAGCGAAGCGCAGCGAAGTCGAAGGACCTGCGGTTGCCTTTGCATTTGCTCTTGCCATTGCTTTTCTTTCTGTCATTCCCAAAGGGAATCTGCTTTTGTTCTTCACACTGACCACTGATCACTGAAATGACCACCATCCGCCAAGCCGCAGGCAGTCTCCTCGTCGTAGGCCTCTCCGGTCCCGAACTCACAGCCCTCGAACGCGCCTGGCTAAAACTAATCCGCCCCGCAGGAATCATTCTCTTCCGCCGCAACATCCATACCGCCCAGCAAACCCGCGCCCTGCTCGACGAAGCCACCGCGTACTCCGGCCCCGCACACCTCCGCTACGTCGATATCGAAGGCGGCACAGTAGACCGCCTCCGCGACGCCGTCGCGCCCATGCCCTCCGCGCAATCCGTATCCCGCACCGGCAACCTCAGGCTGATGCAAAAGCACGGCGAACTCATCGCCCGCGAAGCCCGGGCCTTCGGCTTCAACACCACGCTCGCCCCGGTCCTCGACCTCGCGCTGCCTGCCTCAGCCTCCGTCATGGGCACACGCGCCGCAGCCGCCGATCCGGAAGGCGTGATCCGCTACGCCCGAGCCTTCCTGGCGGGCCTCGCATCCCGCGGCCTCGCGGGATGCGCCAAGCACTTCCCCGGCCTCGGCGGCGGCACCCTCGACTCCCACCTTGAAACGCCATCCATCCAACGCACCGGCACAGAGCTCTGGCAAGAAGACCTCGCTCCCTATCGAGCCCTTCGCACAGAGTTACCCATGGTCATGGTCAGCCACGCCGCCTACCCCAGGACCCCGGGCAAGAATCTCCCCGCGACAGCGTCGCCCTACTGGGTCACCACCGTCCTCCAAAAGCGAATCGGCTACCGCGGCCTCATCTTCTCCGACGACATGGAAATGGGCGGCATCCTCAAATTCATGCCCATGGAAGAGGCTTCCATTGCCGCCGTCCGTGCCGGAATCCACCTGCTCGAAATCTGCCACAGTCCCGAGCTGATCCTCCGCTGCTACGAGTCCCTCATCCACGAGGCCGAACGTTCCGCCACCTTCCGCAAGCTGCTCCTCGATCGGGCAAAGGTCACAGGTCGCCTCCGATCCACGCGCTCCGCATCTCTACTTTTCGGGCCTCCAGGCCGAGCCCTTCCGGCAAAGCAGCTTGCCACTCTTGCAGATCAGGTCCGCCGGTATGCGGCTACCATCGAGAAGGAACAGCCTCAATGACGCTCTCCCTGACGACGATTGCATTTTGTACAACACCGATTACGCACCGTCTGACGCGGATTGCAACTTGTCATACAGCGATTGCGATCGCTCAGACGCCGATTGCGATGTGCCCCACAGTGTATGTCCCCGTATTTCGCTATCTTCAGGCCAGTGAGGACCGCTCATGATCGTTGCAGGCATCATGAGCGGCACCTCAGCCGACGGCATCGACGTCGCGCTCGTGAAGATGAGCGGCCGCTCAGCCTATCCAAAACTCAGGCTCCTCGCCCACGAATCCTTCCCCTATCCGGCTCCCCTGCGAAAAGCCGTCCTCGCCGCGATGAATGCTCAATCCACCAGCACCGCAGAGCTGGCCCGTCTCAATTGGCGACTCGGCCTCGCCTACTCAGAAGCCGTCCGAAAAACCCTTCAACGCCACCCGGTAAAGCTCGACCTAATCGGCTGTCACGGCCAGACGCTCTACCATCAGGCTGAATCGCAACTCTATGCAGGTAAAAGGTTTGCATGCACCTGGCAGGCCGGCGAAGCCGCCATCCTCGCCGGAGAACTTGCCGTTCCCGTAGTCTCCAACTTCCGCCCCGCCGACATGGTCGCCGGTGGCCAGGGAGCTCCACTCGTTCCATTCCTCGACTACGCACTCTTCGCCCATCGCACTCGCGGACGCGTCCTGCAGAACATCGGCGGCATAGCCAACCTCACCGCAATCCCACCCGCCGCAAGCCCAGATCAGTGCATAGCATTCGACAGCGGCCCCGGCAACATGATCATCGACGCGCTCATGCAGGAGCTCTACAACAAGCCGATGGACAGCAATGGCGCTATCGCTCTGAAAGGAAAGGTTTTGTACCCGTTCCTGGAGAAAAGCCTTCTCCGTTCTTTCTTTCGCAAAACCCCGCCAAAGACGGCCGGCCGCGAGCAATTCGGCCGTGAATACGCAACCCGCTTCCTCGCCGAGTGCCGAAAAGTTAGCCAACGCAAAGAAGATGCCATCGCCACCGCAACCGCCTTGACTGCATCATCCATCGCCGCTGCCTACGAACGATTCTGTGCCAGCCGCATGGGAACAGCTAAAGTCGACTACATCGTCTCCGGTGGTGGGGCGCGTAACATTTTTCTTATGAATGAATTGCAGCGGCTTCTTGAACCATTGCATTGCCGCGTCATCAGCAGCGATACGCTCGGCCTCCCCGCCGAAGCCAAAGAAGCCGCAGCCTTCGCCCTGCTCG
>Ga0206933_1023_pt1 | contig 42353 bp, 24 predicted proteins | sample Alteio_BWOrgHeat_15_FD_152937 | JGI IMG/M metagenome (GOLD analysis project Ga0206933, IMG submission 152937) | Enriched cells from forest soil in Barre Woods Harvard Forest LTER site, Petersham, Massachusetts, United States -... | ecosystem: Environmental > Terrestrial > Soil > Temperate forest >... | reverse complement strand
TTTCAAGCGCCGCAATTGACGCTAACAACCGCGACTGCCGCGGATCCCATATGGGTTGGAAGCCTGAACAAGAGCACGGATGCTTTTGACGACCTGGTAATGGGCCACAATCAGGGAGCGACAGCGACCTTCGAGGCGTGGCTGAGCAACGGAGATGGGACTTTTTCCAACACTTCGCAAGGGCCGATAAGCCTCGGCATTGGGAGCCACATTACGTGGGGCATGCTTTACGATGTCAACCATGACGGGAACCTCGATGTAGTAATTGCCGATGGAATGAACAGCAATATCTGGACGGCGCTGGGAAATGGTGATGGAACCTTTCAAACTCCGACGTCCGCCTCTTTCTTACCGTCGAAGATTTCTCCGAACGCGAATGTTGCCTTCGCGGATTTCGATGGCGATGGAACGCTCGACTTCGCCGCTACCGATGCAGTCACAAACCAGGACGAGGTTTTCTTTGGCATCAGCACAGGTGGATATACCACGCCGGTGCTTCTGACTACGACGGATGGACTATACGATTCATGCTTCGATGCTGCCGGCGATCTGAATAACGACGGGAAAATGGATCTCGTCAGCGCGGGCGCGAACTGTAATCCGGCGGATCTTCTGCAGGACAAGTTAACCGTGTATGTCAATACGAGTGACGGCAGGTTTGGCAACGGAGCCGGAGTCACGGGCACTTACTACCCGGTTGGCATCCGGCCGGAAGCAGTGACCATCGGGGACGTAAACGGAGACAAGAATCCGGACGTCATCACGGTCACTACGCAGCCGGGCAACATCCGAGTGCTGCTGGGCAATGGAGACGGAACGTTGCAAACACCTGCTCCCGTGGGTTATGCCACGGGCGGAAATGTTCGAACCCAGGCCATAATGGGCGACTTCAACAACGACGGCAACGCGGATTTGATGGTCTCCGATCTGGAATTCAGTTTTGTCTACCTCCAGGGATACGGCGACGGCAGCTTCCGCTCGGCGCTCAACTATTACTCTGGCCCAGGTGGAGGATTCCACCCCAATGGAGTCGGCATTGCCTCCGGTGACCTCAATGGCGATGGCATTCCGGACATTGTTATGGGCAACTTCAACAATACGGCGACCACCGGAATCACGGTATTTATTTCGAATCCAGATGGCAGCATGCAAGAGGGTGTGGCCTACAACCCGCCGGGTTCGACGCTACTGCAATTCGTCGGGATAGCGGATTTCAACGGCGATGGCAAGTTGGATGTCGCCGCTACCAATAGTGCGAACCTCGAGGGTTGCATTAACTGCGGCGTGGTACAGATTTTTCCCGGGATCGGTAACGGCACTTTCCTTATGAATCCGCCCCCACCTACCTATCCAACCGGCCCAGCGAGCACAGATACAACGCGCAGCGCTCTCGGCGAGGTGGTCGGAGACTTTAACGGCGATGGTTGGCCGGACCTGGCTGTCGTAAATAATTACAGCGGCACAACTGCGGATGTGGCGATATTGCTGAACGACAGGACGGGCAAGTTCCTCGCACCGGTTAATTACACTCTGTCAGCGCTGGCCACGGAAATCACCGCCGCCGATCTGAATGGCGATGGTGTTTTGGATCTGGTGGTTCCACTCTATGGCACCAACACGACGCCGGGCACACAAGTCGCAGTGCTGCTGGGCAAGGGAGATGGCACGTTCAAGCCGGAAGCGGACGTTCCACTGGGAATGAACAATCCCTACGCGGCCGCTGTCGGTGACTTGAACGGAGACGGTAAAGCGGATCTGGCGGTTACGATCGAGGATCAGACCACGTTCAAGCAGGGAATCGCAGTCGCATTTGGAAACGGCGACGGCACGTTTCAGGCGGCTACGTTTGTTCCCTCTACGCTGCAAAACACTACCTTCGATAACCCAGACCCCGGATACGTGAAGATGCTCGACATGAACCGCGACGGTCATCTGGATCTGGTTTACACCAACACAAAATTTGGCACAGTCGGCGTGCTGTATAACCAGGGCAACGGGACATTCTTTGATCCGGTGGAATACGCTGCAGGCCATCAGGCGTTCGACATTGCGATTGCTGATGTGAACGGGGATGGCGCATTCGATGTAGTTACCACTGGAAATGGAGCGGCTTTCTCGGGCGTGAATGTGTTGTTGAATACGAGTGCAGGCAGCATTGCGCTGCAATCGTCCTCTCCGCATTCGGCGGTTGGAGCTTCCGTGACCTTCACCGCGACAGTCAGCGGTTCGAAGGTACGCGGGGTAACCGCGGTTCCCACGGGCACAGTGACCTTCTTCGATGGGACGACGCAACTGCTGCAACCGGTGGCACTCAATTCCGGAGTGGCAGCGCTGGCCGTCAGCACGTTGACGGTGGGCTCGCACAACATCACCGCGCAATACAGCGGCGATTCCGATTACGTTTCGGCAACCTCGGCGGTATTGGTGCAAATCGTGGGGCAGGTCGCAAGCTCGACTGCCACGCCAGGTTCTTCGGCGAATCCTTCGACGTTTGGGGAGTTGATCACGCTCACCGTGAACGTGACTTCGACGGTTCCCGGCGACACGCTTGTTCCCTCGGGCAATGTCACATTCAACGACGGAAGTAAGGCTCTGGGATCTGGAACCTTGAACTCCGGTGTGGCGAGATTCCAGACGAGCGGCCTGGCAGTGGGGACGCACAGCATTACGGCTATGTATGCGGGAGATACCAACTTTACGGGAAGCACTTCGACCGCGTTGAGCCAAGTCGTGGTGCAGGTGGTGCAGCCGACTTACACCGTGGCCGCGAAACCGACGAGCCAGACGGTGAACCCCGGCAGTAGCGCAAGCTACGGCATTACGGTGACTCCAAGCAATAACTACGACGGGACGGTCACGTTCACCTGTCCGACGACTCTGCCGTCGGGAGTTACTTGCACGGCGCCGAGTCCGATAGCTCCTCCATATACTGCGTCGGCGTCGGTGACGATCAAGACGACCGCTCCTACGAGCGCCATGATGGCGGCTCCGAAGGGGAATGAGCGTCATGGCGATCCGAACCTGTGGGCGAGTCTCACCGGCGTAGGCATGCTGGGAGTGGTGCTGGCAGGAGACTGGAAGAAACGTAATCGGCGGGCGCTGGGAATCGTGCTGCTCGTGATCGCGATGGCGATGATCATGGCGCTGGTCGGCTGCGGCGGCGGAAGTACCTCGGGCGGTGGTGGAGGCGGCGGTGGTGGAGGCGGCACGCCGGCGGGCACATATCAGATCCAGATCACTGCAACGGGGACTGCGGGGACGAATCAAGGCAACACAACGCCACAGATGTTGAATCTGACGTTGGTGGTGAACTGAGGTCAATTCAGGTTTCGGGCGATCGGGAAAATCCGGTCGCCCGAAGCAGGTCCAAAGATTTGGGGTGAGGGCACCCTTACCTTTCGTTTGTCGGCATAAAACTATTTACCGCACTCGATCAACCAGGAAGATACGAAAGTTTTTATTGCCGGGGTCGAACGACTCACAAATCGCGCTGAAATTATCGCTCGTCAAGGTTCAACGCAACTTCTTGTCTTCTTCCGTGTTGATGGGTGAGACTAGCAACAATGCTGGCGACCGCAGCGGCCAACGCTCAAAGGTGGAAGGTTACTCCCAAGGTACGAAAGAGCTATTCCCAAAGTGAGGAGTACTACGCTAAAGTTAGATCAAGAAATTTTTGCAGAGTCTCCCACTCTGCCAACCCTGCCGCTGACCCACCCCTCTAAGTGGACTGCGAAGGACATCCAGAAATACAAAAAACCTCGAACGGAGTTTCATCAGCTATGAACAAGCGAACGGCTTCTCTTCTGGTTCTGGTGGTATTGGTCTCCCTGCTTACCTTCGGCTCTGAGAGCCAGAGTAATTCCACTTCAGCAGCTGCAAGCAGCCATGCTGCCGCCGCCAAGACAACGGCCCGGAAGAAGAAGAGTCCGACTGCGCCCCCGACCAACATTGGTTTCTTGAGTCCGACGCGGGCGGCCGCGAATGGCGCGATTCCCGGGATCTTCCCCGCAGTGATGGGCGATTTCGAAGGCAATGGGAATGAGGACGCGGCCACGATGGTGAATGTGACCCCTGGATCGCCTTCCTACAGCATTTCCGCGGCAATCAATGACGGGACGGGTAACTTCACGACGGTCTTAACAAAGACGCCTGAGGTCCAGCAGGATCCGATTTTCGTTGCCGACCTGAATGGCGACGGCAAGGACGATGTGTTGCTGGTCCATCCTGCCACTTCCGGAAATCCTACTTACATTCAAGCTTGGCTGAGTAACGGAGACGGCACCTTCAAGGCGGTGAACTCGGGAGTGAAGGTTACGACCACCGGCTTTGTATGGGCTACGGTGACGGACGTCAACGGAGATGGATGTCCGGACGTAGTTCTCGCCGATTCTGCAACTCCTAACGGGAACATCTGGACCGTGCTCGGCAAGGGCGACGGCACCTGCGACGGTTCCTTCGGAACGCCGACGTCAGTTGCCTTTACGGGCGCGATTAGCCCCGGTTCGCCGACGCAAGGTGTCCCGGGTAACCCGATGGTTTTCGGCGACTTCAATGGCGATGGTTTTCTCGACTTTGCTGCGCCGGCCGTAGCCGGCGGTTCTGCTCAGGCCAACCAGGTCGTGGAATATCTCTGCACCAGTGGGAGCGCGCCTTGCACCACCTACGCCGCGCCCGTGCTTCTGACCACCTCTGACGCTGTCTACGATTCTTGCTTCCTGGGAAGCGGCAACTTGGGTTCGACGACGGCTCCGCAGACTGACCTGATCAGCGCCAACTGCCTGGATGGAAACGTGACAGTCTACGTGAACAACGGCAGCGGCAGCTTCGGGCAGGGCGTGTACTACTTCGCTGGCGCCAGGCCAGCCGCAGTTTCGGTGGCTGATGTCAACGGAGACGGCAACGGCGACCTCATCGTAACCGACCTCAACTCCGCCGCTATCAAAGTTCTGGCCGGCAACGGGGACGGGACCGTCGGAGCGCCGACCGTAGGCTACGTCACCGGGGGCTCTCCCGTAATGCCAGCACTCATCGGGCATTTTGGCGGTGCCAGCAATCCGGTAGGCGCGGTTCTACCTGACAACCAAACGAACTTCGTGTACCTCGCGGGTTATGGCGATGGCAGCTTCCGCTCCGGCATCAACTACTACGCAGAGACTACTCAAGGCCATAAGAACGGGTTTCAGGCGGAGGGAGTGGGTCTCGCCTCCGGAGACTTCAACGGCGACGGCATTCCTGACTTTGTGATCGGCAACGCCAACGGCGGCACCAACACTACCGGGATCACAGTGTTTATCGCCAATGCAGACGGAAGCCTGCAAACAGGTGTGAACTACTTTCCTGCAGGCACGAAGTTCTCGTTGCAGTACGTAACTGTTGGAGACTTTAACGGCGATGGCAAATTGGACATCGCGGCTAGCGACACTTACAACGGTGTGATTCAGGTGTTTCCGGGCAATGGGGACGGCACGTTCGGAACTCCTATAACTTATCCCTCGGATTCCGCGGCCAGTCCGCATCCCGTGGGGATCGTGACGGCTGACTTCAACGGCGACGGGAAGCCTGACCTTGCCTTTGTCAATAACACGGGGCCCGAAAACGCTCCGACTGGCTCTGACGTTGGGATACTGATTAACAACGGAGCCGGCGGCTTCAACAGCGTTGTCAATACCCCTCTCTCAACCGTCGCTACCGAACTTACCGCCGCTGATGTGAATGGCGACGGGAAGCTCGACGTGGTTGTGCCACTGTATGGCGTATGCAGTGGGGGAAGCTGCTCCGCGCCTGGCAGCGCCGTAGCCGTACTTCTGGGTAATGGCGATGGCACCCTGACGGCAGGGACCACTTTCAATCTCGTCAATGGGGCCAACACATACTTCAACCCGTATCACGCAGCGGTAGGCGACCTTAATGGCGATGGCAAGGCTGACCTCGCCGTAACCATTCAAAATGTGAAGGGCGTCAACCAGGGAATCGCAGTGGCTTTGGGCAATGGTGACGGAACATTCCAAACACCGACGTTACTGCCAAGCAGCCCGCAGAATCCCCTCTTTGTGCCGCCACCGGTTCCCGGCTATGTGAAGATTGCCGACCTGAACCGCGACGGTCATATGGATTTGGTTTACACCAATGCAGTCGCGGGAAGCGTGGGAGTTATGTACGGCGTGGGCGACGGGACCTTCTACACTCCTGTCGATTTCCCCGCCAACCGTTGGGCCTGGGACTTCGCCCTGGTCGATGTAAACGGCGACGGCGCTCTCGACGTAGTCGCGAGCGGCTTCGAACAGTCTTTCTCTGGCGTTGGAGTTCTGCTCAACACCAGCGGAAGCTCTACTGCGCTGAAATCGTCTCTTCCGCATTCGGTTGCGGGTCAGTCTGTAACTTTCACCGCGACCATTACCGGCTCTCCGGTGAAGGGCGTGACTACGACTCCAACGGGTACAATCACGTTCTTCAATGGGACGACCCAGTTGGGAGCACCGGTTCCGATCAGTTCGGGAACGGCATCGCTGAGCACTACCGCATTGCCGGTTGGCACGGACAGCATCACCGCTCAATACAGCGGCGATACCAATTATGTGCCGACTACCTCAGCGGCGTTGCCGCAGGTGGTTGGGCAGGCCACGAGTTCGACGGCCACGCCCACTTCTTCGGTTAATCCGTCAGCGCTCGGACAGGCAGTCACATTCAGCACCACAGTCACCTCGACTGTGTCTGGCGATAGTCTGGTTCCAACCGGCACGGTTAACTTCAATGACGGTGCTACGCTTCTGGGATCGGGAACATTGAACAGCGGCGTGGCAGCGTTCACGACCAGCAAGTTGGCCGCCGGTACGCACAGCATTACGGCTGTGTATGCTGGAGATACCAACTTCACGGGAAGCACGTCGGGCGCGTTAAGCCAAGTGGTATCGTCGACGGCGCTGCCAGCGAGTTACACCTTGACGGCTACTCCGACGACTCAAACTGTGAGCGCCGGCAGCAGCGCGACCTACAGCATCAAGGTGAATCCGACGAACTATACCGGTACAGTTACGTTCGCCTGCCCGACGACTTTGCCGACCGGGGTCACGTGCACGCCCCCTGGTCCGAGCGCTCCTCCGTATGCCGCTGGGACTCTAACGCTCAAGACCACAGCCGCAACGACTGCGATGATGGCGCCCCCAGCTAATCAGCGTCATAGCGATCCGACTCTATGGGCGAGCCTCATGGGAGTTGGAATGCTGGGCATGGTGCTGGCGGGAGACTGGAAGAAACGTAACCGGCGCGCGCTGGGAATCGTGCTTCTCGTGGTTGCGCTGGCCATGATCATGGCGCTGGCCGGCTGCGGCGGCGGCAGCAGTTCTGGTGGCGGCGGAGGCGGCGGTGGAGGGAATGGCGGTACGCCGGCTGGAAGCTACCCGATCACCATTAATGCTACGGGCACGGGGATCACAACGCCACCACAGCCACAGCAGCTGACGGTTACCCTGGTAGTTAATTAAAGCAGTTAACGTCGATTACGCCTCAGGCGACTGGTTGCATCAGTCGCCTGAGGCTTTTTTGTCTTTTCTTGGTCGTGTCTTGGCCTGGTTCGTCCGTTCCCCTTTTGCTTTCGTTGCGAAGCCTCACTCGTATCAACCCACTCACAAATAATAAAATTGGGTTCTACTTCGCTCCCCTGTAACGAAGAGAACGTGGCAAACTGTCAACAATGAGCCTGGCTGCTGTTCTCAAAAAGAATCTGTTCTGGGTGGTGTCGCGAACGGCATTGTGGGGTTACCGCCGCATGCCGATCTTTGGTTCGTTGCGGGCCTCTCTCGGCTTAATCCGAAACGCTGAGCGGGTTCTGGTGATCCGGCGAAACGATGGGCGAGGCGTGTGTTTTCCCGGCGGATTGTCGTGGCCATGGGAGTCCGACGAGAAGACGTTGATCCGGGAAATCGAAGAAGAAACAGGGTTGTCCTGCCAGAGCTTCGAATTTGCTTTTCGCTACGAGAGTAACACGGACATTGCGGCTCGCATTGCTGTCTTCGATGTGCAGGCGACGGGACAGCTTCGCGGATCGTGGGAGGGAACTCCGGAGTGGGTGAAGATCGAGGACGTGCAGCCGGATCTTCTTCCAAGCCAGAAATATATCGTGGATCGACTCTCGGGCCGTTCGCAGTAAGCCCAGGTGATCGCGGCTCGATTCTGCATCAACGCTATTTAACCTGAATGGTGGCGACGGCGGGTTTCAGCACATTGGCCTCGTCGCTGATGGTGATATTCAGAGTTTCAGCCTTCGGATCCAGAAACCAAATCGATCCGGTTCCGGCAAAATGGGGAGAATAGTCGCCCTTCGGGATTTCGATTCCGACCGGACAGCCGGGGTTAATCGGGCTAAAGCTGACCGCAGTGACACAGCTTGAATCCTGATAGAACTGCCCCGAGCCCTCACCCGCGGCATTCAGGTAGGTACTGTCGAGGACATCGGAAGGATTGCCGCTGGAATCGACACTGTGAATTTGGAATCTGGCACACACTCCCGTCTGAATGGTTGAACTCCCCAAAAGTTGAAGCGCCGATGGGGAACCAACTTGCAGAAAGAATGTTGCAGTTCTGGTCATGTTTGCACCGTCGGTCGCGGTCACAGTGAGTGGGTAGAAGCCATTGGGCGTTGCGCTGGTCGTAGTGACCGTCAAAGTGCCGGGAACCGGTGTCAAAGGAGCGCCCGGAGAAAGCGAAAAAGTTTGCGGAGTGAAGCTTCCGGTCACACCTGCGACGGGCGATCCTCCCGGCTGGGTCGCGTCAAAACTCAGCGAAACATTTCCGGTAAAGCCAAGAGAGAAAAGACTGAAGGGCACGGGTATCGCTGGCCCTCCAGCTTCGGGAACGATGGCGGCGGCGCCGCCGCGGGGACCGAGCACAAGCCAGAAGTCAGCGATGTCGGGCTTGGGAACTGCGCACTGTTGCGGGGCCGGAGCTTGCGGCACAAATTGCGAATTGGTGTCCTGACCGACCCCTTGAGGCGGAGGACTCTGCCAGGTCGAAAGTGGAACCGTGGCGTTCAAGATGGCGGCCTGGAAGAACGGATACGTAGAATCTGTGGCCGCGCTGTCGCCCCAGGTATTCGATTGCGACGACAATGTGCCGCCAAAAGTTTGCCATCTGTTTGTGATGGGAACGGAACACGATGGAGTGTCGCTGTAGTAAGTCGAAAAGCCCAGTTGGTTTGCCGTTCCGGTGAAGGTGTTGCCGGTTTGCGTGAGGTTTTGGTTGAATCGAACGAGGGGAACACCTGGTTGTTCCCAATTCGTGCCCGCCCGACCGTCTCCGAGAATGTAAAGCTGTTCGGGGCCGCCATTGTAAAGCGTATTCCCGGTGAGGGTGACGGACGACGAGTCGTCAATATTCATGTTTCCGGTTCTGCTTACCGGATCGAGAGAGTTGCTGCAAATCGCGCTGTTTTGAACCAGGAAAGGACCTTCGCTGGCTTCGACGGATAGCCCTTCGAGATTGTTGGCACCGGATTGAAGTCCAGTGACTTGGTCGGTGGCGTTGTCGGTATCGAAATGCACGCCGCTGCTTTCGTTGTAGTAGGAAGTGTACCCGTTGAAATTTGTATTGTGGTAGCGGAAGAAATACGAGCCGTCGAAGCCGACCTCATAAAAGGCTCCCAACGCGCCACGCCAGCCGTTGTAAGAGCTTTGATCATTCTGATAGAGAACGTACTTTACCTGATTCCCTCCGAATCCGATCTGTCCGTTGTGATTGGCGACGCTGTTCTGAACCGTGACATTTTCGATGGCTCCTGCGCCCGCATACAGACCAAAACCCATCGAGTTGTTCCACAGAAACTGATCGTTGTCGATCAAGACATTGGTCGCATTGTTGAGGCGAAGGCCTTGTTGGGTGCAGGAATTGTCGTACACAAATGTAATGCCGCGGATCACAAAATTGTTGACGCCGTTGGTGCCCATCAGAGGACTGCGAGACGCGGTTGCCAGCTCGACATCGGCGGTAGCCATATTTGTTCCGGAGGGCGGCCAAAGGTAAATCTGATTGCTTCCGCCAGCGTCGGCCCAGAAGGTTCCAGGCTGCAATTCACCCGAGAACATCACCTGATTGAGCCTGGCTCCATTGACAAATACCATCTCTCTCCGCGAAACGACGGGCGGGACTGGGGGCCAACCGGCGGGGGCTGCGCACGCGGGGAAAATATAAGTGGGCGTAGTGAAATTTGTATAAATGTTCGAGCCGTAAGTTGAAACTGACCAGGTGTTGCCTGGAAGGGAATCGGCTCCGGAGACAAAAACGGTTCCTGGCGTAACGGCCTGCAGGGTGAAAGGCAAAGATGTTTGGGAGGCCTGAAACGTTAGTTGCTCCCGATAAACGCCGGGATTGACATTGATCTGGGTTCCGACGCTATTTTGGTTGTTTGTGCCTGCGGCCAGGAGCGCTTTGCCGATTGTCTTAAAGGGGGCGTTCTTCGATCCGTTATTGTTGTCATTTCCCGCCGTGCCGTCGACGTAGAGAAATGCGGTTTCTAAATTTTCGGCAACATTCGCGCCGATGGAATGGGGTGGTGGAGGCGGCGGAGGTGGTGGCGGAGTACTCGAACTGGTGCCTGAGCCACCACCACAGCCTTGTCCAAGAAAAAGGAGAACGGCCAAACAGGTACAAATGAGAAGGTTGGATTTCGCTCTGGTCTTATCCATCAACTGTCCAAACCTATCAACTGTCCAAATCCAGCAACTGTCCAAATCCAGCAATTAATCCAAACTGTTGTAAACACGACAGCAAGCGAATTGTTGCGCTGATTTGATGCGGGCAATGGTGGTTGCGGCCGTATGGACTGTTGAGACCTTGCGTAGGCGAGGCGTCCAGCGAGCGAACTTGGGGCTTGCGAAAAACGGAGGGGGCGGCTAGATGAATTGCTTATGGAAGGTGCAGCCCACGGTCAAGGCTCCCTGCGAGTCGTGGTTTCCTTGCTGCCAGGTGTTCCAATCCTGGGGTACATAGTCGCCCGTGCTGTCGGCGTCGGAAAACCAGTCGGAAGTGGAATCCGGCAGGTAGTAATGGTTGGATTGATATTGATTGCCGCGTGAGTTCAGACTCCCGCCCGGGCCCCAGACTTTGCCAATCGAAGTTTCCCCGGTACAGGTGTAAATCCCATTGCTGAGCACTTGGTTGTGTTTGAGCGCGTTGCTGGTGTCATTGTCCGAGCGAGCGCCCAGACATTTGTTCAGCTGCATGTTGGGATGGTTTTGTTGAAAGGTGAGATGGAAGGCAAAGCCGCCGTAGTTGTCATAGAGCAAGTTCGAGGTGAAGGTGGCGTAGTTTGAATCGCTGACGTCGATTCCTCCGCCGGTGATATCGGGATTCTTGATTGAGTATCCGTTGCTGTATAGGGTGTTGTTGTTGAACTGGATCTGGCAGCTGATTTCGTGCAGGTAGCCGTAGCGCTCGTTGTTATTGAATACCGAGTTCGTGATCTGGAGATATTGCGATCCGCCGTCGGACCACAAGCCGTCGCCGATGTTGTCGTGACTCCAAAAGTTACTGATCGTGACGGCGGGCTGGTTGGGAGTGCCGACGTCGTTGTAGATGTGAAACGCGCCGGCATCGTTGTAGCCGTCACACTGACCGCTTCCGGGATTGCCGGTGGTGGCGCGGAAGTTGGCGATGTTGTTCCAGGCCATCTCGCTATTCGTGATCGAAATATGATTGGTGAAACCGGCACTAATGGCGGTGCGGCCGTTGCTGGTGAACAGAGTGTCGTTGATGGAGGCGGGAGCGCCAGGGAGTCCGGAAATATTATAGGCACCGACGTTGTGCACGAAGCGGACGGTCATGTCTTTGAGAGTCCAGGATCGTCCGCTGAATACGCCATAATTCATCGTCTTCTCGACGAACAAGTTTTGTAAAGTGACCTGGGCTTGTCCGGGACCGAAGATGAGCGCCTGGTTGAAGCCGCCGGGACCGACCGCAAGATCGACGGTGGCAGTGTTGGGATCTTGATCGTTAGGCAAGCTTACGTAAATGCGCTGGTTGGCATAATCGAAGAAGAAGCGGCCGGCTTCTCCGGCAGTGACCGCTTGTCCCGGAGTGGTGACGGATTGAGTGGGATCGACCTCTTTGAGGCTCAGCACGCGCATGATCCGCTGATCGTTCACAGCGGTTGTCCGGAAGAATAGGTCGTCCTCATAAGTAGTCACCCAGTAACAGACGTTGGCGCCTCCTGGGGCAAACTGAGTCTGCTGGTGAGGCTGCGTAGAGGCATAAGGTCCGTCGTAGTAATAGACGCCTTGCGTAGATGTGGATTGCCAGGTGGAGAGCACGACGGCGCCGCTGATGCGCGAATTGGAAGTGGTGCCGATAAGCGATTGGCCGGAGCGCACCTGGATAGGGGAAGTGATGCGATGTTCGCCTTCAATGCAAAACGTTTGATTCTGGCTGCCATTATTAATGATGCCAACGATGTCGTCGGTCGGAGAAATAATTGTGCCCTGACAAGGAACATTGGAATTCCCCGCACCGGTGGCGAAGGCGGCGGGGAACAGTAGGCAAACGAAAATGAAAACCGCGATACACTCTCGGCTGCTTGCGCCGAGAGAGCTAATCTGGCGGTCACGATCTGCAAAGTCGGGGGCCATTTGCAACGCCTCGAGGCGAACGGAGCGAAAGCTTCCAATCCATTACTGCCAACTTAGGCAGCCGAAACTACCGTGCACCTTATGGACGAGCTGATCAGATTCGGACCAGGGGAGCTAACACCCTTTTTCCGGAGCTTGCCAGCCACTTCAAAAAGACAGCGCACCAGTCTTCAGTTGACGTCGAACGAGACAGGAAAGAACGCTATAACGCGAAATCAGTTCGCAACTTGCGCCACATATTACACGGAAGTCGAGGCCTAAGGGTAGGTCTGAGAAGTACAGGCAGGAGTCAGGATCCAAAACCTGCCCTATACCCTAGAGAAGCAAGTACCTATTGCACCGTAAGGGTGAGCACCACGGTATGACGTAGACCATTCGAGCCCGCGGTTGCGGCCGTCACCGTTACCGAACTGTTGCCCACTTGAGTGCCAGAATTGCCCTGGGTTTTGCTGCTGCTGTTGCTGGTGCTCAAGCCCGCGCAAGCTGTCATCGATAATGTAACGAAAGTCAATGCGAAAACCAGGCCGAGTAACCGCATACCATGGGATTTTATTTTTCGCTTCCGCGACGATATAACAATGCCGACGATTCCCGGAAGAATGCAGGCATAAAAGACACTGGTTCCGGTGTTGGCGGGACTGCCATCCAGCCGGGACGATTGAGCTGTCGTCTGGATCGCAACAGTTTCGGTCGTCGCCGTTGCCGGGGTGAAGATGCAGGTTGCGCCGGATGGCAACCCTGAGCAGGCGTAGTTCAACGGTTGATTAAATCCAGCTACGGGTTGAATGGTAAGCGTCGCGGTTCCGCTTTGGCCTGCGGCCGGAACTATAACTGTCGTCGGAGTCGCTGCGATCTGGAAGTCCTGCACGCTTAAGGTCTGCGGTAGGGAAGTCGAACTGGTGAAATCGCCATTCTGAAGATAAGTTGCGGTGATCGCATAGGTGCCGGCGGTCAGGGCGCTAGGATTGATATTGAGGACGGCAACGCCGTTCGAGAGCGTTCCGCTGCCCAACTGACTGCCCCCGTTGAGAAAGTTTACTGTTCCTGAGGGAACCCCGTCGCCGCTCGTGGGCTTTACGATGGCCGTCGCCACCACCGGCCCGTTTGCCTTCACATTGATCAGGGCGGGCGCGAGTGTTAACGCGGTCGTCGTGCCGGTGAACTCATTCGGCGCATAAGTGCAGCCAATCGTCAAAGTTCCCTGTGAGTCGTGGTTTCCTTGTTGCCACGTGTTCCAGTCCTGCGGCACGTAGTTGCCCGTAGTGTCGGCATCGGAAAACCAGTCGGAAGTCGAGTCCGCAAGGTAGTAATGGTTGGACTGAAATTGATTACCGCGCGAATTCAGGTTTCCGCCCGGGCCCCAGACTTTCCCGATCGAGGTGTCGCCGGAACAGTTGTAAATTGCGTTGCTCACGACCTGGTTATACTTGAGCGCGTTGCTGGTGTCGCCGTCGCTGTGTCCTCCCAGACATTGGTTCGAGGTCATGTGAGGATGGCTCACCTGAAAGGTGAGATGAAAGGCGAAGCCGGCATAGTTATCGTAGAGCAGGTTCGAGGTGAAGGTAGCGTAATTGGAATCGCTGACGTTGATTCCTCCACCGGTGATGTCGGGATTTTTCAGGGAGTAGCCGTTGTTGTAGATGGTGTTGTTGTTGAACTGGATTTGGCAGCTGATTTCGTGCAGATAGCCGTAGCGCTCGTTGCCGTTGAATGTTGAGTTGGTGATCTGAAGATACTGCGATCCGCCGTCGGACCACAATCCGTCGCCGATGTTGTCGTGGCTCCAAAGGTTGTTGATTGTGACGGCAGGCTGGGAGGAACTGCCGACATCGTCATAAATGTGGAAGGCGCCAGCATCATTATAGCCGTCGCACTGACCGCTGCCCGGATTGCCAGTGGTGGAGCGGAAGTTGGCAATGTTGTTCCAGGACATCTCACTGTTCGTGATCGCAATGTTCGCGGTGAATCCAGCACTGATGGCGGTGCGGCCGTTGTTGGTGAACAACGTGCCGTCGACGGTCGCGGGCGCGCCGGGTGCGCCGAAGAGGTTATAGGCTCCCACGTTGTGGATGAAGCGGATGGTCACATCTTTCAGGTTCCAGGATGTGCCGCCGAACAGACCGTAATTCATCCCCTTTTCAATGAAAAGATTTTGCAGGGTTATGTTGCTCTGTCCGGGCCCGTACAACAGCGTGTTGCTTTTCTGATCGCCAAGGCTGACTGCAAGATCGACAGTGGCGGTGTTGGGGTCCTGACCGTTGGGCAAATTCACGTAGATGCGCTGGTTAACGTAATCGAAGAAAAACCGGCCGGCTTCTCCCGCAGTGACCGCCTGTCCGGCGGTGGTGACAGGTTGCGTGAGATCGACTTCGCCCAGACTCAACACCCGCATGATTCGCTGGTCATTGCTGGGAGTAGTCCGAAAAAACAGATCATCTTCGTAAGTCGTGACCAAGTAACAAACGTTGGCGCCGCCATTGGCGAACTGAGTTTGCTGATGGGGTTGGGCGGCGGCGTAAGGCCCGTCATAGTAATAAACGCCTTGCGTCGAAGTTGGTTGCCAGGGGCCCAGCACCACCGCCCCGCTGATGCGCGCGTCGGTCGTCGTGCCGATCAGCGACTGTCCGGAGAGGAGTTGAATCGAGGAGGTAATGCGATGTTCGCCCTCGATGCAGAAGGTTTGATTTTTCTTGCCGCTGTTAATGATGCTCACGATGTCGTCGGTCGGAGAAATGATCGTGCCCTGGCATGCAACATTGGAGTTACCCGCGCCAGCGGCGAGGGCGGCGGGGAACAGGACGCAAACGAAAATGCCGACCGCGAGACATTCTCCGCAGCGTGAAAGCAAAGGCCGGAGTTGTCGATTGTCTCTTACAAAGGGGAGCATTCCATTGCCTCGATTGAGCTGGATTGACCATCCAGTTCGTCAAGGTCAATGTATTTCGCGGGTGCCGGCGGGAATAGGTAACCGGGGTCTAGTAGGGTAACATCACGTAACCGATAGTCCTTTAGTTTACGCTTATCTAAGTGTCACTACGTCAATAAGATAGAAAGAATACTTCACGATGAAATTGATAATCGCAACGTGCCGGGAATCGGACACGGGGTGCGGGCACGTTTTATGACGAGCGACACGACTTGTTCAGTCGTCGTCAGGATCGGTAGGTGGCCGCTTGTCTTCGAGAAAATGTTTCGCGTCGTACTTCGCGGCGATCGGCTGGAAAACCAGAGGAGCCTGGTTGTAGTCGAAGCAATCAGACAAATCGTCGGCCATCGTATCTGCATATCCGGGTGCGATCGTCGGCAAGTCGAAAACGGTTTCAATGTATTTCAGGATGCTGCCAAAGTCGTGCGTCACCTTCGAAATATAGGCGGCTTTGGCATACGGCGACACCACGATCAGAGGCACTCGAAAACCGTATTCATAAGTGTTGATGACTTTGGGCGCGACGTGGTCGTACCAACCGCCCCAATCGTCCCAGGTAATGATGACGGTTGTGTTCCCCCAATATTGGCTGGTGCCGACGGCGTTAACGATCGATGCGACCCAAGATGGTCCCGTGCCTTCGTCGGCCGGTCCGGCGTGGTCGGACTCGGCTCCATCCGGGATTACCCAACTCACCGCCGGCAGTTGACCGTTGGAGATGTCGGTCAGCACCTGCTTCTGATTGATTATTACGTTACTGACCCATTCCGAACCTACACATGCGGTCCCATTCGGCGGAGGATTGTTGGGTCCACAAATATGCTGGATCGCGTTTGGCCCTGTCCACAACAAGCCTGCGGTTGGAGTGTAGTATCGCCAACTGAGCGCGTTCGCATCCAGCAGATCGGTTAGCGTGGGATGCTCGTAGCAGGGATAGGCAGGACTCTCCACACCCGACGGATTCATCAAGAGAACATATTCATTCGCAGGAGCGGAACATCCGGTATTCCCGCCAGCATTGGGAATCCCGGTTGGATTCTCAGACGCAAACCAATCGCTTTTCTGATCGCCCGGCGCGGTCGGCGCCGATGTGCCCGAGATAATGAATTGATGGGCAGGGAAGCTCGGCCCTTGATTGGTTTGAAACATGCGATCGCCAAATGTGTAAGTTTCCGCCAGCGTGAAGTAAGGCTGAACATCGGAAGGATTGATGTAAGCGAATTGCGGGTTCGGCGGCGGGCAAAGTGGAATACCCTGGCACAACACCGGAATCTTGTTCGCTCCATCCATTTTCCCGCCATCGTACATGGCGACGAATGAGGAGTGCGAATGATCCAGATCGTAAGTGTCTGCCAGCGGTATTGGTGTAAGGGGAATTGTTTTGCCCAGTGAGTTCACGCCGCTTTGGACGATGTCGGCGCCAGCGGCAATCAGCTTGGGATCTTGAAACAGGTTGTCGGGGGTCCGGTTCTCCTGGAAGATTATGACCACGTGCTGAATCTTTTGTGTCGGGGGTGGGGATTGCTTTTGTGAACTGCTGCCGCCGCAGCCGTTTGCGCTGATAAGAAATCCCGCAATCGCGGTCAGCAGAATCAAGACCAGAAGCATTCTCGCTCTAGCCATGGCAAAGGTCCTCCTCACGTCGCCTTGAGTAAGAACCCGGTCGTGCCGAATTCCACTTGCTTGGATGGCATTTTGGAACCCGATGTTGTTTCGTGGCAGAGCTTAAAAGTTGCAAGAATCTGCATGGTAATCCGAGGTTGCACGGGCAAGAAGCCCTCCTTTACAGATACCGATAGACTAGAACGGATCTGATAACCTCATAGCCTGCCGAGTGGAAACAACCGCAATTGGGTTTGTATCGTCTTAGGAAAGCTGAAAATCTGTCCAGGAGAGAGAATGGCACGATCGAAAATGCTGTTCGTCTGGGCCCTATTGATCTGCACCGCGGTATTTCTTGTCAGCACAAACGGCTGTGGCGGAGGCGGCGGCGGTTCGCAAACCGGGCCCCCACCCCCGACGCAGAAGATTCAGCACGTAGTCATAATCTTCCAGGAGAACCGGACCCCCGACAACCTGTTTCAAGATCCCAAGCTAATTGCGGCAGGCGCCGACATCCAGAATTACGGGATAAACTCGCACGGCAAAAAGATAACCCTGACCCCTACAACTTTAAACACAAATTACGATCTGGGCCATGGGCACGCTTCATTCCTGCAGATGTATGACAACGGCAATATGGATGGCGCAGACCAAGTTTCCGTGAAATGCAACCCGAATGCGCCGCCTAGTTGTCCGCCAGCGAATCCATGGTTTCAGTATGTCGCGCCGAGCGGAATCGGTCCTTATTTCCAACTTGCCGAAACTTACACCTTTGGCGATCGAATGTTTCAGACCAATCAGGGACCCAGTTTTCCCGCGCACCAATACATTATTTCGGGAACCTCTGCGCCCAGCGCCAGCAGCAACTTGTTCGTCTCCGAGAACCCGCTCGGAGGCCCCGATCCATTTCACTATGCGGGGTGCATTGCTCCTCCTGAGGAAACGGTTGCGTTGATCGATCCGAACGGGAGCGAATCGCAACAGATCTATCCGTGTTTCGATCATCCCACGTTGACGGACGAACTCAATACGGCCGCGATCACTTGGAAATATTACGCGCCGTCTGCCGGAATTATCTGGAATGGTCCGAATGCGATCGAGCACATGTGCGTGCCGAATGTAGCGCCACCAAATGGGACGGTCTGCACCGGATCCGACTGGACCAACAATGTGGTTCTGCTGAGCACGCAAGTGCTGACTGACATTCAGAACGGACAACTGCCGGCGGTCAGCTGGGTAATTCCGAACGGGCAATCGTCCGATCACGCCGGAGGCAACAACGGCACTGGGCCATCTTGGGTGGCGTCGGTGGTCAATGCCATCGGAAACAGTTCGTACTGGTCGAACACTGCCATCTTCATCGCATGGGATGATTGGGGAGGTTGGTACGACCACGTCGCTCCGCCCATCAAGAATTCTTATGAATATGGCTTCCGCGTGCCGCTGATCGTGGTGTCGCCGTACGCGAAAGCTGGTTACGTGTCGCACGTCACGCATCATTTTGGAAGCATCCTGAAATATATCGAGGAGAATTTCTCGCTAGCTTCGCTGGGTTATGCGGATGCGGACGCCGACGACCTATCGGACTGCTTCAATTACAACCAGACTCCGCTGGTCTTTCAAAACATCTCTGCGCCCATGGATGCGAAACATTTCCTGGAGGATAAAACGCCGCCAACCGATCCGGACGATGATTGAGTGTCAGATGGAATGAAAGATTCGGGTTTAAAGGCAGCCGACAGGCGTGTCCGCTCTACACGTTACTGCTCGGGGATCGTGTAGATGAAAGTCTCGCCTTGTCCTTGATTGTTTCCGACGTCCGTCATATCGGCGCCGACAATTACGCGGTTCTCTGCCACCGCCGCGACGTTACTCTGGCGGCTACGGAACGGGCGCAACACGATTCCGTCGTTCGAATTTTGCCATCCGCCACTGGGTTCTAGATAGACGGCCGCATCCCCGGTCGTCGATCTCTTGCCGCGCCCCCACTGAACACATGGATCACCTACTGCAATCATTCCCGAGCCAATTGCCACGGTATCTCCAAAACACCCAGGACCCGCCTCGGTAAGCGTGGCATCTGGAGTGTCTGTATTCACCCAGCCGTCTGCGGGTTGGACGTAGATGTAGGCAGCGCCTCCGTGAGGGGCGTACGAAGCACCGACTAGGACAGTCTTTCCCGACACCGCAACCGGATACCCGAAAAATTCGCCCGTACCAGGATGGGTCAATTGCGCGGTCTCGGTCATGGTTTTCCACCCTCCCACAGGCTCCTGAAATACGTACGCTATGCCTTCTTCCGTCTCGTAGCCGTCCGCACCCACAACGATTCTCGGCCCAAACACCGCGACCGACACACCGAACGCATCTCCGGGTTGGCCGTTCGACGCGGTGAGTCGCGCAGTTTCGGTGCCACTAACCCAGCCGCCTTGTGGTTCCACGTAAACATAGGCTTCGCCTTGGCCTTTATCTCCAGCTAGATACGCTCCAGCTACAATCACTCCATTGGTGGTCGAGACCGAAATGCCGAGCTGATTGTTTGCCGCCCCATCCGAAGCAGTCAACTTCGCAGTTTCCGTAATATTGCCGCTCCACCCTTCCTTGGGTTCAACGAACACATAAACCGCGCCTTGATTCGGGTGGTGTTTGACCGTGTCGCTGATCGCGCCTGCAACTACGAGATGTCCATTTTTTCCGACCGCTAGGCCTTGAAACAGGGGTGTACCGTCCGACGCGCTCAACTTGGCAATCTCGGTGACGGTGCCCTTCGAGAGCAGCGAATAAAGATACACCGAACCAGGATTCAATCCCTTCCCCACAGCTACGATGTCCCCGTCGACGGCTACATGGGCTCCAAATCCGTCATTCGGCTGCCCGTCCGATGCGAGCAGTTCTGCATCCAGCCGCTTTAGTGGCGTTGGCCCCTGCGCGTGCGCAAAGCCGCAAATGCTCAATGTCAGAGCTAGAAGCCAAGCTTGATATTTCATTGGGGAGAACCTCGCTTTCGATCCGGTCCGGACGTAAGAATCAATGCCTGTCGACATCATAAGGGAGCGGCATCGCGCAACCTGCTTCCCACCACTATGGTTCCGCGCGAGACACGGGACTGCCGCTCGTGGAGTTGCATATCGGCAAATGACTGGTCACGTATAGCCACCTTGTACTCGACAACAATATCGGACTACGGCGTAATCTCGAACACCGTTCCGCAGCCTCCATCACAGCCAGTCCCTCCTTGCTCGGTAACGCCGTACAAGTTTTTCTCGTCGTCTAGCAGGAGTGGACCGGTGGGTCGAGATCCGTTTGTGCTGTCTGACGGAAAAGCAAAGATCATCGTCTCGGACCACTGATTTCCCGATGTGGGCGGCGTTAGCTTATAAACAGCCCCAGCCTCATCGGGGAATTCTGCGCTTCGAAAGGTCGTCCCATAGACGTTCCCGGATTTGTCGACAATGACTGGGCCGCTCGGGTCCTCAGGGCCATTCTTGTTAGGCGGGCGAAAGTTATAAAGTATCTTCTCCGCCCAGCCGCCCTTCGTATGTTCGATGAACTGAAAGACATCGCCGTATACCGGCATCCGTGGGCTAACGCCGTAGAGACGTCCCTGTGAATCTGCCGTAAGACCGACGGGAAAACCGCCGTTCTTGCCGCCCGCCGGAAAGGAATACAACACCTTCTCCCTCCAGTAATCGCTCTGGCCGAGAGAAAGGCTATACAACACTCCGAGGTTCGCAGAGCCACCCTCCTGGGTTATTCCGTAAATCGTGCCATCCGATCCCAGCGCCAGCAACCCAGCCGGAAATTTACCGTCAATGCCCACCCCGAACGCATGGATTGTCTTCAATGTCCAGTTAGTTCCCGAGTTCGAGAGCTGAAAAGTTGTTCCGCCGCGTTTAGGGCCCCAGGCATTCGTTGTTCCGTAAACATGACCGGACGAATCCAACACAACGCCGCCCTGTAAGGATCCGCCATCCGCTTTTCCGCGAAACGCGTGAAGCACACTGATAGTCCACCCGTTTTCTCCGGACGACAATTTAAAAACGCTCCCGCATCTCGGACTACAAAGGGCTCCGACAGCCCCTGATGTAGTGCCATACAAATTGCCGTGACTGTCTCGAACAAGCCCGTAAAGGGGATACTGACCATCGGCTCCTCCTGTGAACGCGTATATGAGAGTCTCGGTCCAGCCGCCTTTTCCATCGGAGCGAAGCTCGAAGATCGTCCCGCATCCGGGAACGCTACCGTCCTGGCAGGGACCGTTACCGCCGAACTCGGTTACGCCATAGAGGTTGCCGCTCGGATCAGAGACAAGTCCACCGACAGGGAAGAAGCCGTCAGCACCACCTTGAAACGAATAGAGGACTTTCTCTCCAGCATGAGCGAACAGGCTGACCAACAGAAGAAAGGAGATCGCGAAACTTTTCATAAGGAAAGTCTTGGCCAGCGACATCGTGGGGAGCGACGTCGGAAACTTCCGCAGCCGCTGAGTATAGCCCAGGTCGCGGGATGGCGTCTGATCAAATTCGATGACTCGTTCGTTCCTAAAGGCAGCGGACAGGAGTGTGCGCTCTACACGATGAATGTTCTACCGACCTGCCCAAGCTCATTCGTCGTCGGGATCGATGGGCGCTCGCTTGCGATTCAGGAAATAACTGGCGCCGTGTTGGGCGTGAATCTTATGAAATACGCGCGGCGCCTTCAAGGTAAAGAAGAAATGAAAATCGTTGGCATAGGCGTCCGCGTAAGTTCCAGGGCCGATCGGGCCTAGTGGCGCGCCCGGCGGGCCGAAGACGGTTTCGATAAAGCGCAGGATACTGCCAAAGTCGTGGTCGGCATTGTCCACGTAGCCCGCGGGCGTGTACGCCGAAACCACGATCAGGGGCACGCGAAAACCATACACGTAGCCTTTGCCCCAGCCATTGCGTGCTCCGATTCTGAAGGGCGCGACGTGATCGTACCAGCCTCCCCAATCGTCCCAGGTAATGAAGATGGCGGTATTGTTCCAGTAGCCGCAGGGGCTGAGGCCGATCGCGTTCACAATGTTTGCGATCCATGACGGCCCTGTGCCTTTGTTGGTGCCCGCGTGGTCGGAGTCGCCTCCATCCGGCATCACCCAACTCACCGCGGGAAGGTTACAGTCTTGGGCATCGGTCAAGATGGTGGTCTGCGGAATTATCACATGCTTGACCCATTCGTGGCCGGTGCACACCAGTTGTCCGTTTTGCGTTTCGGGTACGCAAATGTGCCGGATCGAGTTCGGGGCCGTCCAAATGGAGCCGGGGGAAAGCGTGTAGTAGCGCCAATCAATTGGGGCCGGCTGCGCGTAATCCAGCAGGTCGCCCAAGGTCGGATGTTCGAAACATGGGTATACCGACGAATCTTCGTAGCCCTGGGGGTTAATCAGCAACACGGTTTGCCCCAGCGCTCCAAGACAGCCGGTGGGCTCACCCGGTCCCTTGGTTGGATTCTCAGCGGCAAACAAATCGCTGTTCTCAGTGGGAGCAGACGTTCCCGAGAAAATGAATTGATGTGCTGGATAACTGCCGCCCTGGTTGGTTTGGAACATCCGGTTGGCCCATCCATACTGGGTTGCGAGATCGAAGTATGGCTGAATCTGCCCGGTAGAATTGTCCACGTATTTGAACTGCGGATTTGGCGGCAACTTACAACCCGGATTCACGATCACGCCGATTTTGTCGGCTCCATCCATTTTGCCGTCGTCATACTGTCGCAGAAAAGGGATATGGCCGTGGTTCAGGTCGTAACAACTGGTAAGTGCGACGGGGCCCAGGGGAATCTGCTGGCCTTTTGAATTCAACCCAGTCGTAGCGAGGTCAACCCCCGGCTCGAAGCTTGGACTGCTTCCGAAGAGATTGTCGGGCGTGCGATTCTCCTGAAATATTACGACGACGTGTTGAAACTGTCCGCTTTGAGCGTACGTGAGTGCGGATGCCAACAAAGCGAAGCATAAGATTGTCCGAACGAGTTGCGCCGGACGGAAAGATACTGCCTTCACTGACACAGCCATGGCGCCTTGCCTCTTACTCTCTCCACCATTCCGTGGATTTCGCGGGTCCCTCCGCGCCGAGGGGGCTCCAGTCCTGAAATGGCAGGCCCGTCAGGGTCGGAGCAGCGCGGTTTGTATCGCGAGAGTGTAGCATTTTTAATCGGAAAAAGCCGACGAAATATGGCGACGCGTCCGGTTTCCTGTCCGCCAATCGGTCCGCTATAGCCGCTACTAATTAGCCGCTAACCTGGAGCCTGACATCAGCAATACCGGGCTGTTGCTTATCGTAACTTTGCTTCCCGCAGTTATATCCGTGATATTGCCATTGATGTCCTGTTCCTGGGTAAATCCCTGCGGAACAATATAAATCCACGTTTGATCCGTCACGTCATACCACACGAATTGGCCGGTCTGATACTGGCCGGTGCTGGTGTGGTCGCACGACCAGATTTTTCCTTGCTTGGTGGCTCGATGTAAGCAGGGCCCCTGAAAAGTTACGCCTTCGAGCCATTGGTATACTCTTTGCCATACCATTTCAGTCGGGCAAAAGTATCCGAATGACGCTGGGATGTTGCACGAATAGTGTGTGGTGGGCGCCCATAAATCTACCAGCCTCGCGGGGAGACCGTTTCCATTATTCAGCCGATAGGTGTCGTATTGAAAGAGATTGAAATCGAGAATCCCGGTCGAACTTAGCCCCAGTAAGTAGCGCGCAAGCCAATTCTGGCCGTGCACCCATGACGTCGGAGCATTCGCGATCCATCCTCCTTCAGTACAGAATATCGGCTTGCCCCTGGAGGCTGGAACTGAGTCGGTCAACTCCCGCAACTTGGCTAGAACCGGGACCACGCGTTCGGGCGCTTTGCTGGCGTACTGATAACAGTGATAGTCGATGATCTCGGCGAGTTCCGCCGGGGTTTGTGCTTTGGGGATGTTTGCTTTCGTGGTCAGGTAGTCGACGTTCTCCGAGAGGTTGTACCACGCCATGGCATGGGTCAACATCGTCGCCGCAGGATTGATCTGTTTCACGATTCGTTTCGCGTCCTGCATCATTCGAGCGAGCTGGGCATAGCTTCCGCACCACTGCGGAGCATTCACGATGAACTCGTTTCCGCTTTCCCAGTAATCAATGTCCGCGTAAGTATTGGGATTTTGCACGTGATTGTTGTGAACGTGCGTCGCCAGTGCGGTGATGAAGTTTTTCCAGGTGGCGTCCGTCCCCGAACCGTCTCCGTTCATGTCCTTCGGAGGGTAACAACCTCGGGCTCCGAGGCTATGATTGCAGGTGCACTCTCTTGTCCCGTTGTCGTCGGGATTGTAGCCGATGCTGTTAGCGATAAACGCCGGGATCCCAAAGGGCGTGTACATCACCATAACTTTGGACTGGGCCGCATCCCGTAGTTCCTGATCCATCTGGGTAAAGTCGAACGTGTTCGGCCCTTGCTGAATGTCCATCCACTTAGTTCCGTTCCCGGAGTCCAGAGATCTCCAAAGATCGGCATTCACCTGTAAGGGCCAGGACGATTCGTGATTGACGTGTATGCCCAGCAGCAGCGGTTTGGTTTGAGTTGAGGTCTGGCTGAAAAGAGTTCCATCAAGCAACAGCAAGCCCACGACCAGAGCGGTCGTGATGCAAATCAAACAGTGACGCATTTCTTACTCCTTGAACCTCCGAGGCGTCGCATCGCGCAACGCTCGGAAGCTTCGACGGCTGCAAGGAGGTTATCCCCAGCTGGACCATCATTCGTGTCGAAGGTCCAGCAGCCTCCCCGATAGCCGAAGGATTGTACCCCACTTTTGGGAGAGCGGGGAGTAAATCCGATTTCATCACTGGAATGAGCGGATATACGTCGTTAGTTGGAATGAGGCTGGCAGTTAACTAGGAAGAATGGACTCGCGAGGGCAGCGGAAGGGGCGTCCGCCGCCCTCGCGAGTGTTGGGTGCATCAGGGTATCAGCTCGAAGACAACTCCTTCTTTGTGGGAGCCGCCGGCCTGGGTGGTGCCATACAGATTCCCGGAACCGTCCGCGATCAGATTGCTGGTTGGTTTGAAGCCGTCGGTGCCGTGCCCGAAGACGTGGACAACGTTAAACGTCCAACCCCCGCCCGCGCCTGCGGTCAACTTAAAGAGTGTGCCGCAGCCGCTGGGGCACGAAGTGAGGTTGGCGCCCAGCATGGTAGTTCCGTAAATGTTTCCCGCGTTGTCAAAGACCAAGCCGGAAACCGGACCCGCCGCGGGAGCGTCTGCGAAGCGGTGAAGAACTCTCTCCTGCCAGTTGCCGTTGGAGGGACTGAGTTCGAATACTACGCCGTAGCCTCCGTGACCGCCCTGGAAGGTTGTTCCGTAGAGATTGTTGGCGGCATCCATCAGCAGTCCGCCCTCCGGTGCGGCGCCGTCGGCCCCGCCAGCGAAGGCGTACAGCACGCTTTCGTTCCAGCTATTGAAAGCGAGCTTGAAAACTGTGCCGTTGCCCGAGGGGCCGCCGGCGGATGTGGTGCCGTAGAGATTGCCTGATTTGTCAAAGATCACGCCGGCATAGGGAGAGGCTCCATCATTCCCTCCCGCGAAGCTATACAGCACTCCGTGGTTCCATCCGCTGCCACCGTGTGTAAGCTTGAATACGGTTCCACAGCCCGAGCTGCAGTTGGCATCGGACCCTCCCATCAAGGTCGTGCCATAGAGATTGCCCGCGGCGTCGAAGATCAATCCAGCCTGAGGCGCGCGCCCATCGCTGCTTCCGTTAAAGGAGTAGAGGACGTTCTCCTTCCAACCACCGTACCCAGGCGTGAGTTCAAAGGCGGTGCCGCAGCCCAGATTGCAGCTGCCGCCGCCGCCGACAGTGGTTGTGCCGTAGAGACGGCCAGCGGCATCGAAGATCACGTTGCCGGTGGGCTGGCCGCCGTCCGGGCCGCCAGTGAAGCTGTAGAGGACGGTCTCACTCCAGCCGCTGGAAGTAGGCGTCAACTCGAAAACCGTTCCCTGGCCATATGCGCCGCCCATCTGAGTGGTGCCATAGAGATTTCCCGCCTTGTCGAAGGTCAAAGCGGCATAGGGATGGTCCGGGTCGCCGGCGCCGGCGAAGCTGAATAATACTTGCTCTTTACTTTTCCCTCCGAGGGTGCAGCCAACGCTCAATGATCCCTGCGTGTCATGGTTTCCTTGCTGCCATGTGCTCCAGTTCTGGGGCACGTAGTTGCCCGTGTTATTGGCGTCGGAAAACCAGTTGGAGGTGGAGTCCGCAAGGTAGTAATGGTTGGACTGGTACTGATTGCCGCGGGAGTTCAGGGTCCCGCCCGCGCCCCAGACTTTTCCAATCGAGGTGTCGCCGGAGCAGTTGTAAATCGCGTTGTTCACGACCTGGTTGTATTTCAGCGCATTGCTGGTGTCTTCATCGCTGCGTCCCCCCAGGCATTGGTTTGAAGTCATATGGGGGTGGGGTTGCTGAAAGGTCAGATGAAAGGCGAAGCCGGCATAGTTATCGTAGAGCAGGTTCGAGCTGAAAGTGGCGTAGTTGGAATCGCTGACTTCGATTCCTCCGCCGGTGATATCGGGATTCTTGATTGAGTAACCGTTGTTGTACAGGGTGTTGTTGCTGAACTGGATCTGGCAGCTGATTTCGTGCAGATAACCGTAGCGCTCGTTGTTATTTAATACCGAGTTCGTGATCTGGAGGTATTGCGATCCGCCGTCGGACCATAAGCCGTCGCCAATGTTGTCGTGACTCCAGAGTTTGTTGATGATCACAGCTGGCTGCGCGTTGGTTCCGACATCGTCGTAGATGTGAAAGGCGCCAGCATCGTTGTAGCCATCGCACTGACCGCTGCCGGTATTGGCGGTGGTAGCGCGGAAGTTGGCAATGTTGTTCCACGACATTTCGCTATTCGTGATGGAAATATGAGAAGTGAAACCGGCATTGATGGCAGTTCGGCCGTTGTTGGTAAACAGAGTGTCGTCGATCGAAGCTGGGGCTGCCGGCAGGCCGGAAATATTATAGGCACCGACGTTATGCACGAAGCGGATGGTCACGTCTTTGAAGGTCCATGAGTTTCCGCTGAAAAGCCCGTAATTCATCGTCTTTTCGACGAACAGGTTTTGCACCGTGACCTGAGATTGTCCAGCTCCGAAGATGAGAGCATCGTCATCCGAGCCGTTGAGAGCTACGGCAAGATCGACGGTGGCGTTGTTGGGATCCTGATCGTTAGGCAAGCTGAGATAAATGCGCTGGTTGGAATAGTCAAAGAAAAAGCGTCCGGCTTCTCCCGCGGTGACCGCCTGTCCAGGAGTGGTGACGGGTTGAGTGGGATCGACTTCATTCGTGCTCAACACGCGCATGATTCGCTGATCGTTGGCGTTGCTCGTGCGAAAAAAGAGGTCGTCCTGATAAGTCGTGACCCAGTAGCAAACGTTGGCGCGCCCCTTGGCAAACTGAGTTTGCTGATGGGGTGGGGTAGAGGCATAAGAACCATCGTAGTAATAGACGCCTTGGGTAGATGTCGCATGCCAAGGGGAAAGGACGACGGCGCCGCTGATGCGCGAATTAGAAGTAGTGCCGATGAGCGATTGACCGGAACGCACATGGATGGGAGAAGTGATGCGATGTTCGCCTTCGATGCAGAAGGTTTGATTCTTGCTGCCGTTATTAATGATGCTGACGATGTCGTCGCTAGCCGAAATGAGCGTACCGTGGCAGGAGACGTTGGACTTTCCCGCACCGGTGCCGAATGCAGCCGGAAAAAGAATGCAAACGAATATAAAGACTGCCAGAACTTCTCGGCCGCGTGCGCCGAAAGACTTCATCAGGCGGATACGATCTGCAAAGTCGGGGGCCATTGCACTACCTCGACGGTGAGTTGTGGACGCTGTCCTGTCCGTCACCGCCAATGTATGTCGGGGGTACTGGCAAGGGTAGGTAACCGAAGTATCTTCCCGTACGTCGGTAACATTTAGTCCTTTAGTTCGTCTGCAGATTCACCTGAGGTAGACACGATAAGAACCTGAGTCTCAGTTCCGGTGGGGAACAGACCAGGTACATTTTTCAATTCGAGCGAAAAAAGTTCCGCTTACAGCGGTCGAATGTCCCCGCTCCTTATTAAGTGCAATGGTGAATAGAGCAACGACGTAGGCAATAGGGGGCATCTCACCTTGGACAGGCGAAAGGAAGCTCGATTGCACGATTTTCTGGAACGCTGGGAAAGGCGTTTGCGCGACGGAAGGGAAGACAAGGTATTGCCGACACAGATGCGCTACGGTTTTATTTCTTTTGCTATGAGCGACTCATGTCACCATTTAATCAACAGTTTAGGTGGCCTGAGGTGCAATCAGTTTCCGGGCGCGCAACTATTGCAGATACCCAGGGTTCCTAACCAAGAGACGAAATTCCGACGCACGACCAACGAAACGACGGAATACATGGAATACGAAAACAAGCGATACGGCACCATGAACGACACCGAACAAGGAGAGAAGACCCCCTATGAAAAATAATTACGTGAAAATGACATTGATGAGCGCCGCACTGGCTGCGTTTTTGTTACCCGTCGCTGCGCAAACCTCGAGCACCAGTCCCAGCGGAAGCACCCCGCCATCCGCTACGCCGCCGGCCACCACGAATGCTCCGGCGACGCCGAATGCTGGCGCCACTCCGACGGGTACCGCGCCTAAGAGCCCTGAGACTGCTCAGCGGATTAACCAGCGCAAAGAAAATCAGCAGGACCGCATCGCCGGTGGCGTGGATCATGGTTCGCTTACACCCGGTGAAACCCAGAGTCTGGAAAAGCAAGAGTCGGGAATCAACCAGGAAGAAAAAACCATGCGGCAGCAGGATAACGGCCACCTGACCACTGCGGACCGGCAGGCGATCCAGCAGCAGCAGAACAACATGAACAACCAGATCTACAAAGACAAGCACAATGCCGCGGTGCAAAACACGAACCCGACCGCTGCTCCGACCAATAAGGTGAACGGCCGCGAGCAACACGAGCAACAGCGCATTGCCGGCGGCATCAAGAGCGGCGAGTTAACTCCCGCCGAAACCGCAAACCTGGAGAAGCAGCAAAATCATATTGACCAGGAAGTGAAGTCCGATCGCGCTGCCAATGGTGGACATCTGACTCAGCAGGAGAAGAATCAGATTCAACATCAGCAGAATAAGGCAGGCCATCAGATCTATAAAGACAAGCACAACGCCAAGAAGTAACTAACTTTAAACAGCGGTAAAAACCGAAGCGCCCCTGGCAACAGGGGCGCTTCTAATTTGCTCCGAATCCGTTCCGGGAAATCTCTCAATCAGACCCCCTTCAGTGCGGCTATTGACCTGTGCCCGACAGCGTGACCTTCTGCGGGCTCTTTGGCGCATTGTCGGTGATCGTAACGGCTCCTTTGCGGAGACCGGTTTTCGTCGGAGTGAAGGTTACGCTGATGGTGCAACTGACACTTGGAGCTACTGCCGTGGACGTGGGGCAGTTGTTGGTTTGAGCGAAATCGCCGCTGGCGACGATACTGCTGATCGACAGATCGTTTGAGCCAGTGTTTTGCAATGTGACTTGCTGCGGCGCGCTGGTCTGCCCGACCGTCACGTCACCGAAGTCGAGAGACTTCGCACTCAGAGTGACTACAGCAACCAGATTAGCAACTTCGCGGATGCGGTTGTTTCCGTTGTCGGCGATAAAGAGGTCTTCGTTATTGTCGATAACAAGTCCGGAGTTGTCGACGCGAGCTTTGGTCGCGGGTCCGCCGTCGCCTTTGAACCCGTACCACCACCATTGCGAGTCATTGCCGGCCACGGTCACGATGATGCCGGTCGCGGCATCGATGCGCTGCACCAGCGAGTCGTTCCCTCCACCGACAAAAACATTGCCTCCGGCGTCAAGAGCGACTTCGGTCGGATTCCATCGATTGGCGTTGATGGCTAAGCCGCCGTCTTCCTTCTGAGAAAACTGTTCCAGGCCTGTGTAGGCGTAAGCAATGATGTCACCGACCTTGTATAGATGGGCTGCGTCTCCGCAGCCGCCGACAACGCCGAGGACGCAACGGATCCGGTTGTCACCGGAGTCTGCGATGTAAATGTTCTCCGAGCTATCGACCGTAACTCCAACCGGACTCTTGAGGTTGGCGTTGACGGCAAGTCCGCCATCACCACAAGGATTGTTCGCCTTGACACACGGGATGCCGTTCCCAGCGATAGTCGTAATGATTCCGCCACTCACTTCGCGAATTCTGTTCGTGGGCGGATCGGCGATGAAAATGTTGCCGGCTGAGTCCAGCGCGACGGTCGTGGGGTTGCTCAGCAAGGCATTTTTGGCGGCGCCATCATCTCCGCACTTAGCGGTGGACGGAGTACAGGGCTGACCGGTCCCGGCGAAGAGGCTGATGTTTCCGCCGACGACTTCGCGAACTCTTCGGTTAAGCGAGTCAGCGATAAAAATGTTGCCCGAACTGTCGACCGCGACCCCTTCTGGTCCGTTCAGCGTGGCAGAAGTAGCCGGTCCATTCTCGCCGGAGTAATCGGCGTCGCCGTTGCCGGCGACGGTTGAAATGTTGCCGCTCGAAATCGTGACCTCGCGAATGCGATTATTGGCGGTGTCAGCAATGTAATAGTTTCCCGTTGAGTCCAGGGCGACTGCAAACGGATTCGCCAGTTGCGCGGCTTTTGCCGGACCTCCGTCGCCGCCATTGCCGCCACCCAAAATCGTATTGATTTTGTTCGAATTCAATATGATCTCTCGCACACGCTGGTTGCCCGTATCCGAGATGTAGACGTTGCCAGAGCCGTCGACGAAGACGCCGCTCGGGGCTGCCAATAATGCGCTTGTCGGGGAACCGCCGTCACCGCCGAAGCCGTGGTTCTGGCCTCCGGTAGTGCCAGCAAAGGTACTGATTATCCCAGATTTCACCACGCGTATGCGGTTGTCCCTGGAATCGGCGATATACACATTTCCGGCTCCGTCTACTCCGAGGCCATGCGGCGGACCCATTTGGGCGGCCGTGGCGGACCCAGTGTCGTCGCCACACGTTGCCCAGATCGGCGTGCACAGATTTCCGCTGCCTGCAAACGCATTGATCTTGTGTGTCGTGGTGTTCACTACACGAACCCGGTTGTCTCCGGAATCGGCGATGTACACGTTGCCCTTTCCATCGACCGCAACGCCGATTGGACCCAAGCCAAAGCTGGCGTTGACTGCGCGGCCGCCGTCTCCACATGGACCTGTCGGCACCGTGCAAACGGGAATATTCCAGTTGCCCGCAAAGGCGACAATCTTTCCCGTGGATGCTTGCACCACGCGTATCCGATTGTCGCCGGTATCGGCGATATATAGGTTGCCCGCGGCATCGACGGCAACGCCTTCGGGATCGTTCAGGTTCGCTTGCGTCGCGAGTTTGCCGTCGCCGCATTTTGATGTCCCGTCGCATGGCTCGCTGAGGCCGGCAACGGTCTTCAAGTTGCCGCTCGGATCCACCATGCGGATGGCATTATTTCCGGAGTCGGCAATGTAAATGTTGCCGTGGGTGTCAATCGCCAGAGCGTAGGGATTCCAGAGTGAACGCTTGTTTGCGGGGCCCGGCGTTCCAAAGTAGGCGATGATGCCGGTGCCAGCAAATTGGCTCACCGATCCGCCTGTGCCTGTGGTCAACTCAAATACGTACTGCGAAAACGGCGCAGCAACGTAGAGATTTCCGGCACTGTCCGTGATTGCGCCGGTGGGCCCGGGAATGTCCGCCGAGAACGGCGCACTGCCGTTGACCGTACCTCCACCCGCAACGGTCTGAATCGTGTTCTGGCCGACGGCCGGTAGTGCCAGCGCCAAGAGGCAAAACAATGCACTCGACGACAGCAAGAGAAGCAAGGAACGAGTTTGGGTCGCGTTCGAATTATCTTTGCGAAGTACGGAGCGGGAAGACTGCAAAACCGAGAGAACGTTCATTGGGTAAACTCCGGGGACTCATGCGAAGCGGGGGATGAGACGAAATCGAATCCTGACTAGATATTGAATCAACGCAGCGAGGCTGTCAAGCCCAAAGAGCCGCTGAGGTGAGGACTCTACGAGAATAAATTCTGGTCTCCAGTGCGGCGAAAAGCCTTCACCAGTGCCCGATTTCAGATCCTCCGCACACTGATGACGTGAAACGTACTGTCGACGTCGTTCATGTAACCGCTGGTTGATATTCGACGCCCCTCATATCCTTTTAAGGGGTCTGGATTTTCGACGGGAGTCTGATTTTTCGTTACATCGTCGACGAGCACAACTTTGCCGCGCCTGGCGAGGCACAGATCGACCGTGTCCGGAACTGGCGGGGTCGGAGGTTTAGTGGGATCGGGCGGAGTTGTAGGAGGGGGAGGCGGAGCCGGAGGAATGGAACAACCGACCGTCCCGTAAAGCGTGATTTCCGTGGGCTTCTGGGTTTTGTCCGCCGCGGTGGCTGCTGCCGTAAGTATCAATAAGAGCGATGGGAGCACTGCAGGCAGAATTGCCGCTTTCCGCATGGTTAGATCCTCCGGGGCTGGCAGGGGAACCGCCCATTCCTCTCAATAATAACTGATTGGGACTTCTTGTCCAGCACTCCCGCAAAGGCGGTTGGACATAGTTTTCGCCACCTAGAGATTTCACAGCGACGAGGGCCGCCGCCGGTCCAGAATCGCGCCAGTGTCCTCGGTGGGGAACCGGTGGATGCGGGCCGACATTCGTCTTATATTCGTCTTTATCCTCTCGTAGGCTGAGCGGCTGCTTCCCGGTCCAGGCGCGGCAACAGCCCTGGTTGGAGTCTTTAGTCATCAGGGCTTTCTACCTCTTGCAAGAACCTGCAAGGTCGATTAGCCTTTATTTCACTTAGCCTTGAAGGCGCGCGGCGCGCGAACTGGGTTAAGACGGCCTTTTAGCTTAAGCTTTCTTCCCCCGAAATGACAACCCTCTGACCACAGCGCAACCGGTGTAGGGTCAGCAGAGGTCTCGGTGGGATTCAGCTTCAGGGTCACAAATGTGACTCAGAGGGCGAAGCTGCAATATTGGCTAAGCTTTCGGGCGGTAGCAACTTAGGCACAGTAGGTTCAGGTCTAACATGAGCGAAGCAAACCTGACAGTGACACGAGGAGTTAGCCTGCGAAGTCTGCGGGTTGAAACAGAGATCCGGGCAATCGGAAAAGCTCTGGAGCAAACCGGCTGGAATCGCAAGCGCGCGGCGGAATTGTTGAGCATTAGCTATCGAGGATTGTTGTACAAGATCCGGCAGCACAAGATAGCACCGCCCAAGGACTCTGAGTTGACAACAGTTGTGTAAGATAAGCTGGTAGGAGTAAACTGCTGGCAATTGAAGCAGACCCCAACTCTCTGAGGTCTCTCCGTGGCCAACCTCCTGCTCAAGATTCGGGCACCTCTACAGAATGCCGTCATCGGTGAAAAGGTTATGAAAAAGACTTGGTTGTTGACCCTTTGCGTGGTATCCGTTCTGATGTTTGCGCAAGCGATGTGTGTGGCGCAATCGCAGCCGGCGAATGATGCAGCTGTTGCCAATGCCGCTCCCGCCACGAATCAAACTCCTCCTGCGCCGACAAGCGCAAGTGCGAGCGCGCCGCAATTCGCGACGCGAGATCCACGCTATAAAATCGCGGCCAGCGATACCTTCGATCTCACATTCCCATTGAGCCCGGAATACAATCAACTGGGCGTTGCGGTCCAGCCAGACGGCTTCGTTACGCTGTACTCAGTGGGGGACATCAAGGTTCAGGGGCTCTCCATTCCTGAACTCACCGAGGCGGTACGCGTGGCGTACGGAAAAATTCTGCACGATCCTATCGTGTCGATCGTGCTCAAAGATTTCAACAAGCCCTACTTCATCGCCGATGGCCAAATCGGTCATCCGGGCAAGTACGATCTGCGTGCTGAAACCACTCTCAGTCAGGCCATTGCGATCGCAGGCGGATTTACCGATGACGCCAAGCACTCCCAGGTGGTCTTGTTTCGGCGGGTGTCTGACCAGTGGGTTTCGACCCAAGTGATCGATGTGAAAAAGATGGAGTCGGATAAAACCTTGAAAGAGGATCCCTATCTGCATCCCGGGGATACGGTCTTCGTTCCGAAGAACAAGATTTCGAAGATCAAGCCGTGGTTGCCTTCATATAACACGGGCTTTTACATTCCGGTTAAGTAACTCTGCGCTTCAATTAAGCAACTAAAGTCAAAAGACGTTCAATACGTGAGGGCCGACTTATGAACAATCCTGATCTGGCGCGACCCGCGGACAAAGTAGACTCGAAAATTTCGTTGCGGGACCTGCTGACCATTGCCTTTCGTCGCAAGAAGATCGCGGCGATCTGTTTCTTTGGAGTGATGGCCGGCGCACTGCTGTTTGTGCTGTTCGTGCCGCCTTTCTACTCGGTCCCCGTCAAATTTCTGGTGCAGCGTTCGCGCGTTGACGCCGAGATCAGTTCTCTGCAAACCACACCGATCGCCGTGAGCAGCGAACTGACCGAAGAAGATTTGAACTCGGAAATCGGGTTGCTGCAGGACGACAACGATGTGCTGCGGGAGGTAGTCCTCGCTTGCGGCTTAAATAAGCGAAAACTACTGTCGGAATATCTTGGTATCAAGGCGACGCCCGAAAAACGAATTCAGAAGGCGGTAAAGCGGCTGAGTTCGAACCTCACCATTGAAGTGGAAAAGAAGAGCAACATCATCGATGTGTCCTACACCACCACCGACCCGGCGCTGGGGGCGCGAGTGATGAGGGCTCTGTCCGACGCGTACATTCGCAAGCATATGGAAGTACACTCTCCGCCGGGACAAGTGCAGTTTTTCGCCACGCAAACCGACCGCTATGACAAAGAATTGGCGGACGCTTCGGCCAAACTGAAAGAACTGTCGACCGAGCAGGATGGCGTCGCTCCCACCCAGGCCCTCCAGTTCTACCTGCAGAAGTTGGCCGAGTTCCACATGGATCTGCAAACCACTCGCGGACTCCTGGCCGCCGCGAAGGAGAGAGTGCAGACGCTGGAAAAGGAAGCCGGATATACTCCGGAGCGCCTCACCACCGAGATGAGGGAAGAAGACGATGCGCAAGTACTGCAAGGGCTGAAAGGCACCTTGATGACCGTCGAGAACAAGCGCACCGAATTGCTTACCAAGTATCAGCCCGATTACCCGCTGGTTGTCGAAGCGGATAAAGAGATCGCCGATACGAAGGCCGCCATCGCGCTCGAAGAATCCAAGCCAGTAAAAGCGCAAACTACCGATCGAAACCCCACCTACTCATTGGTTGACGGAGAGTTGGCGAAAGCGAAAGCTGATTACGCGAGCTTGAGCGCTCAGGAATCGGCCATGCAGAACATCCTCACCAAGTACGAAGATCGGACTCGCGATCTGGCTCAGAAGGGACTCATCGAGCAAGACTTGCAGCGGAGTTACAAGGCGAGCGAGCAGAACTATCTGCTCTATCTGAGCAAACGCGAACAAGCCCGCACGGCGGATGCTTTGAATACCACTCGCATCGTTAACGTGTCCCAGGTGGAAGAACCAATAACACCGGTGTTACCGATTGATCCTCCGCTCCTGGTGATGGTCATCGCCACCATTTTGGCCGGCATGGTTGCGGCTGGCGGCGTGTATATTCAGGAGCATCTGGATCCTTCCTTCCGAACCCCTGCAGAAGTATCCGCCGAACTCGATGTTCCCCTCCTGGCGGCAGTGCCTCAGAAGTTCGAGGCGTTTCCGCGGACCGGAACGTACGGCGATGGCAATGGGAACGGCAATGGCAACGGCAATGGCAACGGGCGCGGCCGAGATCGCGACCTCACACCCTCTGTCGTGCCACTTTCCTCAATCGATCAGTCGGTTAGGCACTGAACTCTCACCCCGAAAGCCTGGCAGGTTGCTCCACCGGGGCAACCTGCGGGCAGGGCTGCACCTTCCAATCAAAAGCGAAAACTAAGCATCTCCCCCATCGAAAAGGATATTTGAGGATCGACCATGAGCAAGAACTTTGAACTGTTATATCAAGCAGGTAAGGCGGCGGAGATGCTGCACGCAGATGTCGAACCTGCTGAACCGGCCGCTTTGCCGGAAGTGTCCACCTCCGTTGCTGCTCTGCAGATCGATGGAATGGCGAGAGATGAAGTAAGCAAGCTGGTGCACCGGTTGTTCTTCCTTCCCGGTCCGGAAGCGCCGCGGCACGTGGTATTTGCCGGCACCGAGCCTGGACACGGTTGCAGTTGGATGTGCGCCCACGTGGGCGAGGTTCTGGCTTCACAGACTACGGGCAGCGTCTGCCTGGTGGATTGCAACCCGTATTCATCCTCATTGCACCGCGAGTTCGGTATGGAGAACCATCACGGGCTCTCGGATGCGCTCGCGGGAGACGATGCCGTCCGGGGCTACGCCAAGCAGACAGCCCGTCATAACCTGTGGCTGGTAAGTTGTGGTTCGTCGCGGGAGACTACGGAGCGTCTGCTGACTTCGGATCGAATGCGGGCGCGGATGAGCCAGTTGCGTGCGCAATTTGATTACGTGTTGATGGATGTTGCTTCGCTGAACACATGCAATCATGGAATGGTTTTGGGAGGCTTGGCCGACGGAGTGGTTCTGGTCCTCAAGGCGAATTCTGCCCGCCGGGACTCAGCCCGCGAAAACATTCAACAGCTGCAGGCGTCTAACGTGAACGTGCTTGGCGCAGTTTTGAACCAACGTACGTTTCCCATTCCTCAACGCATCTACAAGCGACTCTAGCCGGCCGCAGCCGTGCGCGTTTGTGCGGATTACTCCGTTGCCGCTGTTCCTTCCTGCTTCGAAGACTCCTTCGAGGCAGCCTCTTCTTCGATCCCTATCGTCTGACCTCTTGGACCTGACTCTCTAAGGAATTTTAGGATAATGAGCAAACGCCGACTCCTAAACAACGCCTCCAAGCTTTTCGACCTGTTGGTATTGGCCGTATCGTTTGGAGCCGCAACCCTGTCTCAAGCGACAGAGGCGCCGGTGTCGTTGGAGCAATTCCTCGACATCAGAATCAAGCTGGGAAATGTTGCTGTCTTTATCGCGTTGCTGTGGGTGTGGCATCTGATTTTCGGGATGATGGGAATGTACGGATCCCGGCGACTGGCAGGCCGGCTGGCAGAGGCGATGGACGTGCTCAAGGCGACCTCCCTATCGGCTCTGGTTTTGGGCGGCGCATCGGTATTTCTGGGCTTCAGGATGGTTACGCCCAGCTTTATCGCGGTCTTTTGGGTGGTCGCCACATTCATATCTGTCTCAGTAAGGTTTGCACTCCGGACTTGGCTTCGCCAGCTGCGCGTGCAAGGCCGCGACTCCCGCAACATCCTGGTCGTCGGATCCAATCAAAGAGCGATTGCGTTTGCGAAAGGGATACGTTCCCGACCGGAGCTGGGATATCGCCTCATCGGTTTTGCCGACGACGAATGGAGTGGATCGGAAGCGCTGCGGCAAAATGGTTGGTCGCTGGTCTGTAGCCTGGAAGAAATAAGTACGTTCCTGCGTCGCAGTGTGGTCGACGAAGTCATCATCGCAGTACCTTTGCGTTCGTTTCATGACCATGCGACCGAAATTGCCGCCATGTGCGAGCAGCAAGGCATTATCATCCGGGTGCTCTCGGATCTGTTTAACTTGAAGTTGAGTGTTCCGATGATGGAGGAGTTGGAAGGCTCCCCCTTGATTACCCAATACGGCGGCAGTGAGCAAGGCCTGCCCATGGTGGTCAAGCGCATACTGGATTTTTCACTCTCATTGATACTGCTGATTGTGCTTGCTCCCGTCTTGCTGCTCACCGCCATACTGATCAAACTCACTTCTCCCGGTCCGGTTTTCTTTGTGCAGAGAAGAATTGGGCTGAACAAGCGGACTTTCCCCATTTATAAATTCCGCACAATGGGAGCCGACGCGGAAATAAAATTACGCGAGATTGAGCACTTGAATGAGCAATCCGGCCCCGTTTTCAAAATTAAGAACGATCCCCGCATTACTCCTCTTGGGAAATTCCTGCGCAAGACCAGCATCGACGAGTTGCCCCAGCTCTTCAATGTCCTGAGTGGCGATATGAGCCTGGTCGGTCCACGCCCGCTGCAGTTGCGTGACTATGAACTGTTCACCGAATCCGGTGAGGATTGGCAGCGTTGCCGTTTCAGTGTTCGGCCTGGAATCACATGCCTCTGGCAGGTGAACGGCAGAAATTCGCTGCCTTTCCAGCAATGGATGGAGCTTGATCTGCAATATGTTCGTAATTGGTCGCTGTGGCTCGACCTGCAGATCCTGGCCAAGACTGTGCCTGCGGTTCTGCGAGGTTCGGGCGCAGCCTAACCCGGTGTTTTGCGCTCTGCTGGCGCACTACCCAATCCTTCCGCCCCCAGGCAATCTGCAAGATGAACAGTACCTTCCCAAGCCAATCCGTCCCTGAACAATTGGACACCCTCGACGGTATTGCGCCTGACGGGTCAAAACGTAGCGCCAACCGCGCGCTTGAGGATTACATTGCTCGATGGAAAGAGCACCTTTCAAACACCCCGACGCTGACCCTGGCGACCGATAGGCCGAGGGTTGCCGCCGCAACGTGTCGTTTAGCGTGTCGACAAATTCGGCTCGCTAAGGATCTGACCGAGTCACTCCGCGAACTCTGCCACCGCCAGCAAGTATCGCTCTCCGTTGCCCTCCTGAGCGCCTTCCAGGTTTTACTCCTTCGCTACACCTCGCAAGAAGATATTGTGCTGGGCTGTTGGTTGGATGGAGGAGTTCGCGCAGTTGCCTCCGAAGCGTCAGAGGACGGCTTTCTCTTGCATACCGATCTCTCTGGCGATCCCAAATTCCGGGATCTTCTGGCACGCGTGGCCGTGGGTGTCGAAGACGGACTCGAACATCCCCAGTTCTCTCTTGACAAGGTTGTGCAGGCCCTGTCCGCCGGGGCAGATGGATGCAGTTCGATTTTCCAAGTCTCCTTCTCCCATCAGAAGTCCGGCGAAAGTGCGGATGGCTCGTTCTCGCCCGCGATGGGCGTGAACGTGGATTTACATTTGAGCGTGGAAGAGGCTGGCGACGAGCTCACCCTAAACTGGTTCTACAACACCGAATGGTTCGAGATCAGCAGCATAGACCGGACGGCAAGCAATCTGCAGACTTTGCTACGCGGTATCGTGGAAAATTGCGACTCACGTTTGTCGAGTTTGCCGATCATTACTGAAGAAGAGAAGCGGCGGATTCTGAACGAGTGGAACCACACAGCTTGCGAGTATCCGCGCGACAAATGTCTGCACCAACTGATCGAGGAACATGCCGACGAACGTCCTGAAGGAATTGCGGCGGTCTGCGGAAACGATCGACTGACTTATCGCGAATTCAACGCCCGCGCCAACCAGTTGGCGCACTATCTCAGGAGTCGCGGTGTCGGAGCAGATACTAAGGTTGGAGTATGTCTGCGCCCGTCGTTTGATTTTGCAGTTGCCGTTTTGGCGGTACTGAAGTCGGGTGGCGCCTGCCTCCCGATGGACCCGACCTATCCTCCGCAGCGTCTGACCTACATGCTGCAGGACGCACAAGCGCACGTCCTGATCACGTCTTCCGAGACGTTACCGGCAGATGTTCCGGCAGAGTGCGAAGTGATTTTCATTGCGCGGAAATCAGATATTCTTTCCCGCCAGCCGCAAGCGAACCCCGCGCCAGTCACCACTCCTGCCGGGCTGGCCTATGTGATTTACACCTCCGGATCTACGGGGAAGCCCCGCGGAGTGCTCCTTCCCCACGCAGGACTGGTGAACTATATCGCGACCATGGCGAAGATGTATTCCATGGTCCCAAGCGACCGAGTTCTTCAGTTTTGCTCGATCAGCTTCGACATTACGATCGAAGAGATATTCCTTGCGTGGACAAGCGGCGCCACTTTGGTTTTCAAGTCGGAGACGACGCCGCTTGGCGTTCCTGAATTTTTAAGTTGGGCTGAAGAGCAGGGAATCACGGTCCTGGATTTGCCCACCGCCTATTGGCATGAGTGGGTACGTCATCTTCCGGAATTAAAAAAGCCGAGCCCGCGCGATTTGCGTTTAGTGATTGTAGGTGGCGAAAAAGCTTCCGCGAAAGCGTTTGGAGCATGGCAGGGGGCGGTTGGCCGGAGCGTTCGCTGGGTGAATACTTATGGCCCCACCGAAGCCAGCATCGCGGCGACCGCATCCGAGCCGCACTTCGAGGCGAGCGCCATTCCAGAGAACCTTCCCATCGGCCGTCCCGTGTCGAATGTGCGCATCTACCTGCTCGACAGGCATCTGAATCCGGTTCCAGTTGGCATCCCGGCCGAACTGCACATCGCCGGCGTCGGAGTAGCCCAAGGCTATTACAACCGCCCTGAATTGACGAGTGACAAATTTATTCCAGATCCTTTCTCCTCTGAAGCCGGTGCCCGCATGTATCGAACCGGCGACTTGGCGCGTTATTTGCCCTCAGGTGAGATTGAGTTTTTGGGGCGCAAGGATGACCAGATTAAGATTCGCGGCTTTCGAATCGAACTGGGAGAAATCGAATCTCAGTTGGCAAAACATCCCGGCGTGAGTCAAGTGGTTGTGGTCGCCAAGCAGAAACCTTCTGGTGATAAATACCTCGTGGCTTACCTGGTGATGGCGCCGCAAGCGGAAGCAACACCCGCGAATCTCCGCACCTTTCTCGTAGAACAGCTTCCGGATTACATGGTGCCATCGGCGTTCATGGTTCTCGACTCGATGCCCATGACTCCGAATGGAAAGATCGATCGGCGGGGTTTGCCGGAGCCCGAGTTCGACGTGCCATCGAGCGAAAGCGCGGTTGCCAGCGACGCGCTCCAGTGGCAATTAACGAGAATCTGGCAAGAGGTACTGGAAAAGAAGCATATTGGAATTCGCGACAACTTTTTCGAATTGGGTGGTCATTCGCTGGTCGCGGCGCGATTAATGCACAGGATCGGTCAGGAGATCGGAAAGACTCTGCCTTTGGCGATGCTTTTCGAAGCGCCCACAATCGAGCAACTGGCCGCGGCGCTCGATCAGGACGGCTGGTCGCGATACTGGTCCTCTTTGGTGCCGATTCAGCCCACGGGCTCGCAGCCGCCGTTTTTCTGCGTCCACGGCGTGGGCGGAAACGTAATCGGTCTGCGGGAACTGGGGCAATGCATGGCCCCTGATTACCCTTTTTACGGGCTGCAGTCGCAGGGGTTGGATGGAAGCCGGCCGTGCCACAAGACCATCGAAGAAATGGCTTTGCACTACATTCACGAAATCCGCAGCGTTCAACCCAATGGGCCTTATTTCTTGGGAGGATTTTCTTTCGGCGGGTTAGTGGCCTACGAGATGGCCCAGCAGCTTCGGGCCGGTGGGGAAGATGTGGGTCTGCTGGTGCTTTTTGATACCTATCCGGGTAATTTGGCTGCAGAGGACAACTCCTTTCTCGGCTTATTGATTCACCTTAATTGGAGAAATTTGTTTCGCGACCTGCCCAAGGTGGTGGAGAAGCGAATCCGCCGCCGCATGAAATGGTGGCGTCGCCGGGTGCAGCCGGCGTTGTGGGATGTGCGGAATTCCAACACGGCGGCCCACAATAGCTATGTTTTGCGTCCCTACGAAGGCCGAGGGACTTTGCTGCGGGCCGGGAAGAAATCCTTGAGAGGCTCGAAAGATCCCCACGCTGCATGGAATGGTCTGATTGCGAACTTGGAGATACACGAGATACCGGGAGATCATTTCGATATCCTGGTTCAACCGCATGTGAACCGCCTGGCCGAATGCCTGAAATCCTGCGTGGATCGGGGCCGTTCTGACTTCGAACCTTCCCAAGTCCGCTTACACGCTTCATAAGTCGCTGCCGCTCCTGGCTGATAAGCAACCAGAACGAGATACCTTTTGCTGAAGACTAAAATTCCGGCAACCGAAGTTGCAGTCGCGGAAGAAGCCGTTCAGGCTGCGCAGTCTGGCGCTTCGCGGAAGAAAATATTTCTTTGGGCGGGTAAAGGCGGCCTGGCAGTTCTCGACCAGGGACTGATTTCAGGATCGAACTTTGTCATCAGTGTGCTGCTGGCGCGCTGGCTGGTTCCTGAGCAGTATGGCGCTTACGCAGTGGCTCTTGGCATCAACGTCCTGCTATTTACGGTTTATCAATCACTCCTGCTTGAGCCCATGTCGGTGTTCGGCGGGTCGTCCTATCGCGAGTGCTTGCGCGGATATCTCGGTTCTCTGTTTTGGATTCACGCCGCAGCGTCTGT
>Ga0206933_1022_pt1 | contig 43124 bp, 30 predicted proteins | sample Alteio_BWOrgHeat_15_FD_152937 | JGI IMG/M metagenome (GOLD analysis project Ga0206933, IMG submission 152937) | Enriched cells from forest soil in Barre Woods Harvard Forest LTER site, Petersham, Massachusetts, United States -... | ecosystem: Environmental > Terrestrial > Soil > Temperate forest >... | reverse complement strand
GGCTTTGCAGCCCGAGCTTTTTCGTCAGCCGAAGAGTTTCTCTCATCCGGCTCTGTCGATGAGACAAGCTGTTTGATCCTCGACGTCGCCATGCCAGGCATGAGTGGACCGGAACTGCACCAGGAGTTAAAGCGTCGCGGAGAACAGATCCCGACCATATTCATCACCGCGCAAAAAGATGAGGCGATTCGTGCTCGAGTGCTCGAGCAGGGCGCAGCGGGGTTTCTGATCAAGCCATTCAGTGATGCAGCTCTGCTTGCGGCCATCAAGAGCGCACTGCAAGCCATTTGAGAATCCACCGGTGAATCTCCAGGGGGATACAATGAATATCGCGCGAACGCTTAGTCGTGAAGTAGGGGCCTTGCCAATGTCGAGTGCTATCCCCATCGTGTTCATTGTCGACGATGACGTATCCGTCCGCGAATCGCTGGAACTGTTGGTCCGGGACGAGAAGTGGAAGCCGGAGACATTCGCGTCTGCACAAGAATTCCTCGACCACCCGAGAAAACGTGTCCCAAGCTGTCTTGTCCTCGACCTTTCACTTCCGGGACTGAACGGTCTTGAATTGCAGAAGCAGCTTGTGGCTGAACACGTCGAGATGCCAATTATCTTCATCACCGGACATGGCGATGTGCCGCAGTCGGTGCAGGCCATGAAAGCCGGCGCTCTGGAATTCTTGACCAAACCCGTCAATTACGACGCCCTGGTCAGCGCCATCCGAAACGCCCTCCAACGAAGCAGTGTCGCGCTCGCTCAGAACGCGGAGATGCAGGAACTTCGCGACCGTTACGCCCTACTTACGTCGCGAGAACGGCAGGTGATGGCGTTAGTGGTCTCGGGGTTGCTGAATAAACAAGTTGGCGGCGAACTCGGTATCAGCGAGATCACGGTGAAGGCGCACCGCGGGCAAGTCATGCAAAAAATGAAAGCGAATTCCCTCGCCGACCTGGTGAGGATGGCAGGCAAACTCCGGCCCGCAGCTCCGCCAATTCACTTAGCTTGACGGCAGCCGATTCGGCTCAGCCTGCGATAGACCTTGGCTCATCTGACGCGCGACTCATGCGTTGATCTTCTTCGAAGAATGTTCCGCCTGTTTTCGCTGCTAGCACCTCAAACTCCAACTGATTCGTAGCCGGCCACGCACAGAAATATCCAAAGTTTCATTCAACAATCACGCCGTTTGTCTTCTCACGGATCGCAATCGTTGAACCGAGTGATGCGAAGGTATCGATCAATACCATCGTCCAATGGATTGGACTTCAAGCTTCTGGCTTAATTGCATTGTTGATTGCATCCGAAAGAAGGCAGCTTATATGTCAAAGAAGAAAACAGCGACAGTGATCGAAGAACGCGACTTCAGCCGTCAAGGCGCCCACAACGCACATCAATCGCCAAGGCAGCACCCATTGCACCGAGTCAGGCTCACGGGAACTCGAGGCATAGCATGTGCAACTCTGCAGAATGTTTTCGCAGCTGGCATTCTGCTGTTTTATTCCCGGACCATCCTGGGAACTGTGATTCGAGCATTCGCGGGCGCTTAGCTCTCGATTCGGATGATTTCTACTTTGCCGCCCAGTAAGCGATCCGAGATCAAGTTTGGATTCTGGAGAGACTCTGCTTCTCACTGAAAGGAATAATCAAATGCAACCAGCTAAAGGACACATCGGAACGGAAACTTATTTTGATCTATTAAATGGAGAAAGGCCTGCTCGTGAATTGCATGACGTCCTGGCAAGGCGCCTACCTTCTCTTCACAGAAGTGCTCACCGACTTCTGGGCAACCCTGCTGACGCCGAGGATGCGGTGCAGGACGCTCTTCTCTCCGCCTGTAAGCACCTGGACCAGTTCCGAGGAGAATCGCAGATCGCTACCTGGCTGACTGCGATCGTGTCCAACAGTGCTCACATGCAATTGCGTCGCCGGCCACGTCAGATCCATGTGTCTTTAGACGAGCAGATTGCAGAAGGTCAGCAATATTCATTTTCAGAGCGATTGGCAGGCCGTGGACCTAGCCCGGAGGAGGAATATCAAAATTGTGAACTCACCGGGCACATGCGGCAATTGATGACGCACCTTTCGCCCACTTTGCTCAGGACCTTCCAGTTCTGCGATATGGATGGTCTTTCTATCCGTGAAACTGCAGAGATGCTGGATATACCAACCGGAACTGTAAAGGCCCAACTGGCACGAGCGCGGAAGAAGCTCAGGCAATTAATGCAGCGGGCGCTTCAGCCTAGATTGTGCGGGAGGAGATCATGACCTGGGCGAAGTGGATGCTTGCGTACATATTTGATTGCGCCCATCCAAGAACTACTTGGCCGCAACGTGGCTGCAACGGGCTCGATTATGTCTGCTGTGTCGATTGCGGGAGAGAGTTTCCGTATTCGACCCGGCTAATGAGCATCGTAAGTGAAGAGGAACAGCTGAAGGATCGTCGGTACAGCTGGGCGGCGCTCAAGAATCTCCCCTATGCACGCCTGGCGCGGTCTAATCCGACGGTGTCGATCAATCCTTTGGTCCGATAGCTTTCGGTTGTGGTGACCAAACTCAACGTTTTGCTCCGCGATCGTCCAATTCATTGCCCGGCGAGAGGCTGCCGAATGAATATGGTTTGGAACGTCTGCCCGCCATTTCTGCTAACATTTCTCCGTGCGAATGAGGAAGATCGATTGCCGTCCGAGGGGCGCTCGCTATCGCTTCCCGATCTTGCAATGCAGTGAATACTGCTTCTGTTTTCCATCCGAATCAAAACCATGGGTTCTGTGATGCGCTGCACGGATTGGCGTTGGTTTGCATCCCATCGTTTTCGACATTCAGGATTGGCGGGAATCCTGCTGTCGGCGTCTCTTCTTTCCGGTTGCAGCAAGCCCGCACAGCCGGTGACCATCACATTTTTCGACTCTGACGCCCGCGGAGTTCCTGGCGACCACCGGATGATCCCGGACGCGTATTTGCAGGAATTCACGCGGGAAACAGGCATTCGCGTCAACGATCTTCCAACGCCAGAGGACACCAGCTCAAAACTCGATCTTGCGATGAATTTGCTCCGCAGCCGTGCGCCGTCCCCCGACCTTTATGGCGTTGATACGATCTGGACCGGGACAATGGGTGAATACCTGATCGACCTGCAACCTTACTTTGCCTCAGAGATTGCCTCGGAAGATCCCAAGCTCGTCGAAATCTACAGGATTCAAGGGAAGGTTGTGGCAATGCCCCGGCAGCCGCTTGGTATGCAGGTTTTGATTTATCGGACGGATCTTCTTGCCAAGTACGGCTACAAAACGCCACCCCGAACCTGGGATGAGCTTGAGAAAATGGCTGCCCGGATTCAGGCTGGAGAGCGCACAGAAGGGAAGAAAGATTTTTGGGGGTTCGTCTGGGCCGGAGCGATCGCAACCGACAGTGAGCAGTTGACGATGGAAGGATTGGAATGGCAAGCCGCTGAAGGAGGCGGCCACATTATCGAGTCCGACGGAAAGATCAGCGTAAACAACGCAAATGTTATCCGCGCCTGGGAGCGCGCGGCACATTGGGTCGGTTGGATCTCTCCTCCAAGCGTAGTTTCTTACACCGCTACCGATGCAGAAAATAAATTTTGGGTTTCCGGCGAGGCTGCGTTTCTGCTCAGCCACGCCATCGTGTATGAGGTTTTTGCAGAAGATAAGCCGTTCCGCGATCTGGCGGGAGTGACAAGCGTCCCCGCTGGAACGAGCGCGCGAGTCGCTACCATAGGAGGCTACGCTCTGGGAATATCCCGCTTTTCACCTCACCCAGCCGAAGCCGTGAAGTTCATCCAGTTTCTGCTTCGCAAGCAGGCAGAATTCAGAGCGACTTATCCTCAAAAGCGGGAGCGAAAGGTGGAGTACTTTGAAGTTCCACCGTTGATGAAGGAAATCTATCCCTGGTGGTACAAACCGGGGGACTCGGGAGGAAGCGAGATAGTTTCACGCCCGTCGGCGGTTGCCGGATCGAACTATGAGGCGGTCTCTAAAGCCTATACCCACGCACTGCATTCCGTGCTGACCCGAGAGTCCACAGCTCCAGCGGCGGCCGCGGCGCTCGAGAATGAACTGGTTGGGATCATGGCTAATGACCGGGCTCAACCGGGAACAGATTCGCACTGATATGAATCGACTGCAACTCAACATTGGCCCACGCCTGGTTCTCTGCTTCGCGCTCATTATCGTTTTGATGTTAGCCGGTGACGCAATCGTTCTATGGCAATTCCACATTGTCCAGGCGCAGGCAGAGCGACTCGATGAATTTGACGAGGAACTGGTAACGGTCTTACGTGTTCACTCAGACCTCTTGAAGTTTCGCGACACACTTGAGTCGCTGGCGAACGCAAAAAGTCCCGAGCGTCTGAAGGCAGAGACGCAAGCGATGAATGAGACTTTTGCGGAGGATATGCGACGCGCCAAAAGCGCCCTGTCGGCCGTGCATTCCGACAACTCCTCTGACCCGACGATTCTCCCCACCCTCGCGGTCGTGCAGTCGAACCTCCAATCCGAGACCGCGTCGGTGATCGAGTTAGCTGAGGCGAACGATTGGGACGCCGTGCAATTACGGCTTGCCAATCAGTTACGCCCACTCGAGTTTTCTATCTCTGCCTTGGTTGAAAGGGTCGACCGCGAGGTGAAGACGGAACATGCGCAAGCCGCAGCCAACATTCGTCAGGTGCAACAGCGGATTTTTATTGTTGTGCCGGCCACCGTCTTCCTCACCTTGTTGATCGCAGGAACGTTGGGATTGGTCATTACGCGCAGCATCACGCGGCCGCTTGAACAGCTGGTCGAAGGCTCAAAGATGTTGGCGCGAGGAGAGTTCAAACATCGGGTCCTCATCCAGGGAGAAGATGAGCTTGCCCAACTGGGACGCGTATTCAATGATACAGCCCAGCGATTGCAGGATCTCTATGAGAGCCTACAAAGCAGCGAAGATCGGCTCCGCCGGGTAATTAACACTATTCCCGCTCATGTGTGGAGCACACTGCCGGATGGTTCAGTAGATTTCATCAATCAGCGTTTGCTCGAATCCACTGGGCTATCGATTGACGCTTTGCTTGGATCCGGTTGGCAATCGATCCTTCATCCCGATGATCGCACCAGATTCATGGCTAAGTGGAAAGCGGCATTGTCTGCGGGAGAACCCGTCGAGATTGAAGCGCGCATTTTGACTGCACAACGCGACTATCGGTGGTTGCTTGTTCGCAACGTACCTTTGCGTGACGGTCATGGAGGGATAGTCAAGTGGTACGGTACCGGCATCGATATCGAGGACCGGAAAAGCGCCGAGGACGCGTTACGAAAAGCGCAGGCAGATCTCGCACACGCAAATCGCGTAACCACGATGGGCGAACTCAGCGCCTCCCTTGCGCACGAGATCAATCAACCCATCAGTGGCGCCATCACGAATGCTTCTACCTGCCTGCGCCGGCTCGATCGTGAGGAGCCCGATCTCGAAGGCGCGCGGGCTGCGGTTTCGAAGATCATTCGTGATGCAAACCGAGCTGCGGAGATCATTAACCGCGTCAAGCTGTTTTTCAGAAAAGGTGTTGTAGCAAAGGAGCGTATCGATCTCAACGAGATGATTCGAGAGATGGAAATTCTTCTGCACAACGAGGCGACCCAGCACTCGGTTTCTGTGCACACAAAGCTCGCAGCCGATCTTCCGCTCATTGTGGCAGACCGCATCCAGCTGCAGCAGGTATTAATGAACCTGATGATCAACGGCATCGACGCGATGAAAGCCGTCGACGGCCCGCGCCGACTTACGCTCGGCACCCAGAATGAGAGCAAAGAACAGCTTCTGGTATCGATCGAGGACACCGGCATTGGACTGCCCCCAAACCAAGCTGGGCAGATATTCAACGCTTTCTTTACGACCAAGGAACACGGCACCGGGATGGGGCTTCGTATCAGCCGGACGATTATCGAGGCCCACGGTGGCCGGCTTTGGGCTACGGACAACCATCCTCGCGGCGCAAGTTTTCATTTCACGCTGGCTGTCTCCTCGGACGCCGGGAGCTTGGACGCCAGTAGTACTTCCTGACCCCCTTGAAAACGTGGATTTGCGGATCGAGCGTTTCGCCACTGGAAATCAGCAAACATATCTCGCATTACCAACCGATTTGGTGCATGCGCTCGAGGATAAGCGCGCTGTAGTTATTCATGCGCTCGGGCCGTCGTTTCAGGGGAGCGGGTAGAATCGCGGCGAGCCGCGCCGCCTGTTCCCGTCCGATATTCCGAGCCGCAATTCCGTCGTAGTAACGACACGCCGACTCCGCACCATAAATACTAGGGCCCCATTCGACCACGTTTAGGTAAATCTCCAGAATGCGCTGTTTGCCGAGGACGAATTCGGCCACTGGTACGAGTGTGAACTCAGCACCCTTGCGCAGAACAGAGCGGCCGGTTCCGAAAAATAAGTTCTTTACAAGTTGTTGCGTAATGGTGGAAGCTCCGCGAGAGCGACCACCTTCCAAATCGTCTTCGGCAGCGATTTGGATCTCGTGCCAATCGAAACCATGATGCTGGTAGAAGCGTGCGTCCTCCGCGGCGACTACTGCGTGCTGGAGGTCGGGGGAGATTTGGCTGAGCGGAACGAATTGGTAGCGTTCGTGATACGGAGTGTGATGAATCCAGGCCTGCAAGCGGCGCTGGATGTGCACCGCGGTTGATGGCGGATCGATCCACCGGGCGGCAAGCAGGATGAGCGCAGCGAGCAACCAAACCAGTACCACTCCGATGACAAGCCACCGAACAAAGGATCGGAGAAAATTCTTGCGAAGCGGGGTCTTACGGTGTGCGTTTGGCTTGTCATTCACATTTCAGAATAATACCTGAGCGGGTCGTTACTGGCTTTTTCGAATACTAACTCAACCTTTCCTGACAAACCCGTCCTCGCTCCACTCCTCCGAGCCGACGCCGTTATGCACAAAGAACAATCCTGTCGGATCGTATTTCTTTTTCACCGCCGCCAGCCGTTCGTAATTGCCTCCCCAGTACGCTTGCTGCCAGTTCTCCTGGAAAAAATTGCTCTCCGAAACGTATGCTCCGTCTTGCGGTACGATCGCGCGCAACTCATTTACGCACTTGTGGATCTCTTGCCGAGCTTTTCGTCCGGCCTCAACATTCGGCTCATGGCCCTGCACCCCGGGATATCCGCCGCCTGCGTCACCCACGATAGCCAGAGCAAACGCATTCAACACTGCCGGGTTTGTTGCCGTATCGCGAGTCGCTTCAATTGCCTCGCGCGGCCCTCCCGCCAAGCCTTTGTTGAAATGCAATTCGATGTCTTTGTGACGCGAACCGGCAAACAGCGCCTGCGCGAGGCGCTCCCGCGAATCATCTTCGAGAAGAGACGCCGGCATCCACAAGGATTCATATCCATAAAGGAACCACGCCACTTGCCCCGCGTCTCCTGTCCACCACGCGTTGTTTGAACTCGCTCCCGGCCGCCGGTCCAAACTAAAAACTGCTTGATGGTTTTGCTGCCTCCACTCCACGTCCCACCAATGCCGGGCCGGCATACTGCCTAGAATCGGTTGTCCACCGATTGAGTAGGCGGAAGGCGAGCGCGCTATCCAATCCAGAAAGGGTTGCCATATCTTTTTTACTTCTTCCGTACTCAAGTCGTGGCACACCATCACCAGGTCGAGCACATTGTCACTCGTCATGCGCGCCTGCTCGCCCCAGTGATCGTTAAAAAGATGCTCTCGATAGAAGTCGACAAAGTATCGCAGCAAACGCCGGAAAGCCTCATCCGATGCAGCCTTCACCGTAAGAATCGCTGCGCCCCAAAATTCCGGCAGTTCCCGTGCTCGCAGCGTCACTTTGCTCACGGCGCCGAAAGTTCCACCTCCGCCGCCCTTCAGCGCCCAAAACAAATCAGGGTTCGTACATGCATTCGCGATCCGCACCTTGCCATCTGCCGTGATTACTTCTGCCTCCAACAATCCCGCCGCCGCAGTTCCATAATGCTTCGAAAAACTTCCGAAGCCTCCGCCCTGAACCAGGCCCGCCACGCCAACCGTAGTGCAGCCCCCGCCTTGCACATACGCGCCGCCTTTTGTCGTCACCGCGTCGTAGGCTTGCATCCAAATCGCACCGGAGCCGAGCGTCACCGCGCGTTGTGGGGAACCCTTGCACCCTTGGGGGACAAAAGTGTCATGCATCGTGATGTCGTGCATGCGCCGCGTCCACACGAGCAGCGAATCCGCCGCGTTCGAAGTTCCCTGATAACTATGCCCGCCGCCCTTCACCACCAGCCGCAAATCATTTTCCCTTGCGAAGTTCACCGCGGCCGCAATGTGATCTGCATTGCTTGCCTCTACGACGTAAACGCTGGGTTTGCTCACCCATGCATCGACCCATCCCAACGTTTGCGTCAGGCCAGGCTGGTCGCCAATGTAATAAGGATTGTGAATATTGTTGAGCAGATTCTGGCAGGCCGCGCTTCCCGTGTCTTTGACGCAAGCCTCGATGGGAAATTCCACCGGAATTAGATTTCCGTCGACCTCATCGTTCAGCCTCTTCCACGCTGACGGTGAAGGCCAATTCGCATCCGACGGCCGCCGTCGATTCTGCGCACCAGCGCGAGCGGCATTCTGCGGGTTCGCACTTCCCACATTGCGCGCGAGACTGTTTCCGGTTCCCCATAGCTCGCGCGCCCACAGCGGTCCCAGCGCCGCCATCCCGGACCGTTTTAAGAATGTTCTTCTGTTCATCGAACTATGAATGTTGCCGGAGTCAGAACAAAGTTGCTGAAACCCTTATCGGCAGCACCTTATATTAACGGATTCGTCGTACGCCCGGGGAAGGACAAATCCGCGGGTAGCCTTAAGGCCTCCAAGCTGACTGTAAGTTCCAAACATCAAGCGACACGATGCGCGCTTCCCCTCCTAGCGAATAGAATTCAACACCCTGACTGCCGCCCGCCGGGAAAATGACGTCCGATATGACAGTCTCGCCATCGTTGCCGAAAACTTCCACCGATGAGCGGTCGATAAAAATGTGCAGTTTTACGCGCTGGCGTTCTGCAAGTCGCAGCGGACCCGCATTGCGGCCGGGAAACTTCTCGTCAACCTCAATATTGCCCGAGTGCGTGCGGTCAACGAAGAGCCTCACTTCTTTCGGGTTTCCCGTGCTAACTCCTACCAAAGTTTCCTCCTGAGGTCCTTTGCGTACTTTCAGCCCGACCTCGGAAGCTCCGGCGATCTCGATTTCAACTTCCATCTCAAGCGTGTCTCCGTGAATATCTTTCGAGCGCAACCAGCGATTCGCGTCCGCGACACTCTTTCTTGCAGTGCTCGTATGCTGCGTTCTCAATGTGCGGAGTTCCGAGACTGGTTCCTGCACCAAGCGAATGCCATCCGGATAGCGCTTCAACCTTAGTTGCCGCGGGATCGAGTGCATGCCTCGCCAGGGTGATATCCATGTTCCCGCGTACTCCCAGTTAGTCAGCCAGCCAAGCCAAATACGCCTGCCGTCAGATTTCGGAATGTCTGAAAATGATGTGGAAGCATAGAAGTCTGCTCCATAGTCAGCCCACAGGGTCCGATCTCCGGAGGCTTCCGCGGAAAAGGTCGTTCCGTCAAACGCGCCGATGAAGTATCGGTTTCCTGCTCCACCGGTAACGCCGCCGGAAGTGACGCTAACGCTGAGTACCCATTTTGTCTGGGCAGCCTCGTTGTCGACGGGAAGGGGAAACAAGTCTGGACACTCCCAGGCACCGCCGGTCGCGCCGGCGGGACCGAAGTCACTGAGGAAGGTCCAGTGTTTGAGATCGGTGGATCCGAAAAATCTTGCCTTATGTTGGGAAGCAAGGACCGTAACCATCACCCACTTGTGCGTGCCTTCGTGCCAGAACACCTTAGGATCGCGGAAACTCGAGAGCTGAAGATCGATGACCGGATTCTGCGCGTACTTGGTCCAAGTAAGACCGTCGTCATTGCTATAGGCGACGTTTTGAGTTTCTAGTTTGGGGCTGTGTCCCGTGTAAATGGCAACAAGACAGGTTGGAACGTCCGCACTCGGGCCGTGGCAGAAGCCGCTGCTGTTATGCCAGTCGACAACTGTGCTGCCCGAAAACATCATCACTCCATTCTCTTCAGCGAGTGCGATGGGCAGATGTCGCCAATGGACAAGGTCCCGGCTCACCGCATGTCCCCAACTCATATGCCCCCACTCGACGCCGAACGGATTGTATTGATAAAAGACATGGTATTCGCCCTTGTAATAGACAGGGCCGTTGGGATCGTTCATCCAGTTCTTGGCGGGCGTGAAGTGAAACTGTGGACGATAGGTTTCGTTGTACAGATCACTAGCCGCGTCGGAGTGGTCCGCCCTCACCGCTGGCGTTTCGACGCTTTTCTGGGCGCTGCTAAAGCGAGCGCAAAGAGAAGTTACCGCAAGCGCTACCGTCAGCAGGGAAGGAATCATCAAGATCGTACGACGTTGACGAGAATTCATCGGGGAACCAAGGTTTGCAAAAGCTGCCACAAGGGACGCCCTTCGTATTGAATGGCACTGCTCCAACAGCTATGAAAATTTTGAACTTTTGTATCCACAGCTGATGGCGCAGTGTGACAGTTTGCCATAAATCCAATATTTATAGGAGATACTTCTGATCCGGGAGCGGACCAATCAGTGGACAACCGTTTTGAAACGTTTTATATTGGCGACCGGAATTTGACACCGAGACGGAGGAACCACTCCATGAGGTCCGTGCTCCCGCAAGTCGCCGTTCTTGTGCTGGCCGTTGCCATCATTTCCTTCGCCCAGGACTCGCACTTCGCGCCCCGGGCCACACAACAAATCCCGGTGCCTGAATGCCTGACGATGAAGGGATTGTGGGAGGGGGGTTCGAAGCCATGCAGTGCAACGGAACATGAAGCTTGGCTCGCCGACATCACGCACTGGAGGATGGAACGCCGCATACGTGTCGGTTACGATGGCGCCAGATACGACTTGCCCGCGTTGAAGTGGACGCAGTCCAGTTTTATTCAACCGCAGATGATGGTGCAGGACCGCTATTTTTATGATCCGATTGCGGGCAAGTACACCGTGGATCGCTATCTCGACGACCTCGAAAAACGCTACGGCGGCATTGATGCAGTGCTGATCTGGCCGACCTACCCGAACATGGGCATCGACAATCGCAATCAGCATGACCTGATCCGAAGCATGCCTGGAGGCGTTCCCGGAGTGAAGCAAATGGTTGCTGACTTCCATCGTCGCGGCGTCAGGGTTTTGTTTCCTATGATGATGTGGGATCAGGGAACACGCGAACCGGGCATGCCCTGGCCCGAAGCAATCGCTAGCTTAATGGCCGAAATCGGAGCCGACGGCATCAACGGCGATACCCAGGACGGTGTTCCATTGGCATTCTCATTAGCGGCGGACCAAACTGGCCATCCCCTCGCTTTTGAGCCCGAAGGTAGTCCGTCCGATGAAGCACTCGCGTGGGACGTGATGACTTGGGGCCAATATCAATTTCCTTTTACGCCTCTCGTGGACCGATACAAATGGCTTGAGACCCGGCACATGGTAAACATTTCGCACCGGTGGAATCGCGACAAAACTGATGACCTGCAGTTCGCTTTTTTCAACGGAGTGGGCTGGGAGAGTTGGGAGAACATTTGGAGCATCTGGAATGGAATCACGCCGCGCGATGGGGAAGCTACACGGCGGATGGCGACCATCGAGCGTGGCATCGCGCCGTTCCTGGTCAGCAAAGACTGGGAACCGATGTCGCCGATGCTTCGATACGGTGTGTTTGCCAGTCGCTGGCCACAGGGAAGTGAAACTGTTTGGACCATCGTGAACCGAAACGAATACGACGTCGAAGGAGATCAGCTGGAGGTTCCATCCACGCAGGGCATTCGCTACTTCGATCTTTATCACGGAGTCGAATTGAAACCTCAGGTCCGGCCGGGTGGCAGAACGGTGCTGGCGTTTTCGTTAGAGGCCAAGGGTTACGGAGCCATCTTCGCAACCAATACCGCTCCGGATCAGAAACTGGCGGCGCTGATGTCCAAAATGAAAGAGCTGACGGCAACGCCGCTGGCCAGTTATTCGCACGAATGGAAGGTGTTGCCGCAGCAGATCGTTCCGATCCAGGCGACTAAGCCCGCCGGTATTGCGCCTCCGGGCATGGTTAAGATTCCGGAAGCGGATTTTCTTTTCAAGGTTGCCGGAATCGAAATTGAAGGGTTCAATGATGTCGGAGTCGATGTACAGTATCCGTGGGAGAATTCTCCGCGGCGCTTTCACGAGCACCCCATGCACGTCGCTTCCTTCTATATCGACAAATATCCGGTAACGAATGTTGAATTCAAGAAGTTCCTGGACTCCACGCAATATCACCCTAAGGACGATCTGAACTTTCTCCGCGATTGGAAAGGTGGAGGCTATCAGTCGGGATGGGAAAACAAGCCGGTGACGTGGGTCTCGCAGGAAGACGCGCGCGCCTATGCGAACTGGGCAGGGAAGCGCTTGCCCCACGAGTGGGAGTGGCAGTACGCTGCCCAGGGGACGAACAGCCAACTCTATCCTTGGGGTGACGATTGGGATGACAGCGCCGTGCCTGTGCCAGACAAGTCGCGCACCATGCGCGGTCCGGATAACGTTGATGCACATCCGAAGGGAGCCAGTCCATTCGGCGTGATGGACATGGTGGGAAATGTCTGGCAATGGACTGAGGAATTCGCTGACGAACACACGCGCGGCGGCATTCTCCGCGGCGGAAGTTACTATCGACCGCAGGGGTCGATTTGGTATTTTCCGCAGGCTTATAAATTGAACGAGCACGGAAAACTGTTGTTGATGGCACCCAGTATGGACCGCTCAGGAGGAGCGGGATTCCGTTGTGTCGTAGACGCACAGTGATTTGACCGGTCGCGATCGAGAACGCCGAGAACAGAGCTCGCACGTCTCATTGCGGCAATCCATGACAGAACCAGTGACAATGCGGCAGATCGCAGAGCGTGCCGGAGTCTCGATCGGCACTGTATCGCATGTAATCAATGGAACCGCGACGGTTCGGCCGAAGCTACGCGATCGCGTGCTGGATGCTATTCGAAGCATGGGCTACCAGCCGAGCGCATTGGCTCAGGGTCTCCGCAAAAACCGGACCAACATGCTGGGGATGGTGATTCCGGATATCACGAACCCATTCTTTCCGGGCGTGGTGCGGGGCGTAGAAGACGTTGCCTACAAGCGTTCCTTCCGCGTGATTCTATGTAACGCGGACAATGATCCCTTCAAGGAAGCCTCCTACGTTCGCGAGTTGCGTTCCTATCAGATTGCGGGCCTGCTGATCATTCCGGCAGCGGGCGCGGATATCGCGGGTCATCTTCGGGCTTACGCATCAGCCTCAGTCCCGGTGGTTTGTATAGATCGTGTTCCGGATGGCTGGAAGGGCGATGCTGTTCTGGTGGCGAATGCGGAAGGCGCATATCTGGCAACGCGACATTTGATTCAGATGGGCCATAAACGTTTGGCAGTGATCGCTGGGCCGCTAGGGTTGACCAACGCGGCCGAGCGGTTGAAAGGTTTTAAGCGCGCTCTTAACGAAGCCCGCATGGAGATTGAGCCGGAGTTTGTTCAGGAAGCGAGCTTCGACACGGCAAGCGGTTACCAGGCAGCGGTTCGGCTTCTTCGGATGCTGCCGCGTCCGACTGCGATTTTTGCCTGCAACGATCTTATGGCGTTTGGTGTTCTGCAGGCCGCTCGTGAGCTTGGCCTGCGCTGCCCCGAAGACGTGTCGATTGCGGGTTTCGATAGCCTTGAGTTCACGAAGTTCACCGATCCCTCCCTGACATCGGTTTATCAGCCGGGATATCAGCTAGGTGCAACCGCCGCTCGTCTTCTGCTGCAAAGAGTCGACGGGCTTCGTTCTGCACCCAGAAAGGTACTCCTCCCGACCGAACTGAAGAAGCGTAACTCTGTCGGGCCGCCGCATAGCGTTCTCCCGGAAAAAAGCGGAAGAGCATCGCGGACTGGCATGCGTGGCAGCGTGGCACGCAGATAGTGGCCTGAGATTTTCCAACGAATTGTTTTTATGGGTTGACAAGTTCAAACGGGCTAGAGTACATTTCTCCCGTTTCGTACTTGAAACGTTTCAAAATAACGGCCCCAAGCGGCTCTCTGAGATGCCGCCGCTTGGTAACCAGGAGACACGGTATGCGAACCTCCTTGTCGCGGTTCTCGATTCTGCTGTCCACTCTGCTGGCTTTGACTCTGTCCTCTTTCGCTCAATTCTCTCAACGCGGCAGCATTAACGGAGTGGTCACTGAAGCATCCAGCGCAGTCCTCCCCAAAGCTTCAGTGACCCTCCTGGACTTAGGCCGAAACCAAACTTGGACCACCACCACGGACGCAAGCGGACACTATGAGTTTTCCCAACTCCTCCCGGGAAGCTACCAAGTTTCGGTCGAATCGGCGGGATTTAAGAAGTCAATCTCCGAGTCTCTACAGGTTTCGCCCCAATCTTCTGTTCGATATGACTGCCAGCTCCAGGTGGGCGCAGTCTCGGAGAATGTGGAGGTGACGACGGCGGCGCCGCTACTCGAAACAGAAACGGCGGATCTGGATCAAAATATTGACCAGGCTCAAATGGCGAGTGTCCCGATGAACGGCCGCAACTGGACTTCGCTGACAGAGTTGACCCCGGGAGTCAGCACGTCTCCCCGCAACAACATCAATCTGGGCGGCACCTATGAAGTCGGAGCCTCGTATACATCTGGCGGTGCGGACTACACTGCTGGCGGTAATGCCGAGGGTTCCCGAGACAACGGGTACTACGTGAACGGCGTCAACGCAAACGAGAACTATGTCAGTGGCAGCAGCTTCCAGCCATCCGCGGAAGCCATCAGCGAGGTAAAAGTCGGAATCGCGGATTTCTCCGCTGAGTATGGCCGCGACTTCACCAACCTCAGCGCAACCACCAAGTCGGGTACCAACACTTTCCACGGCCAAGTCTACGAGTACTTCGAAAATGACGCCTTGAATGCATTGGTTCCAATCAACAAGGCGCAAGGATTAGATACCAAAAGCGCATTTCGTTTTAACCTTTACGGCGGCGGCCTGGGCGGCCCGATCTACATTCCGAAGGTTCTCAACCTGAAGAATCGAGCCTTTTTCTTCGTCAACTATGAGCGCAATCCGCATTCGCTCGCGGGGGGGAACAACCTGGCTATCGTTCCGAGCAACTTGGAGCGGGGCGGCAATTTTGGAGAAGTCTGTACGGGGCCGATCAATGCGGGCACCTTCGATCCCAGCGGAGTATGTTCTAACACGAGCGGACAGCTTTACAACCCTTACACTAGCAACCCCATCCCCTTTAATAACCTGGTCACCGCCGGGCTTTTCAATCCGGCGACGGCGAGCGACCAGATCAAGGGCCTCATCAGCCTTTTTCCCCAAGCTAACCTGACGCCCACTGTGGCCAATAATGGCGCGAATTACCAATTTCAATCAAAACAGTCGGTTACCCCCTATCACTGGGACAGCCGCTTCGATTTCCGGATTTCGTCGAAAGACAGCGTGTTTGTAGCCTGGTCCCAATATAGTGCCACGCCCAACAATTCTGGCGGCCTGGTCCCGAACCTTTCGCAGGGAAACGCAAACGTAAGCGACAAGTCCCACGTTGTAACCATCGACGAAGCACACGTGTTCAGTCCTCATTTGACCAACGAATTCATTTTTGCGTTTGGAAGCGGCGCCCTCCAGACATTGAGCCCCGCGGAAATCGCCTATGCCAATAGCGCTGCCAACCCCTTTAACACAATCTTTCAGAATACGGGCACGGCGACGGCTGGCAATACGGGTATCCTCGGTTTGAACATCTTCAATTACGGGCCGCTTTTTACTCAGCCGAGCGTAGGTAACGAAGAATACTTTCTGGCTTCAAATAATTCGCGACAATTCTCCGACAATTTGAATTGGATTCACGGGCGTCACACCATGACCTTCGGATTTCTCTATATCCGCAAAGGCGAAGAGGATTTCGACAATGTCCGGTACGTAGCTTATGGCTGCGCGCCCACGCCCTTCGCATACTGCAACGGCGGTCCGCAGCTCTTCACGTCGAACCAGGGGGTCGGTGGGGACGCTTTCGCCGAAGTCGAAATGGGTTTGCCTTCCGTGATCCATCAGCGCTACAGCTACACCTCAGGAGGGCCCTTCGCCCCTGAACCGAACGTCATCATCCCTTACTATGGCGGCTACTTCAACGACAAGGTCAAAATCACCGAGAGTCTGACGCTCTCTTTTGGACTGCGCTACGATCTACCGATTCCTATCTTCGCTACAAACAACCTATGTTGTGCTCTCTACCAGCCTTCCAGCGATACTCTCGCCATTCCTGGAATCGCCCCAGGGCTTTCGCAGCACTATGCCTCTGCACCCAAGCACGACTTCGCTCCCAGGCTTAGTTTGGCGTGGCAGGTTCGTCCCAAGCTAGTCATTCGCGCGGGATACGGCCTCTACTACAACTCCGGTGCGAGCCAGATATCGAATGTGCTTGGCTCAGCCCTCTACGGGGGCGTGCCCGGCGGCTTCGTCGGCAATGAAATCGACAACTCCACCCCGCAGGAAGCCATTCAATCTCCGATATTTCAGGCGTCGCAGCAAGTAGCGTTGGGAACCTATCCTGTCCCAACCGGACCGGGGGAGGGTTATTACGGCGCCGGGGCTTATCAAACTGTGAATTACGCCGACCAACAATCGTTTCGCACGCCTTACATCAACCGCTATCTCCTCGATATCCAGCAGGAGATTGCTCGCAATTCTGTGATCACTCTCTCTTATCTCGGGGCGACGGGGAGAAACGGTTGGTACTTGAACGATATTAATGCTGCGCCCTATCAGACGGGCTGGCCTTCCATTGATGCGTATAACGCTGCTCGGCCCTACAACTCCGGCAGGTTCGGCGACATTTATGTGCAGCGGGCTGGCCTGAACAGCAACTACAATGCTGGCATTGTGAAATTCCAGCACCAGATGACCCATGGGTTGCAAATCCTGACCCATTACACTTATTCAAAGACGCTCGGCGATCGAGGCATTACCGGACAGGGGACTCAAGACACGGGCTATAACTATCCGCAGAACATCATTCCCACGTACGGCGAAGAGACCTATTCCCATCGGCATCGCTTCTTGTTCCAGACCACGTACGCGCCTATCTACGCGCAACATCTACCGAGCTACTTACGGCCTGTTCTCGGCGACTGGCGAGTTTCGGCGATCGTCACCTTGGAATCGGGCGACGCACTGACGGTGTATAACGGAGCTGGTAACCAAGCAAACGATTATGCACCCTTTAACGGACTCGGAAATCTGAACATGTTGCGGAACCCTAACTTCTCCCACTCTAATCGCACCTTCGGAGAGTATTTCGACACCAGCGCGTTTGTCGTGCCGCCAAATAACGTGCAAGGCACGGCCGCCCCTGGCGTCGTCCGAGGACCCGGGCAGAACAATTGGGATATCTCGTTCGGAAAGAACATTGCTATCCACGAAAACCTGCATATCGAGTTTCGCACCGACATGTACAACGCGTTTAATCATACTCAGTGGAACCAAGTGAGTACGCAGTTGAACGGCGACACGGGGGCATTTGGGCAAGTTACAGGCAGCCGCGAAGGGCGCATCATCCAACTTGCCGGCAAAGTAGTTTTCTAGACAGGGGGTGCCTGACGGTTCGCAGAGCGACCGATCTCCCTCGGTCGCTCGCACCGTCCGGTTACAGCTGCAGTCGCGCGTACACCGACCTGGAGGGTCATGTATCAACCAGAGGCTTACGGAATTGCGCTCTTGTTCATGGTCATCAGCATGCTGTGCTGGGGATCGTGGGCGAACACCATGAAACTCACCCCCGGATTCGCCTTCCAACTTTTTTACTGGGACTATGTGATCGGCATAGTTCTGGGCAGTCTGGGATGGGGTTTTACGTTGGGGAATTGGGGCGGTGGCGATCTCTCCTTCTTGAGCAATATTAGTCAGGCTGACTCGACGCACATGTTGTTCGCCATTGCCGGCGGGGCGGTGTTCAATGTGGCGAATCTGCTTTTGGTAGCGGCTATCGACATCGCTGGCCTAGCAGTGGCGTTCCCAATAGGAATCGGCCTGGCACTGGTCGTTGGCGTTCTCTTGAACTACGCAATTTCTCCCAAGGGACATCCTGGGCTGCTTTTCGGGGGCGTGGCATTGGTCGTGCTGGCGATTATTCTTGATGCGCTCGCATATCGCAGGAGAGAACGGGAGCGACGATCGGTGAGTGTCCGTGGAATCTGGATCAGCATCGCCTGCGGCGTACTGATGGGGGTTTTTTATCCGCTGGTAACGAAAGCTGTAACGGGAGAGCACTCGCTCGGGCCCTATGCGGTAGCGTTGTTCTTCGCTGTGGGGGTCGTGTTGTGCGCATTGCCCGTGAACTATCTGTTCATGAAAAAACCTCTCACCGGCACAGCCCCGGTCAACCTGTCTCAATACTTTCAGGCGAAGCCGGCATGGCACTTCTGGGGCGTCATTGGCGGACTGATATGGTGCACGGGCACGGTGTTCAACTTTGTTGCGTCCCATGCACAGATGGTGGGTCCGGCGGTTTCTTACGCGATCGGCCAAGGAGCGACGATGGTATCGGCAATCTGGGGAGTCTTCATCTGGAAAGAATTTGCCAGCGCACCGCCGGACTCTCGCAAATTGATTCCCGCCATGTTCGTCTTTTTCCTGCTAGGGCTGGGATCGATCGCAATCGCGCCAATGGTGGCCAGGTAGTGCAAATCGGATGGTTATGCAGAAGCCTATCGTTGTCGTGGGGAGCATCAATCTCGATTTAGTAGTGGCAGCCGATCGCATTCCGAAGCTTGGCGAGACGATCATTGGCAACAGCTTTCATACCTTTCACGGCGGAAAGGGAGCAAACCAGGCGGTCGCAGTCGCGAAACTTGAGTATCCAGTTTCGATGGTTGGCAATGTCGGGAGCGATGCCTTTGGCGCACAACTGCGAAAAGGTCTCGAAGACGCTGGCGTTGAAACGAGCTATGTGAATATGGTGGAAGGGCCATCTGGCGTTGCCCTGATCACGATAGGGCGAGGTGGTGAAAACAACATAGTGTTAGTGCCGGGCGCCAATGCCCAGCTCACTCCAAAACAGTTGGAAAAAGCGACGACGCTTCTGGAACGCGCCGGACTTCTTCTGACCCAGCTTGAGACTCCCTTAGAGACGGTTGAGTATCTGGCCGAATTCGCCGAGCGGCGTGACATTCCTCTTATGCTCGACCCTGCGCCCGCACACGAACTCTCTGCGGCGTTGCTCAGAAGGATCACTTGGATTACACCCAACGAAACTGAGACCCAAGCGCTGCTGAAAGCCAACGTTGAAAATGGCGATCAGGGCTATTATGCCGCGGCATCGCACCTCCTTGATTGTGGGGTTAAGAACGTCTTGTTGAAGCTAGGACCGCGCGGCAGCCTCATCGCCGAAGGGCATCAACCGAAGGAGCGTGTTCCTGCGTTTTCTGTAAGTGCCGTGGACACGACCGCCGCCGGAGATGCATTCAACGCAGGGTTTGCGGTGGCATTGATGCGCGGTGCGACGGCTGCGCGGGGCGCTCTTTTTGCTTCGGCGGTTGCCGCGATCTCGGTAACTCGTCGTGGAGCACAGCCTTCCATGCCCACGTTAACCGAAGTGAGGGCGTTTATCACCGAACGCTTGGGTTCGGAATCGCCCTCATTTGCCGTCGAGACCGAAGTCTAGGTCTTGTTCTTTAGGACGACGGCCACGATCCCGGACACATCCGCGTTTAGGCTGCGGTTATAGACGGGACGTCATGAGCATGACTGATCGCAGGAAAGCCGTAATGCGTACTCGCTTTTTCCGGAGTTGGTTATGGTGCCTTCTGCTTCCGGGAGTCTGGAGCACGCCACTTCACTCTTTGCAGGCGCGGGACGCCGACGCCGTTAATGACCCACCCACCCCGCATGCTTCTTCGTTGCCGGCGCGCTGGTGGGAATCTGCCTCCGCAATTCGCACGGTTTCGTTAAAGGACGACACCAGGTTTCCCCAACTGTCTCTTGAACCGTCCAAGGCCCAAGCGCAGATCAGAGCCATCAAGGATCAGGGCTTCACCGGCTTGAACATTTTTGCTCCTGCAGATGGTGGGAAAAGTTACAACGGTCTGGATGGGCGCGATCACTATCGCATCGAACCCAAGTACGGCACCATGGACGATTTCAGACGCCTGGTGGGAATCGCGCACGGTCTTGGCATGTCCGTAATTATTTTTGAAAATGTGGGATACAGCGCGGTCGATGCTCCTTCTTTTCTCAAAGCCTGCGACGACGTCCGTGAGGGTCGAGCGAGCCGGGAATCTAGATGGTTCTTCTGGAGTGATCGTTCTAATGTTCCTCCTCCGGCCTCGGGCGACTCTTTCTTCTTTGTTCGGCCAACTTGGTTGCCGAACTATGAGCCGGAAAAGTTCGAGCACTGGTCCTACAGCGAGCGCGCCAAACACTACTACTGGACGCGATGGCCGGGTAAAGACGTAGACGGAAAAATCATCGACCTTCCGCAATATAACTGGAATAGCGTGGAGTGGCAGGAGGAAGCGGAGAAAATCACGCGCTTCTGGTTGGACACCGGCATCGACGGAATCGTTATGGACGCGGTGAATTGGTACGTCGGCTATACCTGGAGCAAAGGGCATCAACGCATAACGGACGTCGTTAATAGCTATGGCAATAAATATAGCCAGCCAGAAGGAGGCGGAGCTTTTCACGATGATCCAGTTGCATGGATCACGGAGGGAGGATGGATTTCCGTCCAGGATTACGGTCTTTCAATCTGGTGGGAAAAGCCTCGGATGGTTCTGCTGAATGCGATTGAGGCGGGCGATCCGCGTCCGATTGAAGAATCGCTGCGCAACTACCACGACCGGGTCGTCGCGGCGGGCGGCACTCTGAACATGATGCTGGTTGTGATCAAAGACAGCCCAGAACAGCAACATCTCGCCGCAGCGATCATTGCTACGACCGGACAATTCATAACCGACTGGAGCGAGAAGGATGACAAGCTAGCGTCCGACCCTGAGATTCAGTGGCTACTGAAGACGAAGGCCGCGCATCACGCTCTTTACCAGATGGGGCTGCGCCGCAAGTTGCCAACTAACGATGACTCCAGGTTCTACGCCTACATACGCTCTGCGGCAGACGGTTCCGAACGGGTGCTGGTGGTTACGAATTTCTGGGCTACCCCGCAGAACATTAGAATCGACATGAGCGGCCTTAACGTCGAGAATCTCACCGATTTGCGAAACGGAGAAAAAACTTCAGTGGGTACAGCCGTCGAGTTGAAGCTGCCGCCTTTCGGCTATCGGCTGTTCGCAATTCAATAGTACAAGCCAGGTTCCGGAAGGCAATCTGATTCATTGATTTGGCTCAAGATGCGCCCCGCGCGACGATGTTGCAACGGCTTTCATTGACTTGCCGGTTTCGCAGAAGTAAGATTCGCGCCAGTGATTGGCCAGACCATCTCGCATTACCGCATCATCGAAAAGCTCGGCGCTGGCGCGATGGGCGTCGTTTACAAAGCCGAGGACGTGAAGCTCGGCCGCTTTGTCGCTCTCAAGTTTCTGCCCGACAACGTAGCCACCGATCCGCAAGCCCTGGGGCGTTTTCAGCGCGAAGCGAAGGCTGCCTCTGCGTTGAATCATCCGAATATCTGCACTATCTACGAAATTGATGAGGACGAAGGGCGAACCTTCATCGCCATGGAGTTGCTGGAGGGAGAGACCCTTCGTCACCGCATTAGTGGCAAGCCTCTCGAACTCGAAACGGTGCTCGATCTTGGCGTTGAGATCGCAGACGCTCTGGATGCAGCTCACGTAGGAGGCATCGTCCATCGCGACATCAAGCCCGCGAACATCTTCGTTACCCAACGCGGCCATGCGAAGATTCTGGATTTCGGCGTGGCAAAGGTCGCTCTCAACTCTGAGTCCGAAGAGCATCTCACCAGCCCCGGGATAACTGTGGGCACTGCGGCTTACATGTCTCCGGAGCAGGTGCGGGCCGAAGAGCTGGACGGTCGCGCGGATCTTTTCTCTTTCGGCGTCGTGCTCTACCAGATGGCGACCGGGAAGTTGCCCTTTCAAGGCGCGAGTTCAGGCCTAATCACGGATGGCATTCTCAATCGCGATCCGGTTGCTCCTGCGTTGGTTAATCCCGACATCCCTCCCGACCTGCAGAAAATAATCAGCAGAGCCTTGGAGAAGGACAGAAATCTGCGCTATCAGCGCGCGGCCGACATGCGAGTCGAGATGCAACGGCTAAAGCGAGATACGGAGTCAAGTCGGAGAATTGGAGAAGAAGCAGAATCGCACTCGACATCCGCCACAGGTCAGTTGTCGTCGTCCGGCACGCAGAGTGCGCAGACATCCTCCGGGAAGACTGCCGCGCTCCGTCCGGCGCGGGTTTCCAAGATCATTGATTCGCTTGCCGTACTGCCCTTCGAAAATGTGAGTGGGGATTCGGAGCACGAATACCTTAGTGACGGGATAACCGGGAGCCTCATTAATATTCTGGCGACGCTACCGAAACTGCGAGTGATGGCGCAGAGTACGGTCTTTCGGTACAAGGGGAAGGGAATTGATCCTCAAGCCATCGGCCGCGAGCTGAATGTGCGCGCCGTGGTCGCAGGAAAGGTGATGCAGAGTGGCGGCTCGTTGCGCATCGGTGCCGAATTAGTCGATGTCGCCACGGGGATTCAATTGTGGAGCGCACAATACGATCGCAAACCTGGCGACATTTTTGTGGTGCAGGACGAAATCTCCAACCAAATATCGGACAAGTTGAGGTTGCAGATAACCCGGGCAGACAAGAAGCGACTAAGAAAGCGCCACACCGAAAATGACGAGGCGTACCGACTTTACTTGAAAGGTCGTCACTATTGGAATAAATGGACGGAAGAAGGATTCTATAAGGCCATCGAATACTTCCGGCAGGCAGTCGAACAAGATCCCAGCTATGCTCTCGCCTATACGGGTTTAGCCGATTCCTATGTGTTGCTGGGATGGAACTGCTATCTGCCACCGAAGGAGGCCTTCCCTAAAGGCAAGGCGGCAGCGAAAATTGCCCTCGAACTCGACCCTGATCTAGCCGAAGCCCACACGCCTTGGGCTGCCGTGTTGTGGCTTCAAGATTGGCGTTGGGAAGATGCCGGCGCCGAATTCAAGCGCAGCCTGGATCTTGGTCCCACCTATCCAACTGCCAATCACTGGTACGCCGAATACTTAATGACGATGGGGCGACACGAAGAAGCGATGATCAGGATCAAAAAGAGTCAGGACCTCGATCCGTTGTCGCTCATCATCAACGTTGCAGGCGGATGGGCTTTCTATTTTGCCCGCCGCTACGATGAGGCCATTGAACAACTGCAGCGCACGGTTGATTTGGACCCGAACTATCCTGTGACGTATTGGATTCTCGGAGTGTTGCTCCGGAAAACGGAGCGTTACGAACTGGCAATTACTGAGGGGGAAAAGGCAGTCAAGCTGTCAGGCGGCAGCCCGATTATACGTGCTGCTCTTGCGCACACGTTCGCCGCCGCCGGCAAGAGGGAGCAAGCCTTGCAGATCTTCGATGAACTGGTGAAAATGGCCAAGCAAAGATATGTCTCGCCCTATTTCTTTGCCGGAATCCACATCGGTTTAGGAGAAAACGATCGTGCCATGGAGTACCTGGAGAAATGTTATGAAGAGCATTCCCACTGGCTGCTCTATCTTCATCTCGATCCTGCACTGGATAACTTGCGGGCCAGCCCAGGTTTTCAAAGCCTATTACAACGGGTTGGGCTGCCGCACTTTTGACGACCGGCACCGACGGTGCTTACTGCAAACGCCCGTACTCGGCTTTGGCTTCTCTCAGGACGGGGATGTTCGGATCGGCCTCTTTCCAGAGGGTGAGGAAGTCTTGATAGGCCGCCTTGGCCTTGGCGCGGTCATGTTGCATGGAATAAGCGCGAGCTAACTGCAGCCGCGCGAGCGAAGCGAGCGGCGAGTTAATCACCATCGACCGGTTTTCAAGAAACTTCTGAAATTCGGTTGCCGCCGCCCTGCCTTCGTGCAGCATCAGATCTGCCTCGCCGCGAAGATACGCCGGATACAGCAATGCTCCGATTTCCGGGAGCGGACCGGGAACACCCAACTCGTACGGCTCTGTCGCCTGCAGAACCTCGATCGCCTTTCCGGGGTTTTTGCGGCTGATTTGAATCGCGGCGCGGATTACCGGTTCCCAATAGAAGTTCATCTTTGAATTCAGGGGATTTTGAGTTTGCAACTCGTCCGCCATTTTCTGCGCGCGCTCCGTATCGCCGGTTCGAGCCAGGACAAGCACGGCGAGAATGCGTGCGCTGCGAGCCGAGGATATATCCAGCGCAGCAGATGTTTGGCTGCGAGCTTGAGTTAGATTGCCGAATTCGGCTTCGCGCATGGCTGCGTTCAACTCCCGTTTCGCAGCCGTCTCTTTTTCGTCGGCGCGCACGGCTGAATCCCTCGCGCGCTGCGATAATTCCCGGGCTTTCGTCAGATGTCCTGAGAATGCTTCCGTGTCAGACTGAAAGGACAGGGAAATATCCTCCAAGCCGAGTTTGCCAACGAACCAATCGGCTTGACGTTGCATTTCTGGCGCATCACTTTCGAGAAAGGCAACCCCGTATCGGAAAATGTGCATATCGGGAACATCGAGATTGCGTGCCAAAGCCCGCTGGTAAATCGCTTTTGCTTCGCCAAAGCGATTTAGCCGACAGAAGTATTCGACGAGGTTTCCATACGGAGTGCCACTCTCCGGATTTAAGCGGTTCGCTTCCAGAGTTTCGCTGAGGCCCTTTTCCCATTGCCCTAAAGCTGCGAAGTTCCCACCCAAGTTGTTGTGCGGCGCCCAAGCGCGGGGATAGGCTTGTGAGTAGAGTTCGTAGGTCTGATTTGCTTTCTCGATCTCACCGGTGACGTCGTTGTAGTAATAAGCGGAAATTATGTAATCCTCTCGAACGCTGACGCGGCTCCGAAGATCGTAGGCCTTCTGGTAGTTCTCCTTGGCCGCATCGGTTTCCCGCAAATTTCCGTAGGCGACGGCCAGCCCGGTATAAGCCAACGCGAAGTTGGGGTCGAGGTCGATGGCGCGCTTGTAGAAAGGAATGGCTGCGGTGTCGCCCTTTTCCGTGAACGCCTTAGCGCCGAGAGAATAGGACTTCAACGCTTCGAGCGACGGCGTTGTGGCCTGCGCGAGCGGCGTGTCGAATTTCTGAATGGAGCTGAGCGACTCGCCGACATTCTTTCGCAGGCCGGTGGTGGCATGGTCTAGGGCATCCAGCACTTCCTCTTTCTTTGCCGCCCGCTCCTGCTTCATCGCGATCTTGGCGCCGCTAGGGCAAGCTTCTGCGTTAAGACCGACCACGTATTCACTGCCCAGATTTGCGATTGAACCGGCAATTACCGCCTGGCTTCCCGACCGCTGGCAGATTTCCTGCGCCACGTCCGAAGTCAGGCGCTCTTCCGGCGAGTGCCCCATGAGTTTTAGGGTGTCGCGCACGCTTCGGTCGGGAAGAATATTCAAGAACGGCGATTCTTGCAGCCGAATCGCGAGCGCCTGCTTGAGCGTGTCATCGAAGACAGGATCACCCGTGGAGTTAGAGAAGTCAGCGAGCACGACGGTATCTTTATCAGTAAGTCGGGCCGCGGGCTCACGCGAACGGAAGTAGAACGCCGCCACGATTGCGGCGACTACTACGACCGCGACAGGAACAAGAACCTTCCAAAGTTCTCTCTGCGCTACCGGAGCATCAGTTGCTTTCACCGCGCTCGAGGATGAACGTTGAGCACTCGCAGGCGAAGAACTGGATGCCCGTGGCGGCGGTTGGCCTATCCAGGAGCTCGTCTCCTGCATCGCCACAAGCGTCTCTGAACTTGGGGCCACAACCTGACCGGTCTCGGTTTGCCGCTTCAGCCGCAACAGCTCGGACCGCATATCGGAAGCATGCTGATATCGCAGCTCCCGGTCTTTCTCCAGCGCGCGGTTGATGATTCTTTCCAGTTCTTCCGGGAGATCGGGATTCAGGCGCACAGGCGCGACGGGAGCACGATTCAGAATGGCTTCGAAGAGAGTTGCAGTGCTGTCTCCCCGGAAAGGCAACGTGCCAGTTGCCATTTCATACAGCACTGCGCCAAACGAAAACAGATCGGTGCGGGCGTCCAACTCTTTCGCACGTGCCTGCTCCGGCGACATATAGGCTATCGTTCCCATTGCTGTTCCTGGGCTGGTCAGATTATCCCGATCAATGAAGTAGGAGGCCGTTTGCGTCGGTTGCGCGGCAATCTGGCTGCCGGTACTGCGCGCAACCGAAACCTTGGCGAGACCAAAGTCAAGAATCTTTGCGTGTCCCCGCTTGGTGATAAAAATGTTCGCGGGTTTGATGTCGCGGTGGATGATCCCTTCGGAGTGCGCGGCATCGAGTGCGTCGGCAATTTCAATTGCCAGACTGAGCAAAGTCTCCATCTCAATTGGCTTTTCGCCGATTAGTTGCTTCAGAGTTACACCGTCCAGGAACTCCATGACGATGAACCACTGGCCGTCATGCTGTGCGATCTCATGAATCGTGCAAATGCCAGGATGGTTCAGAGCGGAAGTAGCTCGAGCCTCCCGACGAAAGCGTTCCAGCGATTGGGGGTCTCGGGAAACGCTGTCAGGCAGAAACTTCAGCGCGACGAATCGGCCGAGCGAGATGTCCTCAGCCTTATAGACGACTCCCATGCCGCCGCTGCCGAGCTTCTGCAAAACGCGATAGTGGGAAACCTTTGTGCCGACCAGTTTCGAGCCGCTATCCGTTATGCTCCATTCGGCTGCAAACTGTTTACCCACAATTTGCAGCGCGGGGGAATCAATGAAGTTCTCGGCATTCTTCTCGTGCGCCAGCAGCGACTCCACTTCGCGCCGAAGTTCGTGGTCATCTCCGCATGAGCGGTCGAGAAATTCCGCGCGATCGCTCTCCTCCAGCTCCAAGGCGCGATGACACAACTCTTCGACCCGACGCCAGAGTTCAGGCTCCACGTCGATTCCCCTCGCTCAATTCACGCAGGAGCCAAAGCTTTGCCAGCCTCCAGTCCCGCATCACGGTTTCGGGCGAGACCTTCAATACCGCAGCCGTTTCTTCGACGCTTAATCCGCCAAAAAATCTCAGCTCGACGACCTTGCTTTTCCGCTCATCCACCGCCGCCAGTTCCTTCAGTGCGTCGTCCAGAGCCACCAGGTTCGGATCGGGCTCTTTGCTCACCGACGGAGCTTCATCCAACGAAACATGAACCGCGTCGCCGCCTCGTTTCTGACTGCCGCGCGAGCGCGCAAAGTCGATCAGAATGCGTCGCATCAACTGCGCCGACATGGCAAAAAAATGCGCCCGATCCTGCCAGTTCATTTGTCCACAGTCCAAAAGCTGTAGATAGACTTCGTTGACGAGCGCAGTGGTTTGCAGGATATGGCCGGGCCGTTGTCCCGCCATATGATGCTGCGCTACGCGGCGCAGCTGCTCATAAACCAAAGGAGTGAGCTTTTCCAAAGCCCGCTCGTCTCCGGTAGTCCAGGCTTTCAGCAGCTGCGTGACTTCGTGGGAGGGCGCAACCATTCAATCTCCATTGTTTCAATACATTACGCCGAGCGCAAGCAGCAGCCTGGGAGCGGCGACCGGCCTATCTCGGAGCGGCGACATCATTTATTTCTATTTCTTATTGAACCGGTTGCAGTTTTTATCCTGTTTTTCCGTCTTATTAGATAGAACTTTCTAATTGATAAAGGACAAAAGCTATGAATCGGGAAGATCGGTGCCTCTTGCACTCCTCGCCACGCTGGCGATCGGCGCTCGGAGTACGAAGACTTCATAACGCTCCGAACTTATTGTCGAGTATGGAGATGAACACCAACGTCCGCGGGCCCAAGCGCACTGACGTGGGTTCCCAATCGCTCTTGGAACCCGGTGCCGACACAATTTGGGATGTAACTGATCGTCGCGCGGAGGGGCTGAAGATATTGGATGCGGTTCTGCGCGAGACTCGCGAAAGTGAAGAACGATTCAGCCTGATGGCCGACGCAGCCCCAGCACTCATCTGGATGTCAGGCGCCGACATGCTGCGTACCTACTTCAATCGCCCCTGGCTGGAGTTCACCGGGCGATCCGTTGGCAGGGAACTCGGGAACGGCTGGGTGGAGGGAATTCATCCACAGGATTTGGCGAGCCGCGAAGACGCCTGCATGCCCGCCTCCGATCATCGTGAGGAATTCAGAATCGAATATCGCCTTCGACGGTACGACGGAGAGTATCGCTGGATCCTCGATACTGGAGTGCCGCGGTTTAATCAGGATGGCTCCTTTGCCGGGTACGTCGGAATCGGTATTGATGTAACTGATCGCAAGCAGGCCGAAGAGGCGCTCGCCAGCATAAGCCACAAGTTGATTGAGGCGCAAGAGCGGGAACGTACTCGAATCGCCAGAGAACTCCACGACGACATTGGTCAACGTCTGGCATTTTTGGCCATCGAACTCGAACAACTTCAACTAAGCGCTTTCAACTTGTCCGACGTTCGCCATCGCATCGGCGAATTGCAGAAGCAGACCTCACAGATAGCGACCGATGTCCAATTGGTGTCGCACGAACTGCACTCGTCAAGGCTGGACTATCTGGGTGTCGCTCCTGCAATGAGAGGATTCTGCCAGGAATTTGGCGAACAGCAGAAAGTGGAGATCGATTTCAAAACCCGCGATTTGCCAAATCCTATTCCCCCGGACATTTCTCTCTGCCTCTTCCGGGTTCTGCAGGAGGCCGTGCACAATTCGGCGAAGCACAGTGGAGCGCTGCATTTCAAAGTGCGATTGTGGGGAGCCGAGGATGAGATTCATCTCACCGTCAGCGACTCCGGCGTGGGCTTTTCAGTCGAGTCGGCGAGAGAAAGTCGAGGACTCGGTCTGATCAGCATGGAAGAGCGGGTTAAATCCGTGAAAGGAACGTTCTCAATCCACTCGCAACCCAAACGTGGTACAAGGATTCACGCTTGCGTACCACTGGCGGAGAGAATCGATTTCATGCGTGCAGCGGGATAGAAACTAGCCATGAATCGTTCGCGTTCTATTGTGATTCAAAGTTTCGGTTATCCTTTTTAAGATTAGCTGCGGGTTCGGTGTCCACCATCGAGCCTCCCAGAGCGCCGCGCCCTGGATTATCCGCCAACCTATAACGCACCCTCAAAATGGGCTGCAAGCCGGCACTACAGGGAACCTCCGAGTTGACTCAGCGACGGTCAGTAGGGTGGTCCTCCCCAGACCGCAGTTCCCAAAGGCATTTCTGGTAGAACGGCTTCACGCGGCTAAATTCCGCGTCTAAGAGATTCGAATTGTGACGTTACACGCGAAAGCGCTGATCGAGACGCATGTTGTTCGATTCGATGTATATAAGGAGAACAAAATGAGCATCTGGACAATCTTGTTTGCAGTTCTGCTGATCGCTTGGTTGGGCGGCTTAACCGTGTTTCACGTGGCCGGCGGCCTAATTCACCTGTTGCTCGTATTCGCAGTAATCTCTCTCGTACTGCACTTCGTCATGGGCACAAGGACCGCGTAGATAAAGACTATTAAGGCACTTGTCTCCAAAGATTGCGCCCGCCGCCTCCACCATAGCGGCGGGCGTTTTCCTGCGCAAGACTTTGAAGAGCATTGGTTTCCCCAGTCCAGCGAGCGACCTGAAATCTACTTCATCGCTGCCAGTAGACCCTTCAAAACTGCTTTCAAGGGGATCTCCGCCGTGACTGCGGGCATGACGGGAATGGCTACAGCGAAAACGAGGGCGGCTAGTGAGCCTCTGTTGAGCAGGAACGGTTTCATCTGTTCAATATTTTGGAAACTGGAGGCCAGGTCGGTAAGAGTGCTGACCTCAGGTGCTGCGAGGAATTCCGACTCGTGACCCTTCCGCTTAAGAATCCATTTCTCGTGAAACTCACTGCTGTGGAGATGCGCGAGACTTCCATATTCCAGAATTCCTTTGCGGCGCAGGGCGGCCAGCTTCGGAATGAAGAATGCGAGGGGACCCAGTGCGACAAGCACAACGACTACGAGCAGAGCAAAGGCGGGGAGCTTAAAATCGGCAATGTGCGCACCTTCGTGAAGAATGTCGTAGCGCCACGAAGCACCAACTGCGGCGGTAACCGCGAATGCGATCGGAGCAAAGGCCATCGCCGACATTCCCAGAAACCCCGCACCCGCGTGCTTGTCCGGATGAGAAACCATCAGGCGCAAATTCATCCGTGACAGCCTGAACAGAAAGAACGTCCAGAGCAGCCACTTCCAGAGGTTGAGGCCCACCAGGAATGCATAAATCAGCCGGCTAACCAGAGCGAAATAGAGACCAGCGGGCGTGAAATGAGCCTCCGCGGAAGTCGCTGCGGCTTGAATCGCCCAAGAACCGCTCAGGCCAGTCTTTTGGATGAAGAGATCAGCGACGGACAGAAATGCCAGGGTCGCAATCACGAACTCAGGCAGGAATGAATCGCGCAGCCGGATGAAGCGGGCAATCGTGGCGTCGAAGCGAGGCCAGTCAGGCGGAGCGACAAGGTCTTCGCGCGTCTGGCTGACGACGATGCGAAACCGTGACTCCATGATGAGCTGGCCGAGCAACAAGACCGGGACCGCGATTAGCATCCTGGAAGCGACTTTGTAGTCGGTTAGTAAGCTGACGATCGCGCCCGGTTGGAACAGAGCGGTCATAACTAAAAGAGGAAGCCACCCTATTGTGACCGCGAAAATAATCCGCTTCCCCAGATTCCACTGATGCGGGAAGATGAGCCGGGTCTTGAGCTGGGCGCGGTAAAACGGCCCTCCCCGAATAAGCGAAACCGAGGGATCAAAAACGACCGTATCCCCGTGTGACGTGTCATTCATGTTTGCAGCCTGGCATCAGCCAAGGGCATCAGTCTAACCGACAACAGCTCAAGACAGCCCGCAAGATTGCTGACTGGAACGTAGAGGCGGTTGATACCAAGTACCGCCGCCACGGCCTTGGCTATTTTTTTACCACCACTGCAATGCAGTTGATCTCCACCAGCGAATTACCGGGTAGCGCGGCTACGGCGACGGTGGTGCGGGCCGGGCCGCCATTGGGAAAATAGGTTTTAAACACTTTGTTCATTCCGTCGTAATACTTAATGTCGGCGAGAAACACGCTGAGCTGGAGAATACTGTCGACAGTTCCGCCACCGGCTTCGACGAGCTTCTTCACGTTATCCATTACGATGGCGGTGTGATGTCCGATTTCAAACTGCTCGGCGGGGCCGGAATCGTGTGCCCCTTGCCCGGCCACATAGATCAGACCATTGTGAACCACAATTGGCGTGATCATTTGTTTGCCATCGGCAGGCTTGCCGTCATCGCCGAGCTTTCGGATGCCCTGATCGGTGGCCGTCTCAGCGCTACTGGACAGCGCCGCCACAGTAAGACCGACGCTGGAAAGAATGGCGGCCAGACCGCCAGCGAAATTCCTGCGAGTGAATGTTCCGAAATTCATGGTCCCTCCTGAGTTGAAGTTGTTGGAGTGTAAGACAGTAGTGACGTCCGGGTCAACGAGCGTGATCACGCCGTTAGGCCAGCATTCTACTACTGCCCCTGCATCGCTTGACGCAACCTTCCGTCGACATCTCGCTTCTAAGTCCGCGAAAGGTGGAAACATTCATGGCTAACAAAAAGAAGAGTTCCGGCAGGAAGTACGGTGAGGCCGCAAGCAAGAGTGTTGAGAGTGCAGTGCGGCGCGAGAAAAAAGGCACGCTCCGCTCGGGCAAATGGGGTAAAGGCGGCAAGGTAACGAGCCGGAAGCAAGCGATCGCGATCGGATTATCCGAAGCTCGGAAAAAAGGCGCGAAAGTGCCAAAGAGAAATGCAGCCGAAGGCAACGCGTAATCCGAGGCAGGAGCCTGTTGTCCCCCACGCTGCGCATTCCGCTTTCTACTCTGATCGAGGGTGAGGTGCTTCCGCCTTGGAGCCCACGGAACGTCGTGTAGCCCTGTTCGCGGGCCAGTGAACCTTTCGCATGTATCGGAGATTTTGCTACCTGCCAATTACCGCCTGGTAATAATTCCGCATCAAATTCTAGGCGGTAAAGGGACAGAGCATGCAACATTATTTAGTGGATTGGCGAAACGCACTATTTTCAGTCGGCCTGGCGGGAGGGGCGATCCTTCTGGCGTTGGCCGCACACCGCATTGTGTTCGCTCTCGGCAAGCGCATCGCGAGTCGAGAGGCGGGCGCATTCTACTCTTTGTTGGCAAGGCACGAAGAGGGGCCCACCCGCCTCCTCATCCCATTGTTGGCTCTGCTCTCGGTGATTCCCTGGCTTCCGTTGGACGCTGGCGTCGTATCGCGCCTGAACCATGCCGTGGGACTTGGACTAATTGCCTGCGTTGCGTGGTTGGCGGTCGCCTTGCTCGACGTTTTGCAGGATTACATTTCTCACCGGCATGCGCTGACGCTCAGTGACAACCTCGCGGCCCGCCGGGTCCACACACAGGTGCAAGTGCTGCGCCATATCGCTGTCGTCGTGATTGTCGTCATCACGATCGCAATTATGGTGATGACTTTCCCGAGCGTTCGCCACCTCGGGGAGAGCCTGTTCGCTTCGGCAGGATTGGCCGCGCTGGTTGCGGGCTTGGCGGCCCGCACTACGTTGTCTACGCTGTTTGCGGGGGTGCAGATCGCTCTCAGCCAGCCGATACGCCTGGAAGATGTGGTAATTGTCGAAGGCGAATGGGGCTGGATCGAGGAAATCACCACGACGTACGTGGTAGTGCGTATATGGGACTTACGTCGTTTGGTTGTGCCGCTTTCTTACTTTATCGAAAAGCCGTTTCAGAATTGGACTCGCAATACCGCCGATTTACTGGGCACGGCATTCATTTACACGGACTATACGGTTCCAGTGAACGAGGTTCGCGAAGAACTCCACCGCGTCCTTCAGTCTTCCGGCATGTGGGATGGAAAAGCCTGGGGGTTGCAGGTGACGAACGCCTCGGAACACACGCTGGAGTTGCGAGCGTTGATGAGTGCTCCGGGAAGTTCGGCCGCGTGGGATCTCCGTTGTTATGTTCGGGAAAAGCTGGTCGCGTTCTTGCAGCAACGCCATCCCCAGAGTTTGCCCCGCACCAGAGGAGAGATCACGCGGACCAGTCCCGCGTCCAATCGCTTAAATAGAGCGGCAGGCGAGAGCTCTAACCACGAGGCCCCGAAGGCTGCTTGAGAGTCTCGATGATTTACGCTCCACGCCCTGCGACTACCTAGCTGGTTACCCCCAGCAAAAGTGCTACCGGGAACTCCTGCAGAAGCTTCGAGGCTGCGAGCTTCGCGGAACTCTCAGTTTTCTGCATATCCAGGACTTGCCCTGTCAGTACATTCTGATACTTTTCAGAACAACCGGGGCAGGGGAAGATCACTTCAGTATCCTCCCACACTTGCGGTCCCAGCGGCGGCAGATCGATGTCGTTAAGTAAGCCCCCTAATAGGCGGGGAACAACAACGAGTACATTCGTGGTTTCGGATTTCCTGGCGAATGCGAGAATATGGGCGGCCTTTGCGCCTTCAACCGTTAACGGCAGGTATTCGCCGTTTTGAAAAAGATCCGATAGCTGCCGGCGCAACCCAAGAGCCTTCCAGGTCAGATACAGCTTGATGCGGCCATCCTCGGGAGTTTCGAGCAATGACGGGGCAATCGACTGCGATGGCGTGTTCCCTGATTCAAGAATGCTCCGCAGCATTAGCTGGCGGCGACCGTAATCGACCGGACGCCGGTTGTCTGGATCGACCAAGCTGAAGTCCCAAGACTCATTGCCCTGGTAGATGTCGGGCACACCCGGACAGGTCAGCTTGAGAAGTGTCTGCGCGAGGCTATTCCACAATCCAACTCGAGCGACATGTCGTTGAAAGGGCACAAAATCTTGGAGAAACGGATTCTGCGTGTCTCGGTCGAGCAATTTCCTGACAAACGATGACACCGCCGATTCGTATTCGGTGTTCCGATTGATCCAACTGGTGTTCTGCTTCGCCTCCCGAATCGCTTTCAAAATATAACTTTCCATGCGCTCGCAGAAGGCCTTCCAGCCATCGGTGCCTTTGCCTGACTCTGATGGCCAGGCGCCTACCAATGTCTGATAGAGCAAGTATTCGTCATTCGGCGACGGCGCGGGCTTATGATTGACCAAAAGCTTACAGCTGCGATTGAAACGCTTCCATTCACGGACTCGAAGTCTCCATGGTCCAGATATCTCGGAGAGAACATTGATCCGTGCCCGCACGTCCTCCGAGTGCTTGGAGTCGTGCGTGCCGGTCGTCAGCATGGTGTGCGGCCAATCGCGCAGGCGTTCCTGGTTCGCAAGGTGAAACTCAGCGGGCGTAGTCCCGAAGCGGCGAAGATCGCTGCCGACTTCATTCAACGAAACCAGGCGGTTATACCGGTAGAACGCCGTGTCTTCAAGGCCCTTGGCCATCACCGGACCGCTGAACTGTTGGAATTTCATGGCGAAAGTCGTCACTGCATTCTGGTAAGCGGGATCCTGTCCTTCCGCGATGCTGGTTAGAAGCACTTGGCCGACAAAATCAAAAATACTGGTATCCGCCGCCGGACTTCTCCATTTGGCCAAGGCTACAGCGTTGCGAATGTAGCGCACGTCGTCATTCGAGACGCCCGAGGAGCTCACGTAGGTGCGATAGACCGGAAAGCTCGCAGCCACTTCCATCAGTGCGTCACGAAGGCTGTTGAGGGTGAAGTCGCAGGTTCGCCGTTTGGAAAGACCGATGCGAGTCAATCGAGTCGCGAGCACATTCAACTCGCTGGCGAGCGCGACGCGCATAATCAGTTTTCGGCATCGGTAGGCGAGGTCATCAATCTCGATTTCGTCCTTTATGAAATTTCGATAGATGCGCTCCAACCGCATGACGGAGGAGGAATCTACAAACACTCCATTGACGAGATTCGCGAAGTCATAGCCAGTGGTGCCGCAGACCGGCCATTCAGCCGACAATCGCTCCCTACCGGACAGAATTTTCTCGATAACGACATAATGCGGCTGGTTTCCGAAATTATTGGTGGCCGCCTCTATACTGCTCTTTAGGCGTTCAAGGTATTGACGCGGATTGTAGAGGCCGTCGGGATGGTCAATACGTAAGCCATCTACCTTCCCCTCCGCCATCAAGTTAAGGATGAAGCGGTGGGTGGCTTCGAAGACCGTCTCGTTCTCCATGCAGAGGCCCGCCAAGTCATTACTATCGAAAAAGCGGCGGTAGTTGATGTCGTCAGCGGCGACTCGCCAGTTGGCTAGCCGGAAGGTCTGCGCCTTGATAAGTTCGTGAAGCTCTTCGAAACTCGCGGAATCGGTAGGCACGCCGTTTATCGAGTCTACGGTCCCGCTTATGCAGTCGTTGATCTCCGGACATCGTGCGCACAACTCTGCCAGTCGGCGCTTATGGATTTCCTTGTCGCGATTGCGCTCGGCGATGCGCTCGGCATTAATCTCATACCGTGGAGGCAAATGGCCGAAGGCTGTATTAAGGCTTTGCAGTTCCAGCAAGTCCAGATGGTTCTCTCCGAGTGTGGTCGCGAGCTTTTCGGAACAGCGCTGCAGTATCCGTGGGTACTCGCGCGGATCAACGGGAAAGCGGTGATCGCGATAGGACACATCGAATTCACCGTGGTCCTCGCGAAAGACGAGCTTCAGTTCTCCGCTTTCCAACACCACGCCGTAGTGATCGTGGAGAACCGGAATTAGAACTTTTCCGTGAAGCTCGGCTTTGATGGGATGCCAATCGATGTCGAAAAAACTAGCGAAGGGGGAAGATTCGCCATTCTCGAGAACATCCAGCCACCAGGCATTGTCGTTGCCCATCACTCCCATGTGGTTGGGCACGATATCGAGTATTAATCCCATGCCCTGCTCGTGAAGAACGGCTACAAAGCGATCGAAGTCTGCGGGACTTCCGATCTCAGGATTGAGCGAATTGTGGTCCACGATGTCGTAGCCGTGTGTGCTTCCGGAGCGAGCTTTTAAGCACGGCGAAATGTAGCAATGACTGATGCCGAGCGCGGAGAGGTAGGGGACGATCGCTGTAGCCTGTGCGAAAGTGAATTCGCGATTGAGTTGCAAACGGTAGGTCGCAATCGGGATGTGCGGGTTCGTCTTCACGTTTCGAGAAACCATGCGATCGACCAGGGGGGGAGTGCCCCTTGCTTCAGAGCGCTCGCGCTCAGCTCATCACTTGCATAAATAAGGGTCGAATTAAGTGGATTCAAGACCTCAAGAGTGCCGATTCCGAGATTCGCGAGCAGACTAAGTCTCGAACCGCCGGGAACCTCCCAAAACGCGGTGAGCCCACGATCTCCGTGGACCTCATAACCTGCTTTGACGTCACACGCAGGAAAAAGGCGAGGGGCAATGTGCTGCGCGCGCAGCGTCAACAAAGTACGATAAAAGCGGAGCCAGGCTTGATGACACGACTGATCAACTACCTCCCAGCGCAGGCGTGAAGCCTCAAAGGTCGTGGCAGCGTTGGGATCTGGGATTCGTTCTCGATCGGCTGGATTGTCGAACCTCGAAAAGTGACCGAATTCGTCGCGCCTGCCCTCGGTAACAGCGGCAGCCAGTTCTTTTTCGAAATCGCAAAAAAACAAAAACGGTGTCTCCGCTCCAAATTCTTCGCCCATGAACAGCAGCGGAGGAGAAGGTGCGAGCAAAAGGATCGCTGCCATCGCGCGTATGGCGCGGGGATCGGCAAGTTTGATGAGTCGCTCGCCTAGCGCGCGATTTCCGATCTGGTCATGATTTTGAAGAAAAGACACGAACGCCGTGGGTGGCAAGCCCGTAGTGGGTTCGCCGCGGCATTCGCCATTTCTATATTGAGAAGCCTGTCCCTGGTACGCGAAGCCCTCGACCAGACAACGGCCCAGTTGATCGAGCGGATGCCGGGTGTAGTCTGAATAATAACCATCTCTCTCGCCCGTGATCAGGACATGCGCGGCATGGTGGATGTCGTCATTCCACTGAGCGGTGTACATTCTGGGCTGGGAATTTTCTGTGCGTCGAAGATAGCAAGCCTGATTGCGCTCGTTTTCGAGGATGAGGTGGATGTGTCGATCGGACTCGATAGAATTCCGGACGATATCGGCCAGCTCTCTCAGGAAGTGTGGCGTAGAGTCGTCGATGATCGCGTGCACCGCATCCAGCCGGAGGCCGTCGAAATGATATTCGGTCAGCCAATAAAGTGCGTTGTGGATGAAAAAGTCGCGGACAACCCGGCTATCGGCACCATCAAAGTTAATTCCATTGCCCCACGGTGTACGGTGTCGATCGGTGAAGAACTGCGGTGCGTAGGCGCTGAGATAGTTTCCTTCCGGGCCAAAGTGATTGTAGACAACATCGAGGAAGACCATGATTCCGCGCCCGTGGGCCCTTTGCACCAAATTCTTGAGATCCTCAGGCCGGCCGTAACTGCTATCGGGCGCGAACGGGAAGACGCCGTCATAGCCCCAATTGCGCTTGCCTGGAAAGTCTGCGACGGGCATCAACTCTATGGCAGTGATTCCCAGATCCGCGAGATAGTCGAGTCGTTCACGCACGGATGAAAAATCTCCAGTCGGCGTGAAAGCCCCAACATGTAATTCGTAAATGACGGCTTCTTCCCATGGGCGACCACGCCAGGCGCCATCCTGCCAATCAAAAGCATCGGGATCGATTACTTCGCTGGGTCCGTGCACGTCTCGGGGTTGAAACCGCGAAGCCGGGTCGGGGACTTTCTTCTCATCATCGATCCGAAAAAAGTACTGACTTCCAGGCTTGGCAGCGTCGGTGATCAGTTCAAACCAACCCTGACCGGATCGGTCGAGCGCAAACCGAACTGACCCGTCGCTGGTGACTGGGCAAAGTTCCACTTGCTTTGCAGCCGGAGCCCACAAGCGAAAACGAACATTTCCGTTATCACGACACTCGGCGCCGAATGGCATGTCATGGCGGCGCTTCATTCCACCTGTTCCTTTTTGCCGTTTCCGCGGCGTTCCATCAAGACGACCAGGGAACGAGCCTGCACAGAATAGGCCGTGCCGGCATCGCTGGTCTCGACAGTACGCAAACCGGCTTCCCGCGAGGTGTCCATCCAAGCAGTCCAGCGGGCACCGACCCGAAATGCAGGCAATGTGAATTCCATATCCTCGTGGTAGGCGTTGAGAAGCACGAGGAAATTCTCATCACTGAGGTTTCGCCCACGTTCATCCGTCTCGTCCAGTCCCTGACCTGACAAAAACATCCCGAGACAATGAAGTGACGGATCGCGCCATTCGTCTTCGCTCATCTCATTGCCGCCAGGATTGAGCCACAGCACATCTTTTACGCTTGCGCCCTTGATTGGACGACCTTGAAAGAACCGGCGGCGGCGGAACACGGGATGCCTCTTGCGCAGATTGATTACCCGTTGAACGAACGACAGCAACTCCCGATCTCGAGGCTGCAAATTCCAGCCGAGCCAGCTGATTGGATTGTCCTGGCAATAAGCGTTGTTGTTCCCATTCTGGGTGTGCCCCATTTCGTCGCCTGCATACATCATCGGGACGCCCTGGGACAGGAGCAATGTTGCCAGAAGGTTCCGCTTTTGTTTGGCGCGCAGTGCCTGAATGTTGGGATCGTCGGTTGGACCTTCGACTCCGCAATTCCAGCTGCGATTGTCGTTATTGCCATCCCGATTGTCTTCGCCATTTGCTTCATTATGCTTCTCGTTAAAGCTCACCAGGTCCTGCAAAGTGAAGCCGTCATGCGCAGTGACAAAATTGACGCTGGCATAAGGACGCCGGCCGCTGTGTGCATACAGATCACTTGAGCCGGTGAGACGATAGGCCAGATCTCCCAGCAATCCTTCATCGCCCTTCCAATAAGAGCGCACGGTATCGCGATAGCGATCGTTCCATTCGGTCCAGCCCACGGGAAAGTTTCCGACCTGATAGCCGCCTTCCCCGAGGTCCCACGGTTCAGCGATCAGCTTTACCTGGGAGAGCACGGGATCCTGATGAATGATGTCAAGGAATGCACCTAAGCGATTCACTTCATGCAGTTCACGCGCGAGCGTGGCAGCCAGGTCGAAGCGGAAGCCGTCCACATGCATCTCGAGCACCCAGTAGCGCAGGCTATCCATGATGAGCTGCAATACTCGTGGGTGCTGCATGTTCAACGTATTTCCCGTGCCTGTGTAATCCATGTAGTAGCGGGGATTATCGGGCAGCAGACGGTAATAGGCGCTGTTATCGATGCCCTTAAGCGAGAGCATGGGGCCGAGATGATTGCCTTCGGCAGTGTGGTTGTAGACCACGTCAAGAATCACTTCCAGCCCGGCCGAATGCAGGGTTTTGACCATGGTTTTAAACTCGCGAACCGAACTGGTTGCCATGTAGCGCGGCTCAAGCGCCAGAAATCCGACGGAGTTATAACCCCAGTAGTTGCGCAGGCCGCGTTCCACGAGTTGCCGGTCGTCAACGAAGCTGTGTACGGGCATGAGTTCGATGGACGTCACTCCGAGGCGCGTGAGGTATTCGATCACTGGCGCCGTGGCCAACCCCGCGTACGTCCCACGCAAATGCGCCGGCACATCGGGGTGGGCCATGGTGAATCCCTTTACGTGGAGCTCGTAAATTAGAGTTTCATGCCACGGGATCCGGGGTGGTGCATCCGTTCCCCAGGTGAAAGCGGAATCAATTACGCGGTTCTTCGGCATTCCGGCGGAATTGTCGCGCCGGTCGAACGACAAGTCTTGATGTTTGCTCCCGACCTTATATCCGAAGTTTGAGTCGCTCCATCGGATAGATCCCTGAACCTGCTTGCCGTACGGGTCGAGTAACAACTTGTGGTGATTAAAGCGCTGCCCCTTTTCGGGAGCGTAGGGACCATAGACCCGGTATCCATACAATTGCCCTGGGCGAACTTCCGGCAGGTAGCCATGCCACACCATGTCAGTTTGCTCGGGAAGCTGGACGCGCAAAGTCTCCCGTCTTCCCGAGGCTTCAAATAGGCATAGTTCGACTTTCTCCGCATGCTCGGAATAAAGCGCGAAGTTAACTCCCTCGCCGTCCCAGGTTGAACCCAATGGGTACGGCCGGCCCGGCCACACAACGAGCTGAGGCTGGAAAGACATTGCACTTAAATTCCTTTTAATGCTGGAATGACGTCACGGATACCGGGCAAAAATGTTACTGCGACCAGCAACGATAGAGATTTTACCGCTTGATCGTATATACAGGATTGCCTGTAGATGGCGCCCAAAGATTGGGGAGCCAGGTAGTTCGCTCCCTGGGAACTGGACTTACCGACGCTACTCGCCGGAGGGAGACTGAACGTTTACCGTCATGGGTTTGGCGTGCGGAGCCCGGCGAATTTCCTGATGCGACGTGGGTCGTTTCTTTGGTGGGAGCTCGGGAACCTTAACCACTTTTCCTGAACGGGCTGATTCGTATGCGGCTCGAATTATTCGCACATCAGCCAAGCCTTCCAGCCCAGACGGTTCCGGTTCTTTCCCCTTCAGGATGCAGTCGGAGAAATAGACGAGTTGGGCCGCGAACTGGTCCCGTTTGGCAAATTTTCGCGTGGTGGTCTTTTCCCCGATTGTTATTTGCTGCTTGAGTGCGATTGTGTAGTCGTATGCTGGGTCGGCCGTGAGCAGGCCCTTGGTTCCGACCAGGGTGTACCGACTAATATCGGCGGAGCCAAAGCTGCACGTGAATGTGGCCAACCGGTCTTGGGGAAAACGCATAATCACCGATGTCAACTCCTCAACTTTCCGGAATCTTGAGTCCCCACCGTTTGCACGGACAGCGAAAATCTCGGTTGGTTCTGCTCGAAACAAATAACGAGCCGCATTGATGCAATACACCCCCATATCGTATAAGGGTCCTCCTCCGTTCTCGACCGGCTCCGTAATTCGAATGTTGCCGGCAGCCACTTGTTGGGCAAATTCCGAATCGAAGATTCGAAGTTTACCCAGTTTTCCACCGTTCGCTAACTTTATGGCTTCAAGATTGGACTCTTCGAAATGAAGGCGATACGCGATCATGAGTTTCACACGATTCTGGCTGGCCGCGTCGATCATCGCCTGGCAGTCCTGTTCAGTGACGGCCATGGGCTTTTCGCAAAGCACATGGACTCCGGCATTCGCAGCGCGCACCGCGAATTCACGGTGGAGATGGTTGGGCAGCACGATATAGACTGCATCGGCCGAGAGAAGTGCCTTTTGATAATCGTCGTAGGAGTAGACCTGCTGGATTCCGTATTTCTTGCCGACCTTGTAGCGTTTCTCGGCGTCTCCCGAGACGAGGGCGACCAACTCTGAGTTCTGAGCTTTCGCGAATGCGGGCAGAACGGCGACCTGCGCGAGGTGCCCAAGTCCCACCACGGCGTAACGAATCTTCCGATTAGATCTTCCGGAGCGGCTCATGTTATTTTATTAGTTTCCTATTTACGAATCCGTTCTTGCTGAGTACCAGGTTGTCGTTCTCCACGCGAAACATGAAATCGCAGAAGCCCCCAATGTCCGTTTGAACAAGGAGACTCCTGCGCCAAAACGGTGAGCTTACTTTGAAGGAGGGGTTGTTGCTCCTTTATTCGATCCTCCACTCGGGGGCGGGGCACCTGGAGCTGCTGGATTTGGTGGCGGAGCAGTGGCTCCGGGAGTCTCCGCTCCGGGTGAAGTGGTGTCAGGAGATGGTCCATTGTGGGGATTCTGAGGTGTGTTGGGGTTGGCATTTCCCGGAGGAGGTGCAGCCGTTCCGGGTCGCGGTGCCGCGGTTCCCGGGGGAGGCGCTGCCCCTCCCGGAGTTGGTGCGGCATTCCCGGGAGCTGGACTTGTTTGGCCAGGCGCTGCGTTTTGACCGGCAGCTCCCGGACGGCCCGCGGCCGATCCGGAGCCGGTGCTTTGAGCCGTCAGCCAAGTGGCCGTAAGAAAAACGAGACAAAGAACAATCGATTTCGATTTCATACCATCCTCCGAATCTGAGATAACGTGTGTCAACGATCACATTGCGGCCACTCCCCTTTTTCTGGTATCGAGCGAACCACTCAGTTGCTTAAGAAAAACGCCCCATCTCGTGACTCTCGATTACGTATCCGTACAACGGACGCGGCCGGGGATGCGAGCGGGAGCACCGCCACAATCGCTCAGTCCCACGACAACCGGCGGCGATGCGTCTACCGGAACCCAGAGCGGAATGAATCCCCGCCAGCCCATCGCGGCGAACACGCAGGGCGTAGTAGGGCTCGCGAACCTGAAGTTGCCGGCTGGCGACGCGACTCAAGGCTCGATCATCAGTTCGGAATAAAAGCAACGTGAAGCTGGAAGGCGGCACATCAATGCTTCTAAGGGTAAATCCGTAGAAAGGTGTTTTCGAACCCGCTTCATGAAAATATTTCAAGTGGATTAGGATACGCCCCACTACAATTATTTCGAGTCGATTCTCGGGTTTTGCCCTATTTGCAAGCGCAGATTGCAAATGTAGATTTGGTGCCAGTGGCGGAGGAACCAATGGCAACCATGTCTCTGTTGGCGTCTCAGCATTTACAAAGATATCAGCGAGCACTGCATCAGCTTGGAGCGAGCAGCGTGTCGAAGAAACAGCTCCCGATCGTGCAACGGGCGTCTAGCCGCGACGAGGCGGTCGATGCTGCCGCCAAAGCCTTAGCCTCGCTTTGGATGAACTCCGGTTCGCTGAAGGCTCGGCGAACATAACGATCGTTGATCCCAACCTCCGTCGGGAAATGATATGAGACTGTTTACCCCGCGGCAGTACTGGCGAACAGTTGCACTCTCTAGACTTGTCGGTGGACTTCCATGGATGGCTGCTGTTCTGGCATGCCTTTTCCTTTCAACTATCGCGCGGGCAGCGCCGTGGCCTGCGAAAGTGTTGCGTCGCCTGGTTGCGCCCTTTCGCTCAAACGCTTTTCTGCAAGATCGGGCAACGCCGTGCAGCCTCGGTTTCGCGGATTGTTTCCTGGCTTCGGAGCCAAAACCGGCTCCACCCGCCGTAAT
>Ga0206933_1021_pt1 | contig 43377 bp, 43 predicted proteins | sample Alteio_BWOrgHeat_15_FD_152937 | JGI IMG/M metagenome (GOLD analysis project Ga0206933, IMG submission 152937) | Enriched cells from forest soil in Barre Woods Harvard Forest LTER site, Petersham, Massachusetts, United States -... | ecosystem: Environmental > Terrestrial > Soil > Temperate forest >... | reverse complement strand
TATCCAGCCCTGCACGCACGGATATTGCCCGCTGGAACGACCTTGCCGGGCCTATAAGAAAGAGAAGTGGTCATGACGCTCGACGAGATTTACGAAAAAAACAAAGCCGTACAAGGCGCCATCTTCAAGTTCAAGGCTGACCGCTTCCCGGTGGCCTTCATCGTGGGCCTGTTCGGCGTGCAGCTGCTCGCCTTCTGGTTCCTGCCGCACTGGGCGGCGGCGGTCGCGGGCTTTGTGCTGTGCTTTCCGCTGGGCAGCAGCGCCATCTACAACCATCACCAGCAGCATCACAACGTGTTCAATGCGCCCGTGCTCAACCGCCTGTTCGAGCTGGTGCTGGGCATGCAGACCATGATCACCTCCTATGCCTGGGTGCTGCACCACAACTACGGCCACCACCCCAACTACATGAACCAGCCGCCCGTTGACAGCGACACCGATGAAGACGAGTCACGCTGGGCCCGCCGCGACGGCAGCCTGATGGGCCGCACCGAGTACACCCTCAACCTGCTGTTCCGCGCCCCCTTCGACGCCTACCATGCCGGCAGGAAGAAGCCGCAGGTCATGGCCTGGTTCCTGCTCATGCTCATCCCCCTGCTCGCCATCCATGCCGCGCTGGCCTGGCATGACTGGGTGAACTACCTGCTGATCTTTCTGGTGCCCGCCTTCGCCATGCTCAACTATGTGTACTGGCTGACCTACGAGCACCACAGTGGCCTCTACACCAAGGACCCGCACGGCGCCTCGCGCAACCGTATTGGCGGTGAATTCGAGCAGGATGCCGTTGCTGTAGGTGTTGTTCTGGTTGTCGGTGGCGGTGCTGGTGACGAGCTTGCTGGTGTCCACGGTAAGCGTGGCCTGAATGGCGGCGCTATTGGTGCCTGCGGCCACCGGGGTGATGTTGCTCACCGTCACGCCGCTGCTGGCGGCGCTGCTGCCGTTGGGCAGCAGCAGTTGCAGGTTCTGGCTGGCGTTGGTGATGCCGTTGCGCAGGGTAAACAGAGTGACGGTGGCAGTCTGGGTGGTGGCGCCGTTCATGGCAAAGTCGACGATGGTGGGGTTGGTCGGCTGGCCGGCGGGCAGCACGTTGACGATGAAGAGGTTGTTGGTGGTCACCGTGGGCTTGCTGTTGTCGGTGTCATTGGTGGCGCTGAGGCCCAACTCGTAAATGCCCGGTGTCTGCGTGCTGGCTGGCTCCAGGGTGAGCAGGCCGGTTTCACCGGAGCCATCGACCGTTACGGTTTGCAGGTTGTCGGGGTTGGTGAGGATGCCCTCACTGGTGGCATTGGTGAAAAAGTCATAGGCATTGGCCAGCGAGCCGGCGGCCACCGAGGCCTCCAGGTTAGCGCTGGAGAGGGCGCTGTTCAGCGTCGGCGGCGCGTTGTCGGGCGGCGTGGTGCGGCAGGCCGCCAGCAGCAGGGGCAGGGCACAGAGCAGGCGGCTGGCGCGCATCAGCGTGGTCATGCGGAAAATCCCTCGGCATAGCTAGGGCCTGTTAACACTATTTACAAACTGGCGTTGCCGGCCAAAATCGCGGCAGACAAGGCACGAGCGACGCTGTGTGGTGACTCCACACTAGGAGTGAGCAACGCCGTATGGTGCGATTTTGGCCGGCAACCCTTCGGGACGGGCCTACGCCGGCCGCACCTGTTTTCGCCCATCGCCGCGTCATTTCAGCGCTCATGTCGCCCTCCAGGGACGGAGGGTGAATCGGGCAGCGCCGGGAGCGCTGCCGATCAACAAGTACACCACGCGCTTCATTCCTTGCGCTGGGCGAAAACAGGCTCCGGCGCCAGCTTGTAAATAGTGTTAACAGGCCCTGGTGCTTAACGGCCCGGCTTCAAAAACGTTTACGCCGCCATGGTAGCCCATGGCGGCGTAGCGTTCTGCTGGGCGTGAGTAAACGGCTACTGCGTGGCCTGCCACTCCTTCTGGATCAGCGCCTTGAACTCCAGGTAAGTCCAGTCCGAGTCGGGGGTGAACTGGTGGATGCTGCCGTCCTCGATGTAGTCGAAATACTCGTAGTGCACATGGTCGCTGTCCGGATAGCGGTAGGACTGGATGGTGGCGCAGAACAGCCCGTCGGGCTTTTTCAGCGGGTTCTGCAACTGGTGAATCTGGTAATAATCAGGCGTGAGGAAGGTGACATCGCCGGCATTGAACACCACCTGCCCCCAGGGCTGGGTGATGGCGGGGCTGAGCGCGGCAAACAGCGACACCTGAATCTTGCCGAACAGCACCTGGATGATGGCGCAGGCGCGGCCATGGTTGTGGATGGGCGAGCCGTTGCCGGCGGGCCAGATTTCCAGCACATAGGGCTGGCCGGGGGAGTCGCCCAGATTGCCGTCGATGGTCACGCGCAGGTAGCCGAAGATGGGGTCTTTTTCCTTGAGCTTCTCGTAGCAGAGGCAGCCCGGCGTCACGATGGAGTGCTGGATGGCCTCGGGAAACTCCGGGAAGTCCGCCGGGGTGATGGTGATGCCCCGGCCCGCCACGGTGGCGTAAAGCTGCTGGCAGGCGGGGGGCAGGTCGGCAATCACGCTGCTGGTATTGAGCGAGAGGCTCTCCAGCGTCACCGCATCGCTGGGTACGATATGCGGTGCGGGGTCGAGGTTGACCGGGATCGCCAGTATTTCCAGACCAAGCACCTCTACCGGCAAGACCTGCACCTGCGCGAGGTCTTTGGTAAAGGCCAGCGGGCTGGCCTGCGTGGGCGTGACGGCATCGGCCCAGCTGTATTCAAACAGCATCAGCGTGCGCAGCATTTCCCCTTTACCGTAGCGCACGCGGCTGTTGTTGGTATCGAGGCTCAGCCAGTAGGGCTGACTTTCACCCTCGGGGTTGAGGCCCACGCCCGGCTTGGTGTCGAGTATGTGCAGCTGGCCGCCGGCATCTTTGTACCAGAGGCGAACCTGCTGGCTGTCAATATCCAGCCCCAGCGTGGGTTGCTGCTGCTGGTCGGTGGCGAAAATGATGGAGAAGGGCTTTTGCTCCGGGGCGACCAGCACGGAGGCTGTGCCCTGCCCTTTCACCACCAGCGCGGCAGTGTTGCTGCCGGCCTCGGCGGTGTGGGTGAGCAGGCGCATGGGGCGGCGGTTGGGTATGGCATCGGCTTGATTCATGAAACGCACTCCCTGGCTGTGGTGCAGGGGCGGGCGCAACAGCCTGCCCGACCCCGCCTTGTTGTTCTTGGGGTTGGCAGGCTGACAGATGCGGTGCACCGGGGGGCAGCTGGCAAGGTTGGCAGGGCGGTGTCTCAGCCCTCTAGCAGGTGTTCCTCCAGCTCACGCAGGCGATCCTTGCCGAACCACATTTCGCTGCCGACAAAGAAGGTGGGAATGCCGAAGGCGCCGCGCTCCACCGCCGCGCTAGTGTTGGCGATCAGCGTCTGCTTGACAGCATCGTCCTGTAGCAGGGGCAGCAGGGTGTCGGCATCCAGTTCGGCGTCGAGCAGGGTCTGGCGGAACACCTCGGGATTGTCGAGCTGGCGCGGCTGCTCCCACATGAAGTGGAACATGGCCTCGACGTACGCCTCGTGCCAGCCCAGTTGCCGGGCCGCTGTCGCACCGCGCATCAGCAAGAGGGTGTTGACCGGGAAAAACGGGTTCATGGTGAAGTTGCGCAACTGGTGTTTCTGCATGAAGCGCTGCATTTCCAGCTGGTCGTACTGCGGCTTGTTGCGGATATGGGCAAAGGCGGTGAAGGGCGACTGGTTATTGGTGGCCTTGAAGATGCCGCCGAGCAGGCAGGGGATGTAGTTGAACGTGGCCCCGGTGCGGCCAGCAATCGCCGGCAGCACGCGGTGGCAGAAATAGGCATTGGGGCTGCCGAAGTCGTAGATGAAATCAACGATGGGCATGATGGGACCTCTTGAGGTTTCCGGGTAAACCAATTGGGTTAACTACCATCGACAGTTGCCAACACGCTGAGCCTTAAAAGACTCCGTCAGCAACTTTAGTGGCGCTTTGAATAAAACTGCGCCGCCCCCGCGCAGGCGGGGGCCCAGCGCCTTTGCCTCTGCACTACCGACCTCCGACCTCGCACCTTTGGTCAGGTGCATGAGTGGCGGGGGCCTGACGAGGACTGCTACATGGCGCTGAGCGAGTGGTGCTTGGCACGACCAACCCAAGATCAAAGGCACTGGGCCCCCGCCTTCGCGGGGGCGACGGTGTTTCTTCCAGGCCGTTGAGGTGGTTTGCCGGCTTGGGGCAAGTATTGCTTCCGGCAATGCCAGACTCAGTGAGACGCCCGCAGACAGCGCCATATCACCAGAGCTGCCTCACCACTTTTCCATATAGGGCCGCAAATCCAGCTCATGCGTCCAGGCATCGCGCGGCTGGCAGTGCAGGGTCCAGTAGTTTTCGGCGATGTGGTCGGGGTTGAGGATGCCGCCCAGCGGCAGGCGCTCGGCATACACCTGCGGCATCATTTCGCGGATGAACTGGGTGTCGATGGCGCCGTCCACCACCACATGGGCCACGTGCAGGCCGCGCGGGCCCAGTTCGCGCGCCATGCTCTGGGCCAAGGCGCGCAGGGCGTGCTTGGCGCCGGCAAAGGCGGCGAAATTGGCCGAGCCGCGCAGGCCGGCGGTGGCGCCGGTGTAGATGATGGTGCCGTGCCCGCGCGCCACCATGCGCCTGGCGACCTCGCGCCCGGTGAGGAAGCCGGCGAAGCAGGCCATCTCCCAGATCTTGAAATACTTGCGGGCGGTTTCGTCGAGTATCGAACAGGGTACATTGGCCCCGATATTGAAGACAAAAACCTCGATCGGGCCGACTTCGCGCTCGATGGTATCGACCAGCGCGATCACTTCTTCTTCCTGCCGGGCATCGCTGCCAAAGCCCCGCGCCTTGCCGCCCTCGGCTTCGATCTGGGCCACCAGTGGTGCCAGCTTCTCGGCGCTGCGGCGCACCACGCAGGTGTGAAAGCCCTCGCGGGCAAAGCGGCGGGCGATGGCGCCGCCGGTGGCGTCACCGGCCCCGACGATCAGGGCGGCCTGTTGCGAATTCGTGGCGGACATATCCCCTCCTGAGGTAAACGATCGTTTAGTGAGCACAGGATTCACTTTTGCAGGCTCGATTGTCAACGATTATTTAACGTTCGTTTGATAAACGGTAGTTTTACAAAAAATGCTGCTGTGGCATGCTGAAGCCTGTTAACCCTAGACCATCGCGAGTCCGCCATGCGCTACAGCCAGTCCCGCAAGGACGATACCCGCCAGCTGCTGCTGGAAAAAGGCGCTGCCGAGATCAAGCGTGCCGGCTTTGCCGCCACCGGGGTAGACCGCCTGATGCAGGCCGCCGGGCTCAGCGGCGGCGCGCTTTATGCGCACTTTCCCGGCAAGACCGCGCTGCTGCTCGCCATCGTGCAGGCCGAGCTGGCCAAGAGCGTGCGCCTGCTCACCGGTAGGCCCGAGCTGCCGGTAGCCGAGGCGCTGGAGCGCTGCCTGGGCCGCTACCTGAGCCTGGAGCACGTGCAGCACCCGGAAACCGGCTGCATCCTGCCGGCGCTGGCCGCCGAGCTGGGCCGCGCCAGCCCCGAGATCAAGGCGGTGGTGGATGCCGCCACGGCGGAGTTTGTGGGCTTCTGGGCAGACAGGCTGGGCAGCGCGGCCAAGGCTCAGGTGCTGCTGAACCAGTGCGTGGGCACGATCCTGATGGCGCGCATGAGTGATGACGAGGCACGGCAGCTGGCGATACTGGAGGGTAGCCGCATGTTTTTGCTGGAGAGTTTGCTGGCGTAAGATCGCTGATACAGCGTCTGGATTGGAGCAATATCACGCTGGCCGAGTCAGGCTCAGCACGAACGGGGTTTGAGTTTGCTGGTCACGGAATCACATACACCGCAATCGCCACGCAGTGGCAGGCCGCGCCGCCGAGCACGAACAGGTGCCAGATGGCATGGGTGTACTGGTAGCGCTTGGCGGCATAGAAGCCGGCACCCAGCGTATAGCTGAGCCCGCCCGCCACCAGCAGGCGGAAGGCCGGCGCGGGCAGGGCGGTGTAGAGGTCGTGGATGACAGCCACCGCCGCCCAGCCCATGAGCAGATAGGTGATGAGCGAGGCACGCTTGAACTTGTGCACGAAGAACATCTTGAACGCCACCCCGGCCAGCGCCACCACCCAGAGCACCACCAGCAGGGCGGCGGCGCGTGCGGAGTCGTGCAAGGTGATTTGCAGGAAGGGCGTGTAGCTGCCGGCGATGAGCAGGTAAATGCTGCAATGGTCGAGGCGCTTGAGCACGGCCTTGGTGGGCTGGTGCGTAAAGCTGTGGTAAAGCGTGGAGCTGAGGAAGAGCAGCACGAGGCTGGCGCCGTACACGGCAATCCCGGCAATGTCTGCCGCTGGCAGCACGGGAATGGCCTTCACCAGCATCAGGGTCAGGCCGACGATGGCCGCCGCTGTGCCCAGGCCATGCGCCACTGCGTTGGCAATTTCCTCGCCGAGGCTGTAGCCGCCGACCTGTACCTTGTCTGTCATGCCTTCCTCTCCCGCTACTGCCTGCCCGGCCCGGCCCGGCCCGGATTGGCACATCATGAGCCGAGCGCCATAGTGACAGCCCCCAGCATGTACGTCGATGCTGCGGCGGGGCAAAAGGCTTATGCTGAGGCAAAGAGGTATTTGCCATGAGCCAGGCTTTCGTCAAGGAAGGCGAGGGCGACCGGGCCGACGACCTGCCCGAGCTGCCGCTCAGCCCCCACCCCAATTACGTTACCCAGCGCGGGCTGGCGCTGCTGCATGAGCGCCTGTTGCAAGTACAGGCGGGACTGGCTGGCGTCGATGACGGAGTGCTTGATGCGGTACGCCAGCGTGCCCTGCTGGCGCGGGAGCTGCGCTGGGTGCAGGCGCGTATCGCCAGTGCCTTGCTACTGGCTCCGCAGCAGCCGGATCGGGTGGATTTTGGCGGCAGCGTCGAGCTGATCGACGAGGATGACCGGCGCTATCACTACCGCATTGTGGGCGAGGATGAGGCCGACCCCGAGCAGGGACTGGTGAGCTGGCTGTCGCCGCTGGCGGTGGCTTTGAAAGGTGCGTGGGTGGGCGACAGCGTGGTCTGGCGGCGGCCAGCAGGGGATTTGCTGGTTGAGGTGCTCGCTATCAGCTACGTGGATAGTGAGCACTAACTCGCTTCAGGACTCGTCTGTTTCCAGTGTTTCGGTGAACTTCCAGGTACGGATGATCTTCAGCACGTCGGTATCCCGACGTATTTCCAGCGGAAAGGCCGGGAAGGGCGCGGCGGCGCGCACGGAGTGCACGGCGGCGGCATCAAGCATCTGGTGGCCGGAGCCTTGCAGCACGGTGATGTCGGCGATGCTGCCATTGGAGTTCACCGCCACCAGCAGGCGCACATTGCCCAGCATGTGCTGCGCACGGGCCTGCTCGGGGTAGTCGCGGTTGCCGATCTGCTCGACGCGGGAGCGGAAGGCGTCGAGGTAGGCGGCTTCCGGGGCCGAGCGGGTGGAGGCGCTGGTCAGGGTGCGCGTGCGGGTGCGCTTGGCGTAGTCGTTTTCCTTGGCGGCCAGGCGGGCCTCCAGCGTGGCGATTTCCTGCGATTCCTCGGCAGCCTGCTGGGCGTCCTGCGCTGGTGGCTGGGGTGGGGTGATGTCCTGCGCGACGGTGTTGTCGTGATGGTAAGGGGCCGTGCTCAGGGTAACGATGAGCTGGCGGCGCACATCCGCCACCGGCGGGCTGGCGGCGGTCTGCTGCTTGGGCTGAACCTCGTGCACCTCGTCACTCTTGAAGGGCGACTGGTGCGGGCTGGTGAGCAGGCGGGCGTCGTCCGCAGTGCCGCCGCCCTGCTGGTTGGCCTGGGCGATGTAGTCGGCGTGCGGGTTTTCCTGGCTGCTGCGGTGCAGGGCGAGGGTGACCTCCATCACGTGCGGCAGGTGGCCCTGCGGCGCGGTAAAGGCCACGCCGAACAGCAGCAGGGCATGCAGCAGCACGGCGATGAACAGGGTAAAGGTCAGGGGATCACCTGACTTCAGGGCGGCAGGGGCTTGCATGATGTCCGTATGTGGCTGGCGCTTCCGTGATGGGGCAAGTCTGCCTGTCGCGCCGGGGCTTGTCCATGGCTGACGGGCGGGGTGACGGTGGCAAATCGGCCTTGGGCTGGCTCATGCGTTAAGAGTTTGCGATCTGCCCCGCTGTTGTTCAGCCCTGCTGCCTTGGGCAGACATGCAGAGGCTGGCTTAGGGCCGTCGTGCCCGATAGAACCGTACCTTGCGGAACTCATCAAACTCGTTCAGGTCGGGCAGGGTTTCGGCCTCTACTTCTTCCTGCAATTCGTAGGGTGGCACGCTCAGGTTTTTGACACGGGAGTCGGCCACCAGCACCTCCGGCGCGCGCTCCAGAAAGGCAGCAAGAAAGCCGTGGTTGGCGCGGTCATAGAGCACGTCGGCGGCGACGATCAGGTCGTAGTGCTCAGTCAGGCCGAAGAAGTCACCGGCCAGTTCCACCGTCACGCCGTTTAGTGCGGCATTGGCCTCACAGGCCAGCAGAGAGGCGGGATCAATATCGCAGGCCACTACCCGCTTCGCACCGGCCATGGCAGCGGCCACCGCCACCACGCCCGAGCCGGCGCCAAAATCCAGCACGGTCTTGCGGCGCACCAGTTCGGGTTCATTGAGGATTTTGCGCGCCAGTGCCAGCCCGGAGGCCCAGCAGAATATCCAGTAGGCCGGCTCGTGCAGGGCGGCGTACATTTCTTCCGGGCTGAGCGCGGCCTGCGGGAAATCGGCGTTGAGCAGGTAGAGTTGCAGGCCGTGGCAGTCGGGGAGGGTTGTGGAAACGATACGGGCTTGAGAAAGAGTTTTTGAAATTGCTGCATCCAATCTATTTAAATATAACTCAGACACCCAAATATTCCTTTACTGCAGATCTATAGTCATTGTATAGGCCCAGTGTTTTAGTTGCGTTTTCACCTAAAAAATCCTCGCCTAAGGTGCGCTCTCTTTTTTCAAGCATATCCCCACTTCTTTCATAAACATCAAAAAGACCAGAAATAACACTACTAATTGCCTCCACAAACTTCTCGTGTCTGGCGTGTACACTTGCATTTGAAAAACTACCAGAAGGACGCATCGAATTCTCAACAAAGGCTTTTATCTTGTTATAAGAAGAAAATGAGATACGACTCCTGAAGTTAACATCTTTCAAAAATCGAGTTATTAGATTTTCATCAGCAATTTCATCTAATTTCCTGAAATGTTCTACGTCATTTTTTTTCAAAAACTCATTTTCGCGACCGGACTCTTCGGCGCGCCGCAAATCATTACGTACTTCTGCAAGTTCTATTTTAGCTTTTAGCAGAGATTTTTCATTTTTAATTTTTTCCATCTGTCTCAGGCCATCTGCCCAACCATAATACAGCTCAATTAATAAATTCGCTAATGGGCCGAAGAAAATAAAGAAAATGACACTTAGCCCAGGAATAAATGCTTCTATAAACCAATGATTTGCCAGATAATCACTTATAAATTTATATTTATCGCCGGCTTTCTCGTCGGAAAATGCGTAAATAAGAATGGGCCAATTATAGGTGGAAAAAAAGAATATATAAGGAAGGAAAAACTTATTGCTAAGCCTTTCTTTTATAAAGTCAATCACACTTTTAACGCCCTCAGACGTTTCCATATGCCCTCTCAATCGTCGCAATCAATTTATCGGCAATGCCATAATTAAACTGCGCATCAATCTCCCGAATACACGTCGGACTGGTCACATTGATTTCAGTCAGGTAATTCCCGATCACATCCAGCCCCACAAAAATCAGGCCGCGTTTTTTCAGCTCGGGGCCGACCTGCTCGGCGATCCAGCGATCATTCGGGGTGAGCAGGCGGGCCTCGCCAATGCCGCCGGCGGCGAGGTTGCCGCGCACTTCGTCACCCTGCGGTATGCGTGCGAGGCAGTAGGGCACGGGCTCGCCGTTGATCATGAGGATGCGCTTGTCGCCGCCCTTGATCTCGGGAATATAGCGCTGTGCCATGATGGGCAGCTGGCCCATATTGGTCAGGGTTTCCAGCGTGGCGCCGATATTCTTGCCGCTGTGTTGCAGCTGGAAAATGCCGGTGCCACCCATGCCGTCGAGCGGCTTGACGATGACGTCGTGGTGCTCGGCAATGAACTCGCGCAACAGGCGCGCCTTGCTGGTGACGAGCGTGGGCACCATGCACTGGGGGAACCAGGTGGTGTACATTTTCTCGTTGCAGTCGCGCAGGGATTGCGGCTTGTTGACGAGGAGCACGCCATCCTGCTCGGCTTTTTCGAGCACGTAGGTGGTGTAGATGAAATTGAGGTCGAAGGGCGGGTCCTTGCGCATGAGGATCACGTCAAGCTCGGCCAGCGGGGCGACGCGGCTGCTGCCTTTTTCAAACCAGCGCTGGTAGTCCTCGAACACGCGCAGCGGCGTCTGCTCGGCATAGGCGCGGCCATCACGCACAAACAGGTCGCCCTGCTCCATGTACACCAGTTCATGCCCGCGCCGGGCGGCGGCCCAGAGCATGGCCATGGTGGAGTCTTTCTTGATCTTGACGGACTCGATGGGGTCCATCACTACGCCGATTTTCAGGCTCATGGCTACAGTCTCTCGCGTTCAACGACCAAAGAAATTCTAGAGTGCATTGCACTGGGCAGCATCGGCATCCTGCTGCGCATAAATCATGCTTATCGCCTGCGCACAGCCGGCGCTGCCGCAGGACCAGTCTTCCTGCATCCATGCCGATTTATGCCCAGCCATGGCGATGCGGTAGACCACGTTGCCGAAGCTAGCCGGCTCGGTTTTCTTGCTGCATTTATATTCCTTGAGACTGAAGCCGGCTTTGCGCAGGACAGCAGGAATATCGGTGTTGTAATTCTGGGCGTTGTTTTCCATTTCAAGTCGGGCCACGGCCACAAAGCCCCGGGGGCCCAACAGCTCTACACGCCATGGTCCCGGCTCAACGGTCTTGCCAAGGATGGTATGAGTCGGTTTGCCATGGACGGTAACGATGACGTGGCCTGCCCTGACGTAGGGAAAGGCGTAGTCACCCTTTCTCTTGGGCTTCGGCACGATGCCATCGGTTGTCCACACCACGCCCCGCGAGTTTACTGCCGCGTCCTGCCAATCGGGGTTGGTGGCGGCGGAATTTTCCGGCAGCAGCCAGGCCGTCAGCAATGTGGGCAAATCGGCAGCGGCCAGAGCCGCACCGCTACCTGCGCACAGGGCAAGTATCAGTAAAAGACGCCCCACCCGGTTCACGGACATTTAAATACCAAACTCAGCCCGGTACTTCCGCACCGCATCCAGATGCTCCGGCGACTTACCCTCGGTCTCCAGATACGCAATGATCTGCTCCAGCTTGACGATGGACAGCACCGGAATCGCAAACTCCTGCTCCACCTCCTGGATGGCGGAGAGGGCGCCCTTGCCGCGTTCCTGCCGGTCCAGCGCGACCACCACGCCGGCGGGGATGGCGCGGGCGCCCTGGATGATGCCCATGACCTCGCGGATGGCGGTGCCGGCGGTGATCACGTCATCAATAATCAGCACGCGCCCGGCCAGCGGCGAGCCGACGATGGTGCCGCCCTCGCCGTGATCCTTGGCCTCCTTGCGGTTGAAGCACCAGGGGGTGTCCACGCTGTACTGCTCGTAGAGCTGCACGGCGGCGGCGGAAGCGATGGGAATGCCCTTGTAGGCCGGGCCAAAGAGCACGTCGTAGTCGATACGCGCGTCCTGGATGGCGGCGGCGTAGAAGCGGCCCAGCTCGGCCAGCGCGGCGCCGGTGTTGAACAGGCCCGCGTTGAAGAAATAGGGGGACTGCCGGCCCGACTTGAGGGTGAAGGAGCCAAAGCGCAGCACCCCGCGCTGGATGGCAAACTCGATGAACTCTCGCTGGTAATCGCGCATGATTAAAGTTTGGGGTCTGGCCGGTGGGGCCGCTATCATAGCCGCTCCCCTGTTCTTAGACCATGGAAGGCCGCCATGCGCGTCATCTCCGCCAATCTCAACGGCATCCGCTCCGCCACCACCAAGGGCTTCTTTGACTGGCTCAACCAGCACAGCGGTGCCGACGTGCTCTGCATCCAGGAAACCAAGGCCCAGGAACACCAGCTGGATGAGCAGCACCGGCCCGAGGGCTGGTTCAGCTATTTTTACGACGCCGAAAAGCCCGGCTACTCCGGCACCGCCATCTACAGCCGCAAAAAGCCTGACGCGGTGCGCACCGGCCTCGGCTTTGATATAGCCGACACCGAGGGGCGCTGGATCGAGGCGGATTTTGGCGACCTCACCGTCGTCTCCCTCTACCTGCCCTCGGGCTCCAGCTCCGAGGCCGCGCAGGCCAAGAAAGACCGCTTTCTGGAAGCGCTGATGCCGATGATGGCGGCGTGGCGCAAGGCCGGGCGCAAGATGATCGTGTGTGGCGACTGGAACATCGCCCACAAGGAAATCGACATCAAGAACGCCAAGGGCAATATGAAGAACTCCGGCTTCCTGCCGCACGAGCGCGCCTGGCTCACCACCCTGTTTGACGAGGTGGGCTATGTGGACGCCTTCCGCGTGGTCAATCAGGAGGCCGAGCAATACACGTGGTGGTCCAACCGTGGCGCCGCCTACGCCAAGAACGTCGGGTGGCGCATCGACTACCATATCGTCTCGCCCGACCTGAAAGACAAGATCACCGGCACCAGCATCTACAAGGACGAAAAGTTCTCTGACCACGCGCCGCTGATTCTGGATTATGCGATTTGATGGCTGATGGCTGGAGGGTAGCTCCTAAAAGCCAAGCCGGTTTTAACCCCCTCTCCCGCCGGGAGAGGGCGGGGGAGAGGGGAATGCTTCATTGGCAGAAGTAACATCCACTGAAGACCTCGCGCCTTCAGACAAGACCTTACTATTCCCACCGTCGCCCCCGCGAAAGCGGGGGCCCAGCGCCGTTAACGGTCGTGAGAATTAAAGACGTAAAATGCACCGAGCGCCTGCGTTTGCCGAGTGTGGCGAAGCTGCCGCAGGTGGCGTACCGGCTACTGCGGCAACAGTGATCTAACACTTACTTTGGAACCGATCAGCACACCATGACCGACAAAAAACCTGGCGCCCCCGATGCCGCCACCCTCGCCCGCTGGCGCAACGACATCCAGTTCCAGGCGCGCGTGCGCGAGCAGGATTTCCGCTTCAGCACCACCTGGGGCATCTTCTCCCCCGAGGCGCTGGACGAAGGCTCCTGCCTGCTGCTCGACCACATCGACGTCAAGCCCGACGCTCACTGCGTAGACCTCGGCTGCGGCTACGGCGTGCTCGGCATGACGCTCGCCCGCCTCGCCCCCCAGGGCAGCGCCCTGCTGGTGGACAAGGATTTTGTCGCCGTCGATTACGCCCGCAAGAACATCGAGCAGAACCGCATCGGCAATGCCGAGGTGTTGCTCTCCAACGGCTTCGCCCAGATTCCGAAGGAGCGCCGCTTCGACCTCGCCGTGTCCAACCTTCCTGCCAAGGTCAGCAAGGAGCAGCACTACCTCTGGCTGTTTGACACCTACGCCCGCCTCAACGAAGGCGGCGCCTTTTATGTGGTCACCATCAACGGCCTGCGCGAGTTTATTGCCCGCACGTTCAAGGAAGTGTTCGGCAACTACGACAAGGTGAAGCAGGGGAAGACGTATACGATTTCGCTGGCGTACCGGGAGTCTGCCCCGAAAAAGCTGGTTGGGGGTGACACTGAGGAATTGGAGATCGCTACAAGAAAGGTGCTCGCCAACCTGACCGAGAAAGAAGCCCGTGTGCTCAAGGAAAGAATCGGGACCTCCCCGACAACAGACTCGCTTAAGGATATTGGCCGCTCTTTTGACTTAACTCGCGACCGTATCCGCGAAATCGAGCAGAAGGCCTTGAAGAAACTGAAGAACCCCCAAAACCCGGACGAAACCGAGCCAGCCTGAGCATTGGAGCCTGTGTGATCCTGTATCACGCAGGCGATGCTGGCCTTGGTCCTTAACCTCGGTGGACATTATTTTATTTAAAATCAATGACTTGGTAAAATTTTGGAGGGTGATGCCATCCACAAAATATATTTAACGCATTGAAAATAAAGAAAAAGTTAATTCTTGTATTGGTCTGGTGCCCCCAAAAGTGCCCCCTATTATGCTGTGCCACCCTCCTTGGCTAGTCGGGGCCTCGGGTGCCGAGGTCGGATTTCAAAGTCAACCTGCGGCTGAAAGGGGCCTTGGAGAACGACTCCCTGCCAACAGGAAGTTAGCGAGCCTCTTAATAACTCCTATTGCCATCAAAGTGGCGCATGTATTTGCAGATATCATTGGTGCTGCAAAGGGTGAAAAATGGATTTTCAGGTGCCCCTAGCCGCCATAAACTGCCAGAGACTCGGGTGCTATTTCGCTCATTTCTTATGAGCAGGCTGACGATGCGAGTGCCCAATAGCTTATGGGTGTAGTTTGCCCCCAGCAGAGTGAGTCTGCTGCATCGTGCTCGTCCGGCTATGGTCTGCCAGCCGCTTCCTGTTGATGTTGGATATATGGCATATTGTATAGCAATGCTGCGAGTGAAGAATTCTCACCATTCTGGGTGCTTTAGGTCTTTAGAAGGAAGCCATGATGAACTATCAGCGAATTTTGCCCTTTCCCGAGCCAGGTCAGTTTGAGTCCCCGGAGCTTCGGGCGCTTACCTCGGTCTGGATTGAGAAGAAGGAGCAGATGGAGAGCAATGGTGCGTATAAGGAGTTTATCAAGAAGCTGAAGCGTGAGTGGGCAATTGAGACAGGCATTATTGAGCGTCTATATACATGGGATCGTGGAGTCACGGAAGTTCTGATTGAGCAGGGTATTGAGTCCTCCATCATTTCTCATCGAGGCGGCATAGATCAGCAGAAAGCTGAGCACATTCAAGCTGTTATAAATGATCATTTAGGGATCGTTGATGGCCTTTTTGGTTACATAAAGGGTGAAGAGCCTCTGACTGAATACTTTATTCGAGGTCTTCAGGCTCAATTTACGGAGCACCAAGAATATACAGAGGCGGTCACAGCGTCTGGAAGCATAGTTCATGTCGCTCTTCTTAAAGGCGAGTATAAGGCTTTACCAAATAACCCCCGCAGGCCAGACGCATCAGTGCATGTTTATGCTCCACCAGAGTTAACAAAGGAGGAAATGGAAAGTCTGGTTTCTATGTATCGTGCCGCAGAAGATGCTGGAACATATTCTCCCGAAGTTAGAGCTGCATGGCTACATCATAGGTTTACGCAGATACATCCGTTCCAAGATGGAAATGGTCGTGTTGCTCGAGCGCTAGCATCCTTGGTTCTTCTTAGAGATGGGCTGTTCCCCTTGGTGGTACGAGAAGCTGATCGTGAAGAATATATAGGTGCACTTGAGGCAGCTGATGATGGTGATCTTTCTCGTTTGGTATCCTTTTTTGCGAGACGAGAGAGGGATGCCATTCTTAAGGCGCTGGGCCTTGAGCAGCAGGTGCAACAAAATCAGTATGCTGATCAGATCATCGATTCCGCACTCAATATTTTGAAATCTAGATTTGCCAAAGAAACGCAAAAAGTGTCTGTGGTTTATGACCATGCGAACAAGCTATTTGCTGTAGTCGAGAAAAAGTTTAAGACAGTTTCTGATGGCCTTGATCCCCAACTTAAAGAACTGACTCCTGCTGGTGCTCAACAGCGGTATCAGGCTCGAAAAAACGCTGCTAATAATAAATCAACTCAGCGCCACTATTTCCAGAAGCAGATCGTTGAGATTGCAAACAAGTTTGATTATTTCGCAAACTTTGATAAACATAGATCATGGGTTCGCATGACGTTACGAACAACTCAAGAATTTGAGTATGTCATAAGCTTCCACGGATACGGCCAAGGCGACTCAGGGATACTTGCTGTCTCTGCATTTTCTGAGGTAAGAGTGCCAGGAGAGCGTGGGGTGGTGGAAACGATAGATTTACAACCTGCTGCGGTGGATTTATTTCAGTTTAACTATATCGAATCTTATGAGAGTACAGAGAAGCGTTTTTTAGAGTGGTTGGATAGCTCGCTTGCAGTTGCCTTGGCGGAATGGAAACGATCGCTATGAGTCCTTGCATAAGTATCAGCTAAAGAAAATTTCTGTGGTGGCATTCTCTTCACAAGACAATGTTGGTGCGTAGGTTGGGCCGGGGCCTTTATTAATTCAAGACTCCCTGCTTTTCAAGTTAGCTGCTTTATAGCTTGGATGACCTTGAGTTCTTTCCCCGCAAACGCCTACCCAGAAGAACTTGGCATGGTGGCGATAAACGTCGCCGGCGTCGCCCGGATCATAGGCAAGCCCCATAACAAGACCCAGCAACAGGCAGATCAACTCAGACATATCTCGGTAAAAAGATTCAATCTCTTCGTCTGTAGGGTCATCTGCTATTGCAATCGCATCAGACTGCCTATGAGCAAGACGCACATTTCGTAGCTTCCGCAGCTTACGATGCGTGGCATAGTGAGAACCGCCCTGAGAATACTTACGAACGAGCAGAATTGCCTTGTCGGCCTTCTGACCAAGCTCAACCCTCATTTGGCTCTCGGCTTCGGGCATTCCGATACTTGTAGCTCTATCCTTCGCCAAGGCATCTAAAAGCTGTCCATCACCAAGGGCTTCAGCAACCGCCTCCATTCCCACAGCTCTCGCATCTTTATCCCACAGCCGCACTAACGCCAGCAGCATTTCGCGGCGAAGTGCCATACGGATAACGAGGAATGTATTGGTTGCATAGGACTCCCCCATGCGCCTATGCAGATCATGGTCGAATGCGGCGGGTTTCCATGTTTCATGGAAAGAAACTGCCATGTCAAATTCTTGACGAGCGGCAGTAACCTTGGCCCGGAGGGTCACTATCTTTTTGTCACTAATGTCCATCGACGCAGTATAGCCAGCCAGCTACGGCCATGCCAATAAGCTCGAACGAACCTACTGACCGGCCCCGCTTTTTGACAGTTCGAGATGGCACACACGCAATATCTGCTCATTATTCAACGCTAAAGGTAACGTGGTCTTCCCGTCTGCCACCAGATTATTGCCCGTCACCGTTCCGTAAAAAGAGGCATTCCATTTATCGTCAGGCGAGTTTGCACCGCTTCCAGCCAGCCCGATGGTGGTTTTGTCCTCAAGGTGAAAACCGCCCACCAGCTTCTCCGTACCCCCGCCTTTGGTGGTGCGCTCCAACGTGGCCTTATCTGCCGAAACCTCCATGGTCACCGGCATGGAGTACGGACCCTGTGGGCCATCAGCAGCACCATTTATGCCCTGACAAGAATAGGTTCCCTTCCACTCACCGGCCCAACGATTGGCTTCGTAGTAAGCTAGCGCCTGCTGTACCTCATGGGTGATGAAAGGGTCAAACTCCTGAATCTCAAGCAGGTAGTCGCCGCTCTTCTTGTCTTCGGTCTTTTGCGTCGAGTATTCAATATCTCGCTGGCCTACATCACCTGTGATCGAGGTTACGGTAAGGGAGGCCTTACACTGCTGCTTCTTTTCATCTGCGCTGTAACCGTTGCTGACAACAGAGGACAGCTCCACCCTCAGCCCATTGAAGAATTTCTGCATCACCCCGTCAGGGTCATCAGCGACATTGAGCTGAGAGAGAGCGCCATTAACACTGTTCACCAGCAGAGCTTTCGCTGACGAGACTGTCTCCGAGTCGGCACACCCAGGCGGTTTGCTGCTACAAGCTGAAACGGCGATGCCAACACCAACAACCACGACAACACGAGACATGCCATAACTATTCATAAATTTCTCTCAGTCAGCCGCCAACCCGGTTCGCATCTATAGCCTTTTGCTTGTCCTGCTCCGCCTTCAGCCTTGCATTGTCGGCTTCAATTCGATGCTGCTCTGCTGCCTTGGAGGCGGCGTCCGCCTTAGCCTGCGCTTCAGACTTGGCTTTCTGTTCATCGGCATACGCTGTCTGCCTGCGGCTACGTTCAGCATCCACGTAATCCTTGGATGCTTGCCCATACTCGCCCATCAACTTCAGCAAGGCGGCCTGATAAGGGTTTGGCTTTGCCTTGCCTAGAACTATCAAATCGCAGTAATTCCCATCCAAGCGACCTAGCTCTTTTACATCATCATCTACCATTCCAGCGTCATACCCCGGAGCTTGATAAAAATCTGGGGGAGCATCAGAAAGTGTCGCCCGCATTGTGGTGACATCACGCAAAACCCGCTTGACGACGTCGCGGAAATGGTGGGGGCACATAGACAGCGGATTGCTTTGATACTGCGGCTGGGGGTCAAGGAATGAGAGGTCTACCCCATAGTCCCCACGAAGTATTACTGCTATCGAGTTGACCACCATGGAAAAGTCTTTTTCTGAGGCATTATTGAGCCCGATCAGGTCGCCATTTCTGGTAGCAGCCAGGAAATCGGCTTTTTTCGTCCAGAGTGTGGGCGCGGGTGGTTGTGATGGGGGAGCGTCAGGTGACAAGCCAGCAGAGCGCTGGTCAGCCGATTGCTGCTGAGGGACCACGGCATTACGGATACTGTCAAATACCCCACCTAGGGAGCCGTCAGCATGGGCTGTATCTGGCGACATCCAGACCATGGAACTGGCCATGGCAATCAGCAGAAGTTTGCAGGTGCGTGTTTTCATATATTTACCCCTAATACGGTTGTCCCAGGCAAATTCAGCCATGTCTACCAAGGTAGCCGGCCTCATCGGAGGACATAAGTGCCGCTCAATTTTGCCATAAACGCCAATTTCCACAAGCCAATTTGGCGCATAAAGCTTGGCGTCATACGCCAATCATTCCCAAAATCCAGCTATGAATATCGGAGACATTCTGCGAAAACGCAGACAGGACAGAGCGGAAACCTTGGAGGCGCTAGCCTTCCGGGTAGGCTCGGATGCCAGCAACCTGTCTAGAATTGAGCGCAATAAACAGCAGCCCAGCCCGGAACTGTTGGAGCGCCTTGCAGAAGCGTTGGACTGTACAATTCCCGACCTGTACGCCGAGGTAAGACCCAAGGAGCGGAAAGGCTCAAGGCCATTGCGGGAAGATGTTGAGGACAGCGTCAATATTCAGCGCAGTCTTCGCACATTAACCCCGGAAAATCGGCGACTTGCAGCAGAGTTCATAAAGCTGCTGGCAAGGCTCCAAAACCAAAAGACTGAATAGCGTGTCGTCTCATGCTCTTGGCTTTTGCCCATCTCTCCTCAATCCGTGTTCCCAGCATCGTCACTGACAAAGTTCCTCAGGCACCGACCGCAGCGGTAGTGCCGGTCACGCCGGACGTCATAGCCGCCATCGGGTAGCCGGAACTGCCGTGCGGCCTCCTTCAGCCAGTCCTGTGGTATGCAGCGATCGGCATAAAGGGAGAACCGGGAAGTGCCGAGGTGGTAGACCACCCTCCCCCGTGGCAGGGCTGAGTAGCTGTTGGCGACCGATAGCCGGGCGACAGCGTCTACCTTTTTCCAGAGGATGGGATGCTCACCATGCGTGATGGCGATGCCATCTGACGTGGCTTGTGCCAGCGGCAGCATGTCGGTGAATAGCCGTTTGAATGTCCAATAGAAGACCCCGACACAGGGCGGCTCTGCTGGCTTGACGCCTATGCAGGCCACATCCGGTCTATTTTCGTCGGCGCTCATGGCTGGGGCGCTCCTACAACAGACCGGATGTGGTCTGCATAGGCGTCAAGCCGATCAAAACGATGCCCCTGTTCCTCATCCCAAAGCACCGTTGCCTTACGGAGCAGCAAGGCCGTGCTGTCCGGGTCCAAGCGCTCATCATGTCGGGACAGCAGGACAAGGACGTCGGCCCAGCCGATGGTCTTGGTATGACATAAAGCCTGTATCAGTGCCGGCCTCATGGTCAGCAGTTCATCAATGGACTCCTGCGACCAGACAAATTTTTCCCCGCTGCCGAAGATGCGATGTGTACCGATCTGATCGGCCAAGGTCTTCCAGGGGGTTAGGGAGGGATTGATAAGGACGAGACGCAGCCTGAAACGACAGGCCAGCAGCAGGGCATAGAAACCGCCCAAGGATGAGCCGACAACGGACTGAATGGAATTGAGCTTTACCGTTTCCATCAGGACGGTCAGGTCGATGATGGGATGGTGCGATAAAGAAGGGGCGTGGATTTCAGTGCCGGGAAGGATGCTGCGGAGTTGCTTGACCTTGCCGGAGGCTCCTGATGAGCCGAAGCCGTGGATATACATGATGGGGCGATGGCCCATTCTTTTTGCCCTCCGAGGACCGTTTACAGAGTGCGGTGTTGACCGCAGGAATGCAGGCGGGAATCCAAGGCCCCCAGTATGGGAACCCCGCTGCCGGCCAGGGTGGTATTCGGAGCTACCGAGCCAGAGTTCATCAGGAAGAAGGGAATTAGTATTGGTGAGTCAGGATAGGGATTATTCGGAGAGCGGGAGCCGGGGCAAAGACGAAGAGCAGCGAGTCAGGAGCCCGTGTCCGGGTGGGGGCATCGGTGGGTGGGGGCCGCGGTGAGTACGTAGGTTATATATAGAGGGTGAGTGGTGGGTCAGGGGCGGTGGGGCGGCAGCGGAGCGGTGGGTGGGGGCCTTCGCCCCACCTCTATTTATATATCCAACTTTTTGGACCTTGCTCCAAGCGGCAAATGTATCAAAATATTTCAACTCCAAAAGACTATGCCCAACGACGCCTGTTAACGCCTGTTTTATTTCTACTGCACTGTGCACTACTGCCTCTCGTCTGTGCGAGGGTTTTGCGCGTCCGTGGGAGGTTTAAAGGGCTGTTTGGAGGCGGTGGGCTGGCGGGAGGGGTGTGGAAGGTGTCCAGTAACCCGGCATATTGCTTGAACTAGCGGGTTACTGGACCGGGTTCCTATCAGGCCATTCCTGTTTCAGAATGGCCTGATAGGCGGGTTGCTTACTTCTTTGCGAAAGGCTGCAACGCGATCATGTTTTCATCTACATAAATGATCTGCCCAAAGGGTTCGGTCGGGGTGGAGTCTTGAGGTCCGGGGTCACTGCCAGGCGTGGAAATGAGGTGGAAACTGAATCCCCACATCATTTCAATATCGGTGGCACCGATCATGGACAAAATACCATCCCCCTTACGCAGGATGCGGCGGCGATGATCCCGAATTTCAGGAACAACCGTATCCCAGAGCAAGTGCAGATCGGCGTGGCTGAAGCCCAACTGCTCAAACACCTCGTAAGGAACTTTGTATTGCTTGGCGCAGTCGAATCCGGCGTTCTTGAACTTCCGAAGCAGCCGGCGAACGTCAGGTGACAGGGAGGGGTCATTCAGGTCAAGGAGATTGTCCATCTTATTCCCCCTTGAGTTCGGCACGGAAATTCAGAGGATCAGCGCAGAAACTGATGATTTCTGAGTTTCGATACACTGTGCAGCGCTTGGACAGCCGAATCGGCTGGGGCGCACGCCCCTCGATGGCAAGAAGGCGGAACTTTTCGCGGCTGATTTTTGCCAAGACCAGAACATGGGCTATACGCGAAAAGCCCACGGGGTTCATGGCTGGTGGGCTGTCAATTGCTGGGCGGGGCGTGTTCTTGATGAGGGTACTTATATCCATTTCGGTTTCCAGGGTTATTTCGGAAGCCGTATTGAATGAGAAAAGCCTAAAAGACTGACCAGAGATCGGGCGCCATAAAAATAAACCAATGTCTATTGCTGTGTGCGCATATTTATGGTAAGCGGCTGATCCGCAGATAGAAAGCGATTCCTCTTCCTGCGGTGGGATCATCGAGGCCGTAGTGTTTAAGTGCGGAGAGAATCAAAGTGCTCAGTTCGCTATTGTCTTTTGAGCGGTAAATATCCATAACCTCTTTTTCTATGAGTATATGCTCCGCACCCTTTGCCATTGCGCGGATAATCGGATATACGCTGCTTTGCAATTTAGAGTCATTGAGCTTTTCTTTTGGAGTCTCTGGTGCTTTATCTGATTTGCCGAGGTAATACAAAATCTCATTTCCGTCTGTTACCGGGAAATCCAATTTACGCGAACGAAACTCTCTCGCAATAAAGGAGCTCAGTTCTATATTATTATTGCTTAAAGGGCGTCCGCATATATTTGAAACTAATTCTGCCAGCCTGGCGATTACAATGTATGCTTTGTTTGAGTAAAAGATAATTTCCTTTCTTGATTCTTCTTTTGCGATACAAATAAGCCTTGTAAATTCAATAGGGTCTCTATGAAGTTTGTCAACGTCGTTTGCGTCTAGGAAAAGATCTCCTTCACAAACAGTTGCTGGCACTTGCTTTTTAAGATGTTCAAGATGATCTGTTGTGGTTCGCCTGATATTAAACTTCCTATTTTTTACGGCTTTGTTTTGGCTTATTTCATTCCCCGATTCGTTAAGGTTTGGCCTAACGTTACTGACAGAAAATAGCTCCTCCTTTTTTTCTCTTGATTTTTTCAATGCTTTGATGGTGTCAGTGAAGAGCAGGCCATAAAATCCGCCTTCCATGCTGCTCCAGAGGCCTACCTCTCTCTCATTCATATCCATATCGATTTCGCGAGACGATTCGAATTCTTCTGCGAATTGGAAGTTTTTGCTGCCAAAGAAGCAGTAGATATTCAAGTGGCCGTTTGCACCAAGCTCTAGTAGCTTTTCGCTGTCTGTCTTAAGTCTATTCGTTGCATTCAAGAGGGAATAGATTGGATTCATTGTTGGCTCCTGCGTCATTATGCTTCTAGATGCGTACGGAATGGAATAACTTGGGCGCCAGATTTTATAGCGTCAAGATGATCTGACCAAGTCTGCATCATTTTCGCCCGCTGTGGTACGTAAGTGGCGTAGTTATAGGCGGCACTGACTTCGTCACGCTCTTGATGGGCCAGTTGTAGTTCAATGTGGTCATGGGGAAAGCCCATCTCGTGCAAGAGGGTCGAGGCGATGCCTCGGAAACCGTGGCCGGTCATGCGAGAGCGGTAGCCCATGCGGTACAGGGCATAAAGGATGGTGTTGTTGCTCATGGGGCGCCGGATGTTCCGCTCACCGGGGAACAACAGTTCTCTACCGCCAGAAAGGCCTCGCAACTCCTCAATCAAGGCCTTGGTCTGGTAGGTCAATGGGACGATATGCTCGGTTTTCATCTTCATGCGTTCAGCGGGGATACGCCATATTCCGTTATCAACGTCGAATTCGTCCCACCGGGCCTTAATCAGTTCACTGGTTCGTACAAACGTATGGCTCATGAGTTGCATCGCCAGCACGGTGTACGGGCTGCCTACATAGGCATCAATTTTTTGCAGGAGTTCGGGCAAGTCCTTGGTATCCAGGCGGGCATAATTTCGCTTCTTCCTTGACCGGATGGCATCGGCGGGACGTATGTCGGCGGCTGGGTTCCTTTCGGCAAGCCCGTGCTGAACGGCATACCTCATAATTTGCCCGCTGGTTTGCAGAACTCGCTTTGCTACATCCAGAGTGCCTCGTGACTCGATCCGCTTTATCACCATCAATATAAGGGGTGCAGTGACTTGGCTGACGGGCTTTGCTCCCAGAAGGGGAAATACATCAGCCTCAAGTCGCTTCAGAATATTGCTGGCGTGTCGATCCGTCTTGTCTTCCTTCCAGTGTGCCCACCACTGGCGGGCCACCCCTTCAAAGCTGGTGGCACTAAACATGGACTGCCTAAGCTTTTCTTCCTTTCGTGCAATAGATGGGTCGATACCTTTGTCCAGCACTTCCTTTGCTGCGCCGCGCAGCTTGCGAGCATCTTTTAGTCCGACCTTGGGGTATACGCCCAGGGAAATTCGCTTTTCCTTGCCGCCAGCGCGGTATTTGAGCATCCAATAGCGGCCCCCGTTAGGGCGAACCTCCAGATAAAGGCCTTCGCTGTCGCTCAATTTATAGGGTTTTTCACGGGCCTGCGCTTGCTTGCAGGCTGCATCGGTCAGCGGCATATGGGGCTCCCGTAGTTTTAAAGATGGCGCCAAAAATGCGCGCTCACACATGGCACTGTCAAATGGCAACCTGAGGCATCGGTGGGCAACACGTCATCGGAAGTTGTTGAAATATAATGAAGTTGTTTTGGCTGCCATTCGTCGGCGAATTAGAAGAAATGTGCGTTCAGTTCCACCGTAGCGGCAGGGCACGTAGGTATGCTTCCCACTAATACTCGGTTCTGTATTCGTAGAAAGGAGTTGGAGATAAAGCAGGGTGGATATGCTTTTTAAAGGAAATAACCGGGGCTGCCGATAGCGGGAGGGCAATGCCGGTGGAAGGGAAAGATCGCGGGCTGCCGCTGGGGTTCTCCGAGTGGCAGCGCGGGTACAGCGGGTGGACGCTCGTCGCCTGCGTCTGGCAGATGGTGGTGTGGTGCCGTTAGAGTCAGGGTGGCAACGAAGGGGAGAAAAAGTGCCCCCACGGACTTTGGGAAGTGCCCCCAGAGATGCCCCCAGGTGCCCCGGCTGTCTTGGGGCATTCGTGGGCATTGCTAGGTATCTAGAATCAGTAAAGTATTGAAAGTACTTGGGTTTCTTGGCGTTGTTTGGCAACGCTGGGGGGATACGTGGAGCGGGTGATGGGAATCGAACCCACGCTAGCAGCTTGGGAAGCTGCAGTTCTACCATTGAACTACACCCGCTTGAGAGCTCGGCATGATACCCAAAGGTCTCTAACAGCGCTACCACCCTTGATTCCCTGATTGGCTACGCTGGCTAATGTCCCTGATGGTCTAGGCTGGATTCCACCTCTATTTTCCCTAACGATGATTCCGACGCTGGGCACAGTATTGGGGCAAAGGGCCGGCGCTCTTCATCGGGATGAATCTTGAGCCGACCCCAGCAGACAAAACCATGCCGCCCCCTAGATTACTATTGATAATATGTATGGTACGTTACTGATGGATCGAATATTAACCAGTGACTGGCAGTGGTTCCCCTGGGCGTTGAGCTGACAGGTTGGTCATCTAAAACGAAAACTAAAATATGGGTCGCTCTTTAAGGAAGAGGCTTGGGAATCAGCAGACCACCGCCGCAAGTGGCAAGAGTGGTGATTTACTGTCCTTGCTGCATGATGAGCCAAGTGACGAAAAGACTGGTGCAAATGCAACCCTTGGTTTTACTTATCAACAGTGGTGGGCGACCTTAAAGGCTACCGACCTTTATTCACTTGGCAATGATTTTGCTGTTGGGGTGGAGTTTAAGGAGGATGTCTTTGTTTTAGATTCTCCCTCCGCGCCTACAGCAATTGAATTTAATCAAATTAAGAAATATGAGCAGGAAGGTCTTTGGACACTTTCCGATTTGTTACGTCCAGGCCCCAAGAAGCTAGAGGGCTCCGACCCGTCGCCTCTTGGAAAGTTGTATTCTCGCCGCCATCATTTTCTTGGCTTCCCCACGAAGCTAACCTTTCTCTCAAATGTGGCTTTCAAAGTTCCTCTACAGGAAAAAACCAAAAAACTTCAGCATTCTTCTGGTTGTGGCCTTTCCGAGCTGCCAGAATCCAAGGCTAGTGAAATTAAGAAAAAACTTTCAGAACAACTTGGGATATCTCCTGAGTTGATAAATTTAGATGACTTCTTCCTTGAAAGAACAAATCTCCCACTTGCGGAGCAAGATACATTTATTACCGGGAAATTAAGTACGCTTAGCGATACCGGAAAAATCCCATTCAGGATATCAAGACCACACTTATCCGCACGCATGCTTGCCTCCGAGTTTCAACAGCGCAGCGGAAACACGGACTATGCAAATACATTCGAGAAGCTTCAGGGGCGTTTTCTGTCGAGGAGCGATATCACTAGAGTCCTGAAAGATGCGGAAAGTGCTGGCCCACGACTTCAAAAGACTCTTGAGGAGGCAGTACAGCGACTCAATCAAGAGAAATATCATTATGGTCGTGTGCTTGGCATTGAAAACGAAATACCGTCCTTGTGTGCAAATTTATCAGACAGATCAAATATTCAAATATATAGAATTTCTGTTCTCTTCATTTCCTCAAAAAATCAGCATTCAAGTGCATTGAATACCATGCCAACGCTTGGGGAGATGATGGAGTTCTTAGTGGCAACAGTAACGAATTTGAAAAAAACTGAAATAGACGGGCTGTCGGAAGGATACCTAAATGCTTTATCTCTTTTGGTGATAAAAAATGCAATCAACATCGATATATTCACTGCTCCGACTAACCAGGAACCTAAGGAAGGGTCATGACGAGAAAATTGACATTCAGAAGTCTTTGGCTCGTATCAGAAAAAGAGGGCTCCGCGAGGAAGGTGCTGCTCAACAAGCCGAAGATACTCCTCTTAGGCGTTAATGGGACTGGGAAATCACGAATAGTTAAGAATATTTTCTGGGCTCTTGGGTGCGATCCTCAGAAAAAGGATGCTGGATCGTGGAATCCGGACACAATTGCGGTCTTGGAATTTGAGTTTGATGGAAGACTGCTGACGGCAATCCGAGCAGGAAAAAAGCAGGGGCTTTTTTCCTCCGATGGGAAGCTGCTATTTGCAACATCAAGCCACTCTGAATGGTCAGAGTTCGTTAGTGAACTTTTTAACTATCGCCTTAGGCTTCAGAGGCCAAATTCCGAAAAATATGGATATGCTGGTTTAGACTATCTTTCTGTTCCATTTTATATTGATCAAGATGGAAGTTGGGGTCCGCAGTGGGTTCCTTTTAAGAATTTGACTCAATTTAGCAATTGGAAGGCTCCTGTATTTTCTTCATTTTCTGGCCAGCGACCAAATGTCTATCTTGAAGCAAAACAAAAAAGAGATGACATCAAAGGGCATATTGCCTCTAAGAAAAGTGATCTTGATTCGCAGCGAGGGGCATTTCATCGGGTTATGGAGATGCTGCCCAGAAGCCTTCCTTCACTCGACATGTCCTCATTCAGAAGCGAGCTTATCAAGCTGGCTGATAGGGCTAAAAACGTTCATGGCAGGCAGGCAAAATTGCGGAATGACTTGGTTGATGCCATTAACAAGAAGCAAAAAATTCAGTCCGAGCTTGAATTGGTTAAGAATGCCCAGCGGGAGCTTGTTGGTGATTTGCAGTTTCTTTCAGGCTACTCTGATGGCTCTAATATAGAGTGTCCAACATGTGGGACAATGCATGGAACGTCGTTTCATGCAAGATTGGCTCTCGGTAGCGATGCGGAGGCGATGGCTGGACTGGCGCAGGATTTAAGTAAGCAGAACGAAAATATTAGATCGCGGGAGGCCAGTATTCGCAAACAGCTCAAAGAGATTGAGGGAGAGATACGAGATTTTGATGTTCTTTCCAATGAAAAACGGGGTCGCTTAAAGCTTGATGATGTGATTGCCTCTCATAGCAAGAAAACCCTTGATCGTGCTTTTTTCCAAGTGGCAGATGTACTCGAGAGGGAACTAGTTATTCTTCAGTCGAAATACAACGAGCTGAATGAGCAGGTAAAGCGGTTCGAGGATCGCGAGCGCCTGCAAACCGTATCAGAGTACTATTCGGCAAAACTGAGAAGTCTTTCAGATTTTTTAAATATTCCGCCAGATGAACGTGTTGATGAGACAAAGCTTGGGTCGAGGCCGGATTCCGGTGGCAGCTCTGGTCCGCGAGCTATTCTTGCCATTCATTTAGCTATGTTGGCATCAAACGTTGAGTTTGGAGATACCGTTTGCCTTCCATTTGTGGTTGATACGCCGCAGCAGTCTGGTCAGGACGAAAACAATTTGAGAAAAATGATTGAAGCAATCGAGCGCTACGCTGCTCCTGAGCATCAAATTATTTTGGCTCTGGAGCGACTTCCAGAAAATGCCAATGTTTCTGATTTTTTTGTCATTAATCTGGAGGGAAAAAACTCCCTCCTTAACAAGGAAAGTTTTCCGCTGGCCTTTGAAGCGCTTAAGGATAGAGTGCAACTATTGCGTGAATACTCGGATGCCATTGAGGCTAACGAAATTTAAATTAGATACAATTGTCGGCATGGTTTTGTCTGCTGGGGTCGGCTCAAGATTCATCCCGATGAAGAGCGCCGGCCCTTTGCCCCAATACTGTGCCCAGCGTCGGAATCATCGTTAGGGAAAATAGAGGTGGAATCCAGCCTAGACCATCAGGGACATTAGCCAGCGTAGCCAATCAGGGAATCAAGGGTGGTAGCGCTGTTAGAGACCTTTGGGTATCATGCCGAGCTCTCAAGCGGGTGTAGTTCAATGGTAGAACTGCAGCTTCCCAAGAACCCCGAGTTCCCCTGTTTTCCCCGGTAGATTCCCGTCCCTCCTACGTGTAGTCCAGTCGCCAGCCACCTCCCAGCATGGGATTCAATCGCCTATTCCAACCCCATGCCCTATACCCGGTCATAACGCCTTGGTTTCCGCAGGGATTCCTCGCGGACGGTCGGCAAGGGTGGGGCACGGCGGGTACGCCCGGTTCCGGCCCCGGTGGTGACAGGCTCAGCTAGGGCAGATAACGACACTTTATCATTTATTAATACACAGCAAATGTCGTTATCTGCCCCATGATGGGCCGAGATACTGGGCATGATCGGCTGCGCCATCGCCCCGTCCGCCGTGCCGGCTCCCGGTCGATGTAGGGGATAATGTGGCCCCCTGGTGCCGCCGAGGTCAGCAGCAGGGCATCACCACATCATCTGAAATTGACCCGGCAGAACCTGCATATATCGATCCGGGTTGTGATTCCAGGCGGTACCCGGAAGTTTGGGGCATGGCCTCGACACGGGGTGCACTTAAAATTTTCTTATCACAAAAAACACCCGTATATAGGGCGATTTCTGCTGGTTGCAGATAACGACAATTTATCATTTATTAATACAAGTAAATGTCGTTATCTGCTGATTTTGCAACCATGCTGTAAACCACGTCGCAGAGGTGATGACGTGATTATCCCCGACTTGATGCGTGATCGCCTGTAATACGAAGGGATATAAAGTCGCACGGTGACAATCATCTGTTGCCGACTTCACCTGCCGTCATGCCTCACAGCGACCCGAAAGGCCGCAGGACTTGAGAGTCGATGGCGCAGCACACCGTTCCTGATATGCAGGGAGTTGTCTACAGAAACTGGTTATCGTGACGCTGGGTGCATCATCGCCGTGATCGGTGCGAAGGTCAGTCCAGACAATCCACCGTGGAATTGGATGTGACCGGCCATAAAAAATGGCCCAGTTTTGAACTGAGCCATTCTACACCGCGATTTCCACCGTGCTACGAACCTACGCCCGCAGCTCCGAAAGAAACTTATTTTGTTTTCAGTACTGCCATCTCGCCGCAATCTTATTCTTTCAGGGCTTGGTAAGCTTCCATCATATCGTTGTCGATGTTCTCGCTTCCGGACATCAGTGCTTCAGCAGAAAATACAGCACGATGGCCTGCATAACATCCCGCTTCTCCCGACAACCATCTTTTTATAAAACCCCAGACTATATACAACACTGTACATAAATCACGCAGTAGGAGTTTCCTCAGCGAAGGCTTCACCCATCATCATTTTGTAGTGACTAAGTTGTTCCGTCTTTTCAAAGATAGCTCTGAAAATATTCAGGAAGGAATCAACCGTAGATTGATCAACTGACACATATAGATCATCGTGAGCGAAATGAGACCCATCATTAACCCATGAAAATAGCGATTTACAAATCATGCGCTCCTTTCCGTCGAACTTCATACATATTTTGTCTGGATCGACCCCACCTAGAATCTTGAAATAGTTCTCAAGTATTCTCCGCAGAGTATTTTGAATCGTCAGGTTTGAATGATCAGGCTTTCTTACTTCAGCCCAAAGTAGTTCATACGATGTTTTTATCGGGTTTGACGTATGTTTCTGAAGTTTTGAAACCGCGCCAGGCTTTCTAACTACCCAGAATGTTTCTTCATTCATCGCAATATCGAATCTTTTCGGATTATATGAAACTTCTTTGTGAAAATAGACATTATGGGTAAGAACGTATACCTGTTTAATGTGTCCATTTCCCTGCCTCACCTCTTCGAATAGTCCCTTTATTAGCCCAGAAACGATGAATAAAATGTCGCTATCCAGGCTGGAAACTGGATCATCAAAAACCACAATTCTATCGGTTGTTACTCCACTATCGGAGTCACTACCTTTTAGTAAATGATAGAAATATAGAAATGTTACAAATGTTTTTTCACCCTCACTCAATGTGGTTTTTGCGTCCGATCCATCAAGTCGTACAAGCTTGTAAGATGTGCTCCCGGCAGCAGTAGCCAATTTGAATCCTCGGAATCCGAAAGAGGATAAAATGGCATTTATTCCATCGATGGTTGGCTGAACACTGGTAGTCTGCTTTTCTAAATTTCGCAGCTCTATTGTCTTTTGGGCTTTATCTGTTTTCGCCTTCTCAATTTTGGCGGCAAGGGAAGATATGGCCTTGTCTAGGCCATTTTTCGTTGACTTGTATTTTTCTAGATCTGATTTCAGTTCTTCTAATATGAACCGCCAAATCTGGGCCTTAAGGGTGTCTCGTTCAACAGCCAAGTTTGCAACCATTTCGTTGTGTTCGGCAATTTTCGAGTTAGCTAGATCAATTAGAGACTTGATTTCGGAAACGACATTTTCCACAGACTCAAGCTCAACAACCTGGCTTGCCTCTTTCTTTTTTGCTGAAATTCGCTGGTTGTTTATGGTAATTTTTGAGTCAAGAAGTTCTTTCTCGGCCTTTAATCTTTCTACGTCAAGGAATTTAGAAGGGTTAGAAATTATTGATATCAATTGTTGCTGTATACGAGCTGCCTCCGTGGCGTAATCAGTTGCTAGATCATCAATGGCCTTGCTATCAGATAGAAATGTTTCATCGAAATATTCGTTCAGGCTCGTCGCGAGGGCGTCAGTGGTTTTTTGTTGGCAGAATGGGCAGCTTTTATCATTTTCTTCGTAAAAGGCCATGCCCTCACGTACCCAGTCACTGTTACCCAGCTTCTTGATCATGGCAGCAATGTCAACTTCTTCCTTGCCGATAACCCGCTTTTTCAAAATTGGATTTTTTTCGTGACCAGTAATTTTTGTAGTTTCTATTGATTGGACCAGACTCTCACATGTTGGCGTTTGCCCAAATATACTTTCTGCCTTTCTCTCAAGATCAGCTAGTGCCATCAGTTCGCCAAAATTAGAGTCTAACTCTTGAAGAACCTTATTCTTGAATTTATCCTGGCTACCACGGAATCCCTCAAAGCCACCCTGAAGTTTGGCGTCATGTTTTGTTTTCTGAGCCCAACACGCCTGTTTTAGCGAATCTTCAAGTGTCCGCAATTCCCCATTTTTTCCGCTGGCGCTGTCCTCCCCATTTAGAGTAGCGTTTAGGTTTTCCCCTTCCTCCGTCAGGGAGTCAATTTCAGCTTTTATGGATTTGATTTTATCCAGTGTGTCTAACTGTTTTTCACCTAATGTGAATACGCCCTTTAACTCGGCTGAATTGTTGAAATTGCGCTCCACGAAGTCGCGGTTGTAAACCATGGGCTGCAACTTGGTTCCACCCTTCCACACTACATTGCAAGTTGGGAAATCGCCTTCATTGGCGATAACGCGACTTATAGTGGTTTTTCCTGTGCCATTTGATCCGAACAGATAGTTGAACTGTGACAGTCCGTTCAGAACCTCCGGTTCACCACCATACGTAGCAACATTGGAAATAGTGATGGATTCGATCATTCGCCAGTCCTTCCTTGGAAGAGGAAACACGCTTTAGGCATACAGTATGCCTAAATTTGCGAAGTATGGAATCCGTAATACCGCACCTGATCCGAGAAGTAGCGAGGATGAAAGCAGGAATCCGTGCCTTTGCGGCGTAACACCTGTAACACGAAAGGATAGTGAGTCTGGCGCAGCATCCATCCGACAATGCGGATCCCGTTGCTGGCATGATCGAGATGAGTCGAAAGTCGGCTACCGATAGTGGTCAGGCTCGCCCGCCCCCGTGCCACATCCTATTACTCCACCCTGGATACCCATCGAGCATGCACAAAAAACGGCCCAGTTTGTGACGGGGCCGTTTCTTTCGGCGGTCTACGCCGGAACCATCAGGTGCATCATAAGCTTCATTAGAAGATTTGCTGATGGTTAGGAGCTTGGGCAAAGCGTGCTTATTGCAGAAAGACCTTCATTGAAATGACGAAGGTCAAACTCGATAACATCTTGGCCCAAGCTGTAGGCTCCAAAGTCGACTTTTATACTGGACGAATTCCTCATTGCCGTGAGTATCGACGAGAACTGAGACGACCCACTTTTAGCGGCCCAAGATTTGGGTGGACCCGGGATGTAATCTGACAGAGTGAAAACACCAGCTTCGGAACTGGCCTTCATTCTTGGTGCTGATCCAGTGATGTCAGGAATTGAAATACCGAAGAAAGAATTAACCGTGCTCTTCACTACATAAATCTGCTCGTCCATAGGCTCCCTATTTGGCATGATGTTGTTTGGAGCCAGCATGACGATGCATGTTCCGCCCCGCCCAGAGAGCGCATCCGGGGTATAAATGACCGACATATTGCCAACCGTGAAACTCCTATGATCGTTTCCTGTGCCACCACGCAACTTTTTAACAATTTGCGCTGTAAGCGTGCTGTTTATTCCGGCATTATCAGTATTTATTGTGCCTGGTGCTTTTGATTCAAAAATATCAGAAATTGTAGTGATCTCTTCAATTTTCTCTTGCGCACCATCTATTTTATTTTTCGCCGCCTTCTTTAACCAAGCGATTGCGGTGCTATCATCCTGAGCCACGCCATTCCCATGGCTATATAGCATGCCAAGATTGTACTGCGCATCTCCATTACCTTGGTCTGCTGCCTTACGAAACAGTTCGGCGGCCCTCACATAGTCCTGAGTTACGCCTTGCCCATTATTGTATAGTACCCCAAGATTATACTGTGCATCCCCATTACCTTGATTTGCTGCCTTTTCGAACCACTTCGCGGCTTTTGTATCATCCTTGGCTACGCCCTGCCCATAGGTGTACATGATGCCAAGGTACAGCTCGGCGGTTGAATCATCTTGATCGGCTGCTTTTTTATACCACTTGGTAGCCTGCGTGTAGTCTTGAGCTACACCCGTACCAGAGTCATATAGATATCCAACATGCCTTTCGCCGCGAGCATTTCCCTGATCTGCCGCCTTTTGATACCACAACATGGCTTTGGTGTAATCTTGAGGAAAGCCCTTTCCAATATCATATAGGTATCCGACTTGTACTTGCGCATTTGCGTCATTGTTCATGGCCTTTTGAAGAAGTGTGTTCAATGCTTTTGCATCGCCATTTTCCGCTTTCTTTCCAAGAGCCAATGACTCATCCACTGTCATGCCTGATCCAATGTTACATCCACATATAGCTGCGCATGTTGCGAGTATTAGAAAATATTTCGTGCCTGTCCGTGTATTTTGTGCAGAGCCACCCTGAGTCTTTTTTTCCATTATTTTTCTCTGTTGAAGTTTCTAGGCATGAAAGATGATGTGCACTTGCCTACGGTGATTGCCATTGCTGCCTATCCATCGCCGACCCGGCCCCAACTTGGGGCAACTGATTGTGATGACTGACATGCGAACATCCTTCTTCGGTTGATATGTTGATTTTTTGACCAAAGTGAAGGGGCATAGACCCCTCATCCAGCCCGCCCACCGGCAGGTCTACATGGCTCCCGGCTGATGATCGGGCGCATAGCACCGTCCCTGAGCCTGCCGCTTGAGTAAACGCCGCTGATTGGGGTATATCTTTATGAGAGGTACATGTACCGTGGCACGAAAAGCATCATATCGTAATCATCCGGGGGTGCCAAACCTCTCCAGTTACAGACAAGACCCCATCCTCATTGCCCTCGGACAGGCAATCAGACGTGCTCGCCTGGACGCAGAGCTATCGCAGGAAGAACTGGCTCACCGGGCGGAAATCGACCGCAGCCATGTGGGTAGGATTGAGCGGGGGGATAACAACGTGGCGGTGATGACGCTGGCAAAGATTGCCGCTGTGCTGGGTGTTTCCATCACCGAACTCATGCAGGATGCCGAGCTATAGAGCGGCACGAATGGAAAACTGACCGTGAAGATCATCTCCGACAGTATTCATTACACTCCGGTCTGGGTTCATGCCCATAAGCTGGAGCTGTATTGGCGTAGGGAGGAGAGCCTATATCTTGAAAAGTGGGTTGGCCCGCCCCGCGACTTCTGGTTTCAGATGGGTGTTGCCGAGAAAAGAAAGGCGTTCCGGGCCGGGCTGGCCTGCCTAGATACGTCCAGATATGGCGAACATGTCATAGGGTTCACCAATGGTCGGCATCGCACCCGCTGGCTCCTGAGTCGCGGTTTGACCGAAATCCCTATCTGCATCCCATGGGAGCAAATATATGAATGGAAGAACTTGGGCTTGACCACAGAATTCCCCCGTCCGATGCTATTGAACAGAAGGCGCCTCGGATTCGGCCTATATGCAGATGGACTCCACAGGGTAAACAGCTATGAAAGTGAAGGAACTGATGACATTACTCAGTGGGATTGACCAAGAGCTGGAAGTGGTTGGCCTATCAGAAGAGAATGCTGCCACTGTATTTGAAATTGAGGAAATCGCGGTGGTGGAGGGCGAGCAGGTCAGAGCGGCAGATGGTACGCCGGGCCTCAAGGTCGGGAAAAGTGCCGTTTCCAAGAGATTCGCCTGTATCAAAATATCTTCGGACTTCTGATCACAGTCTGACCTGCCCCAGCCGCCTCAATCGTGGCCCGCCGGCACCTCCCCGTTCAGACGATTGATAACATCCCGGGCCTTGGACGTAACCTGCCGGGATTCCAGATGCGCATAGCGCATAGTGGTCTTGATATCGGTGTGCCCGAGAACTTCCCTGACCTCGTAGACGGACAGACCATTCTGGATCAGCCGGGAGGCATGGGTATGGCGCAAGGTGTGTATGGTGCAATCCAGCAGTACTGCCTTCTTAATGGCCTTACGGATGGAGCCGACGACATAACCGCGCGGCCCGCCATTCCGATTCTGGAAAACATATTTTCCCAGATTTTCCCCGGCCCGTCGCGTCAGGATCGCATGTACCCGATCCGTCATATAAAGGATGCCTTCATTCTGGACCTTGGGCCGCCAGAGGTGGATGGTATGCGAGGCCAGGTGGATGCGGGACCACTCGATGTTGGCAATCTCGCTGTAGCGGGCACCCGTATCCAGCAGCAACACCACCAGATCGTAGGCATCCTGCATGTTCCGTTGCTGTTCGACAGGACGATCATCGAAGGCAGGCATGTGCTTACTGTCCACGCGCAGGGGGTCGAGGCATGCTAGCAGGCGCAGTTCCTCTTCATGCGTAAGGTAGCGCAAGGCCGACTTCGGTAGTTTGACCGTGGGGAACTCAAGATCACCCACCCGGTAGCCCAGCTTGCGGGCCAGTTTCCACGCGCCTCGGATCAGATTGAGATAGTGCTTGAGTGTCTGCGGGCTGACACCATCCCGCAGGCGGTCACGCTTGAACCGTTCCAGATCATGGGAGGTCAATTCACTGATCGGTTTGTGACTCGGCAGCGCCTTCAGGACAGGGCGACAGAAGTACATCAATGTCCGGTGGTGCGGCGTACCCTGCTTGGACGTACAGAACTCTTCAATGGCCTCCCGGATGGAAATCTCCTGCCGGTGCCCGAGGAACTGCTCACCGTGAATCTTGGCCTTCCACTCGACTTCCATCTGCTCCGCCGCCTTCTTGTTCAGCGTGCGTGACGACTTGATATAAGTCTGGCCGTTGAGCTGGAACTGTATGTACCAGTATTTGCTGTTGCCGCGTTTGACGATGCTCATGCGCTGACTACCCCTCATTATGAAGGGCAGCATCCCCAGCAACCTCACGGCAGACAACGCACTAACTGCGGCTGGCACCGCGCAAAAATTCAGTACTGGTACGCCATCAGCACGGTCGTCATGCTGCGGTCCCATTCCGTGATGACATACACTTTCTGCCGAGCAACTAGATAGGCGGAAACCACCCGTTCGCCCAAGTCAATCGCGCGCCGGTTCTGCAAGATATCGTCGTCCGGCAGGTCGCCGTAGTCCCCGTTGCCGTGCCGGTGCAGCAGTTCTGCCACGGTGATACCATTTTCAGTTAACAAGTCCAGTGCCTGTGGGGTGGCAAAAACACTTCCGAGTGCGAATAACATGGCTGATCCCGATAATATGAGAACACCAGCATCAACACCCCATATGCGTGATGGCAACACAGTCAGGGCCTTGCTAGAGTGGATTTGCCGAACCGGCGGCGTCCGTGAAAACTCACGCCACCCGCTGGGTGAACTGATATTCTACAACCATAAATACCTCTGACGACACATGGCGGTCGACAGGCAATGTTCAAGTTACGTTCTACATCTCCTGCCTGCCGCCGCCCCGTGTCACCCGTCGCCCGTAACTCGACGGTTAACAGAACAGTTGGAGATTTCCCTTGCAGTACTCATATTCCCCTCGGGCTGCCTATGCCCATAAAAAGGCAAACCCTGTATTCCAGTTAGTCGCAACGAAAGCGGCAGCCCCATATATCATCGGCATGAATTGTTCGGAAAAACACGATTCTACTTCGTTTTACAGCCGGAGTTATGCGCCATGCTGATATCCGTCAACAAGAGCCTTGTCAACAAATACGAACCCGACGACGAGTATCTGAAAAAGAACTTCAACAAGTTCGAGAAGATGGATATTTCTGTCTCGGAGCTGGCCGCCCTCATCAAGCAAGGCTATGCCTTCTGCGCCCAATACAAGAACTGGAAAAAGTCCGCAAACTTTCAGGCTGCCGGATTTCTGGCCGTCGATGTAGATAAAGGGCTGACCATCGAGGATGTGAAAAACCATCCGTTCTTCCAGAAATACGCCGCCTTTCTGTATACCACCTCCAGCCACACGCCTGCTGCGCATCGGTTCCGCATCGTTTTTGAGCTGGAAGTCCCCATCAACGATATGCAGACCATGGCGGACGCCTACACCGGGCTGATCGCCCAGTTTGGGAGCGACGGCCAATGTTCAGATGCCTGCCGCATGTTTTTTGGGTCAACTAAGGCAGAGATAATCATTCAGGATCGTAAGTTGCCTGCCAGCATTGTCGAACAACTGGTTACTCGCGTACAGGAAAGCACCGTTCGCAGCGACGATTCCAGCCCCGGCAGCCTCGATGCCAGCACGCGAACCAGCATAAAGATCGGTGCAAATGAATCTATCCATCTGGCAAATGGAGGCTGGATGCGTCTTGTCGATATTCCTGTCGGCGCTAAGGTTTACTGTCCTAACCATATTGATAAGAACCCCACCGCATTTGTATTGGAGAGTCAGGAAGGCGTCAAAGGCATTCGCTGTCAAAGCATAGCGTGTAGGAAGACCTATTTTCTGGACACTGGCAAGACGAGAAGTTTCCGGTATGACTTTCAGTACAACTGGGAAAATGCACGTGCAGCCGCACACGAAGATTTCGAGCGGCGCATGGAGATATTCGAGGATGAAACCGGAATTGCCCATACGCCGACCTGCCAGCAGAAAACCGAGCTGGGGTATGGTCCTGATGTACTGAACAAATACCCCTTCCACAGTGACAGCCATCCCGGCATCAATCCGGCCATCGTTACCGTCTGTGAACAGTATATTTCCGCCACCAGCATTGCTCTACGCTATCCACAATTCACGGACGACTTCAGGCTCGATCCCGTGACCGGGGCATCCATGCGTGAGGCGCTGCTGCAACGGCAGTTGACCGGGGCCTATCGCAATGATGACCTGGACTACATCGTGGAAGAGAAGGCCATTCTCAACTGGCTGCAACACGAAGGCGTGACCCTAATAAAGAGTCCAAAGGGCTCAGGGAAGACGAAATTGATGGCGGAAATCGCGGAGCGCTACGCCAACTATCCGGGCATTCCCAAACGGCTATTGCTGATTGGCCATCGCCGCCCGCTGATCAACGCGACGGCGGAAAGACTGGAGTTTATCTCCTATCTGAAGTCTGGCGATGCCGATGGCAGTCAGGAAGACTATAACCCGCCGGAAGACTGCTATGCCGTCTGCCTGGACAGCTTACCCAAGCTGCTGAAGGAGGCCCATAAGCATCCCTACGACGTCATCATTATTGACGAGGTGGAGCAGGTCTTGTCGCATCTGCTGTCGCAGACGATGAAGAAGAACCGACTGGAAGTGATCGAGTATCTACGGCATTACTTGCAATCCGCGAAGCACATATTCTTGTTGGATGCAGACTTGAGCACGCTCTCCGCCGACATCATGAAGACCTTTATCGACGGAGACCGTGCTCGGGTCAAGGATGCCTTCTACGTCATCAACACCTATCAGCCTCCCCTCGGTACAGTGAACCTGTACAAGTCAAAGAACACGCTGCTTGGCGAGTTGGATGCAGCCATAGGTCGTGGTGAGCGCTGCTTTGTATGTGCCAATTCCAAGACATTGATAGAAAGCCTCAGCCTCGAGCTTGGCAACAAGTTTGCCGGCATTCAGATCATGACCATTACCGGCGAGAACTCCGGTAAAAAGGATTCCTTGCACTTCATTAACAATATCAAGGAGGAAATCCTGAAGTATCAGGTCATCGCCGTGTCGCCATCCCTCGGGACCGGCATCGACATCACCTTTGACGACGACATACAGCATGTTGATGCTGTGTTCGGCTTCTTCGAAGCACGGGTCAACACGCATTTTGATATTGACCAGCAGCTCTCGCGGGTACGTGATCCCAAGCGAATCAATGTCTGGATAACGCACGAGCCGTTCAGCTTTGAGACGGACGCCAACGTTATCCGACAAGAAATCCGGGAGTTGCAGGAGGAATTTCGCACATTCAAAAGCATCGACTTGCGAGGCCGCAGGACATTTCATGAACCTTCGGAATCACAGGAGCTGTACGAGTCCATTTATGCCGCTGTGAAGCAAACTCGCCGGGCCTCCATGAACCGACTGCGGGATAACTTTGTTGACCTGCGCAAGGCCAATGGCTGGACGATAATCGAAATAGGCGCCGATGATGATTTGAAGGCGGCTGGCAAAAAACTCAAAGCGGACGCCACGGCAAGGCATGATCAAGAGCAGCAGGACAAGATACTGAATGCGCGAATGATCAGCGATTCGGAATATGATCAAATCTGCCGCAAGCCCAAGGATAAGCGCAGCGAAGACGAAAAGAATGCCATGGCCCGATACGATATCGAGTCATTTTACAATATGTTCGTGACGCGGGAACTGCTTGCTGCGGACGACGATTGGAGGTTGCGCCGGGCTATCATCAACTACGAAATCCTTCACACGGACGATGAAACACTGGCGAGGCGTGATGCCGCTGACCGTGACCGCTTTGTTATGGACAGCAAGGCCCGTCGCCTCCGCGCCAAGACCTTACGCGCCCTGCTGGGCACAGCGGGATATTTCGTGAACGGCAAATTGGATGAGTCAGCGGTCATACACCTCTCCCAGTTGCAGCCGTTTATTGCTGCCTGCCGGGAGCATGAGAAGGAACTCGCGCACCTGTTCGAGATGAAGGTGAAAGTTCGCGGTGATATTGACGGGAAACCTACTCAGCAGCTCGGTGACCTGCTCAGAAATGTCTTGATACTCGACCATGTGAAGATCACCAAGAGCCTCCCCAACGGTGGCAAGTCCTACACATATCAGCTGGATGCGGATCGATTGGCGGAGTTCCGTCGCTGGTACGATCAGTCCCAGGATGATGCAAAGCGGGAGGTGTGGCGACGGGAGCGTGCCGGAATCTTGCTGGCGCAGATGGCGGCCAAGGCGGCAGTCGCATCTGGACCCGTGCAGACTATGCAAGATGCTTGAGTCCCGATCAGGAATGGCGGACCGACAGGGGGATTCGGGTATCCCGATCCCCCCGTCCGCCGATGGTCATGCCTGCTTGGGGGCTTTGGCGGCCTTGCGCTTGCAGTTATACCAGTAGGTCAGCGCGCCCTTTTCCGTCAGAGTCGCGCCCTGCACGAAGGCGGCCACGATGACCTCCTTGGGTTCGGCCTTGATGGTGTCATACATGGCGCGGGCGGCATCCGCCTTGGTCTTGCCTTCCTTGATGATGGCAAGACCCTTGGCAATCGCATCCTTGATGACGGGCTTGCTCAGATCAATCACCACGGGTGCGGTGGCTGGTTCCTTCGCCGGAGTGGTCCCACCGGAGGTGGCGGCACCAGCATTGGCGGGGAGGCCCGACGCATTGTCAGTGGTCGCAGCGGATTCTTGTTCGGACTTCTTGGTAGTGGCCTTCGTCATGGTAAATGGTCCAGAGTTGGTGAAGTAGGGGGTTGGCAGCGGTATCCGGCAGGCATTCGAGGCCGGGGATATCCTCGAACAGGGAAAGCACCACGTCGGCAAACCGAGCGAATGTCAGGAATTGGCCGTGCCGTTCCCGTACCTCAGCGGACAGCCGTTTCATTTCATCGTCGGACAGTTCAAACATGTGATACCCATGCATGCGAATACACGCGCACCGTCCGGCAGGATCGCAATTGGGGCAACGGGCAATTTCTCGATAGGCAAGCCACAGGCTACAGGGGCATCTGAGCATCGGGCAGTACAAGACCCCAGAAGCTTGCCCAGGAAGACACTTCGGCAGTAGTGCGCAAGGGATTGGTCCTGCCGAAGCCTCTCCGAGCCCGGCAGGAACTTAAGTCATGGCATTAGCCCCCTCTTCCAAGAGGGGGCGTGCTGGCATTATGCGAGGATGGAAAAGTCGTCCTCACGCTCCAGGAACGCAGCAAGCTTGTCGATGCTTTCTGCGACCGCAACCTCGTCCAGCGGCTGCCACGATGCGTGCATGATGGTGCCGCCGCTCAGTTCGTTGAGATGCGAGCACACCAGCCAGTAGCTCTCGCGGTAGCGTGCATTGAACTGACGGAGCAGGTGCACACGCCACAGCGGATCATGCTGGAAGTTCTTGACCATGAGGAACAACGCCTGAGCATGGTCATAGGTCACGTCAATCACGACCTGATGGTCGCTGTGGATACTGCCGTACAGGCAGAATTCCTTGACGAAATCGTCCAGGCCCCAGTAGAGCTCATTCAGTGCCTCGTACTTCTTACCCTTACGCGCAGAGGCCTTTTCGCGCTCCCAGCCAAGGTCCTCAAGCTGCTCGGACGCCACGATATGGATCATGCCGATAATCGCCATCCAGTGGGCCGTCGGGATGGCGACGATCTTGTTGCCGAGGCTGTTAACCAGCTCCCGCTCCTCGGCCTTCATATCCGGGCTACGGGTATCGTTGATGCGGTGCTCCAGCAGGGTCGGCGCGCCGTAATACTGGTGGCGACGCATTTCAATGGCCTCAAGCGAGGTGCCTGGAACCGGATCGGCAGTGCGTGCAGCCTGCAGGTCAACTCCACGGGTCAGGAGCTGCTTCAGGGGGGTAACGGTTGCGTCTTCGTCGCGCGTAGTGTCATTGCTGACGATGTAGAGATGATTCATCGGATTTCCTTTATGTAGAAAGTTCTATGGCGTGTGCAATTTGGCGTTAGTAAAATCGCCTAATTACGCTGTGCTACGGGCCTATCCCGTCGCTACCCGCGCATTATGTGAGGCGGCCAGTATCCGTTCTGCGTACAACGTAAATGGGGGGGGGTTACCGCTTTGAAACCGAATGGGGATATAGATGAAGAACGAGATCTACCGTCTGTGGTATGAGTACCTGACCCGCAGCAACCGGACCGACTGGATCAAGAAGGTAAGGGGTGACTTCACGGATATAACTGATGGCTTTGACGCATGGTGGGCAGCCAATGAGCATCTGTTTGAGCCGCAATGTGATCGGTTTCTTGTAAACCGCCTGTCTGTCGATCAAGACCTATCAGACTACAAAGGCTCGGAAGACATGGTGATGATCGTTGAGGTCAACCTACTGGAAACGAAGGCGAACCTAATAAAGGGATTTGAGGCGCTGTTGATCGCAGAACACCCCGGAAAGCCGGGAAAACCCAAGTACGATGATTTCTGTGAATACACACTGCGAGCCCATCCGGATGCCCCCACCGTCAAAGCACTGCAAACGACCCTGCATGTATACGACGCATGCAAGGAACGGGGTGAGAAGACACTCTGGGAGGTTGGTGATGAGTGCGGTCTTATTCCCGACTACAGCGTTAAAAAGCCCAAGGTGGGTGCCGATAAGACCGAATGCATGCACCGACTCGAAGCAGAGGTTTGCCGCCATCTCAGGGAGGCCGAGATGATCCTGAAGAACGTCGCCAGAGGGGATTTCCCGGTTAGGCGGGTGGTCTACACGTCGGACGACAGGTTAATGCAATTGGGGTACTTGTGACTTACCGGGCCCGACTCGGATCAAATCTGCCTGCCCGTGGCAAACTTTGCCTGCTGATATCCCGATAGGTAGGCCCTGCTTTCCGTCAGAGCGGCAACCTGATACAGAGTGGATGTCGGGCATGGACTTGGGAAGGGCAGCAGGCAGCGAGGGCATTTGATGCACAAACACTGTTCTTATTGACAGTATTTGTGCTATAATAGTCCTATGCCAAGTATCGGAAGGACTTGCCTTATGTGATATTGGCTATATTTAGTACGCGTACGTGCTGGTAATATGCGCCAAGTTGTGAGGTGCGCCTGTATTTCGCTAAGTGCAGCAAAACAGTCCTACCCCCAGGTCTTAATATGTTCGACCCCCAGAAAGTTACCCAAATGGCTGCCTACTTCCTGCAAAAGCGGGGCGGTAGGATGTCATATCTGAAGCTCATGAAGCTCCTGTATCTATCAGATCGTGAGGCTATGAGTCAGTTTGGGGAGTCGATATCAGATGACCAGGCGGTTTCCATGCCGCATGGCCCAGTGCTTTCGCAAACTCTTGATCTCATCAATGGCGACAGCTCTGCTGCTGCTTGGAACGCTTGGATTGCTGGCGAAGCCAATTATGAAGTCAGCCTCAAGGTTAATATTAATCGTGAGGCGCTTGATGAGCTGTCAGATGCCGATCTTCAGATTATGGATGTTATTTGGGCTCGATGTGGCCGGATGACGCGATTCCAAATTAGGGACTATACCCACGAGCACTGCCCCGAGTGGCAGGACCCGAATGGCTCATCATTTCCGATTAGTGCTGCCAGCATCTTTAAGGCCGTCGGCAAAACTGAAGAGCAGGCTCAAGAGTTAACGAGGCAGCTGATCGCCCGGCGCCATCTTAATTCGGTAATTCGTAACTTGAAATGACGGCGCCCCCTTTCAGAAAGGGCACGCTACTTATTTTAAGTGGGCCCGTCGAACATCTGCATGTGGTCATGAATGACCCTATATTTTTTCCTGAGCAGAATTACGACGCCGTTCTCTCTGTAAACATTTCCTCTATAAGAAATGGCATATACCATGACCCTGCTTGTGAACTGCAAGCAGGCTGCCACCCATTTGTTCGTCATCCCAGTTATGCGGCCTACAAGCATGCAACCGTGATGAGTTCGGTGAGAGTTTCTACCGAGGTAGCTGCTGGAGGCATTCGAAC
>Ga0206933_1019_pt1 | contig 44005 bp, 30 predicted proteins | sample Alteio_BWOrgHeat_15_FD_152937 | JGI IMG/M metagenome (GOLD analysis project Ga0206933, IMG submission 152937) | Enriched cells from forest soil in Barre Woods Harvard Forest LTER site, Petersham, Massachusetts, United States -... | ecosystem: Environmental > Terrestrial > Soil > Temperate forest >... | reverse complement strand
AGGTGAAGTCCAGCACGGCAGCCGGGAAGGTGGACAAACAACTCGAGCGCTATCGTTCGATGCGCGACTTTTCCATCACCCATGAACCTGCAAGATCTGTAAAAGCCACCGCATCCCGTGTGAAGTTGCCCTTCGTCATACAAAAGCACGCCGCGTCTCGCCTTCACTACGACTTTCGGCTCGGCTGGAACGGAGTGCTTAAGAGCTGGGCCGTCGCCAAAGGCCCTAGTTACTACCCCAAAGATAAGCGGCTCGCCGTACAGGTTGAGGACCACCCTATCGAATACGGCGGCTTTGAAGGAATCATTCCTCAAGGCCAATATGGTGGCGGAACCGTGATGCTGTGGGACGAAGGCACATGGGAACCGCAGGCCGAATATCCTGACGTCGACGCAGGTCTCCGCAATGGATCCCTCAAGTTCATCCTCCATGGCGAAAAGCTGCAGGGAAAATGGGCGCTAGTGCGCATGAAAGATAAGGTTCCAAATCAGAAACACAACTGGTTGCTGATCAAGGAGCACGATTTTTTTGAACGCGGCGAGACAGATACTCCAATTACTGAGGAAGCACCTAATAGTGTCGTCACCGAGCGAACGCTGGAACAGATCGCTCACAGCGAAGATCACGTATGGGGATCCAAGAAAGCCGCTAAGAAGTCTGCACAGAAACGCGACCAGCCCTCTTTGTTCCCAAAACGCCGTTTGCTGCAGAAAGAAAGCCTTAAAACGAGCACACCTCCCACAGCAAAACAGCAGCAATCTACCCAAAGCTTATCTTCAGATCTTCGCTCCTATCCTCGAGAGTCTTTGCCAGACTTCATAGCGCCGCAGCTAGCCATTCAGATAGACCAGGCGCCCGTCGGAGAAGGCTGGCTGCACGAACTCAAACTCGATGGCTATCGCATTCAAGCTCACAAGAACGGCAGCAGTGTTCATCTCTACACCCGCACCGGTCTCGACTGGACGCATCGCATGAAGAGCACTGCCGAAGGAGTGGCTACTCTTCCCGTGCATTCGGCCATCCTGGACGGCGAGGTTGTCGTACTGAGCGAAAACGGCACGACTAATTTCGCTGACCTGCAGGCCTCCTTCAGCGACGGCGGGAAGCACTCCCGAACCTATTTCGTCTTCGATCTGCTGCATGCCGACGGCCATAACTTGCGCAACGCACAGCTGATTGAGCGCAAACAGTTGCTGGCCGAGATCCTTGCGAACACTCCTGTGGGGATCGGTTTCAGCGAACATATCAATGCAAATGGCGCATCGGTCTTCAACCGCGCATGCGAGCTTCACGCAGAAGGAATCGTCAGCAAACTGGCTGCAGGCCAATACAAATCGGGACGCACCAGCGAATGGGTCAAGGTCAAATGTGTACAGGAACAAGAGTTTGTCGTCGGTGGATTCACGCTTCCGTCCAATGGCAGCCTTGGGATAGGTGCTCTCCTGCTGGGCTACTACGAAAAAGGCCGCCTCATTTACGCCGGTCGCACCGGCACTGGGTTTACGCAGAAATCAAGCCGCACGCTGCGCGATCAGGCTGACAAGCTTCGAACCGCCAAATGCCATTTCCAAAATGTGCCACGCGACGCTCAAAAAGGAGTCATCTGGCTCAAGCCCACTCTCGTTGTTCAGGTAAGATTCGCCACCTGGACCGCCGATTGTCTCGTGCGCCAGGCCTCGTTTCAGGGCCTTCGTGAAGACAAGCCCGCAAAAGACGTACGGCGCGAAATACCCGTGTTCCTTGGTCGAAAGAGCACCACGAAAGAAGCCCATCACGCAATCAGAGACGCCTCTGCTGCAACGACCCTCTCTCCCGCTCCAGAGAAAAAGGCGAAGCGGCAGAGTGCAATTCGCCTCACTCATCCCGACAAAGTGCTTGACGAGGAGTCAGGCCTGACCAAGCAGCAGCTAGCCGATTACTACTGGCAGATCGCAGATTATCTTCTGCCTGAGATAACAAACCGTCCACTCTCTCTCGTGCGTTGCCCTGAAGGCTCCGGCAAACCCTGCTTCTTCCAGAAACACACCAGCGTCATGCTCCCGCCCGGTGTTGAGACAATCGACATCCGCGACAAGAGCGGCAAAGTTGAGCCATACATCACGATTTCAACCAAAGAGGCCTTAGCTGGTCTCGCCCAGATGGGCGTGCTCGAAGTCCATCCTTGGGGAGCGCAAAATACAGACCTCGAGCACCCGGATCGCATGATCATCGACCTCGATCCCGACGCCTCCGTCACCTGGCGGACACTGGCAGACAGTGCGAAGGAAGTACACGCGCTTTTTCGAAAGTTCGGTGTCGAAAGCTTTCTGAAAAGCACTGGCGGTAAGGGCCTGCACGTTGTCGTGCCAATGGACCCTAAGCACAGCTGGCAGGAGATCAAGAACACAGCCCGTGAGATCGCTCTTTATCTCGAGCGAAAACAACCTTCTCTCTACATTTCAAAGAGCAGCAAAGCCGCTCGCAGCGGACGAATCTTTGTGGACTATTTGCGTAATGAACGTGGGGCAACCGCGGTCGCGGCGTTTTCTCCTCGTGCCCGGCTTGGAGTCAATGTCGCAATGCCGCTCAGTTGGAGCGAACTCGACGCCAAGGAAAGGCCAATCTTTCAAGTCGTCGACTTTGAAACATGGAAGCCGCGGCTCAGGCGCAGCCCATGGAAGAAAATGCCTCTCATACATCAGCACATTGAAATGGAAATTCTAGCTAAACAGCTTTCAGACTGATAGAACCAAACGCCTTAGAGAGCGCGCAGCTTCGCCAGCAGATCTTTTGGATGGATCGGTTTGGCAAGAACCTCGAAGTTGTATCCCTGCTCATTTGCCTGTTCGAGCAGGTCGGCAGTTCGCGCCTGGCCTGAAAACAACAGAATCTTGCATTTGGGAACATGCTTCTGAAACTCAATCGCGAGCTCGATGCCTGTCATCCCGGGCATCACCACATCGCTGATCAACAAATCCGGCGGCGACGACTTAGCCGCGTCGAGGGCAGGCTCGGGCAGGTTGAACGCCTTCGCATGAAAGCCTGCCTGATTCAGAATGGCGGCCAGCGTCTGAGAAATAATAGGCTCGTCATCTACTACAAACACAGTCCAGGCTTTATCTTGATTCATCATTCACCTCAAAGCTAAAAGAGTATACCTGACAGGGCTCGGGGCCAATTGCCATAAAAAGAACATACCGTCATGCCCATCGATCTTCGCTTCAAAGCCACTGGCTGCAATTGAACCGTTTCAATCGCAGCCCTCGCCGGTATATATTGCAGTCTTGCGAGGTAAACAAGAGCAATGCCGCGAATTTGTGGATCCGATCTGTATATGACTGCCCTCAAGTCCAAACATCCAGCGCCGCCGATCCAGTCGCGCCGGATTATTCTGAGCCTGACATTCGGACTGCTCGTATTCGCCAGCTGCACTTCCTGCTTCGCCCAGAACGACCCGATGGCCAACCTCATCGCCCCGCATAACTATGTGCAGAAACGAGTGTCGAGCTACGACAAGAGCGGCGGAAACGGCGATGCAATCCACATCGCGCCCAGCGCCACCGCCACATTGCTTGACGCGGCGGGTCCCGGCATCATCACACATATCTGGTTCACAATCGCTTCGCCTGAAGAGCTTCATCTCAAGAAGCTTGTCCTACGCATGTATTGGGACGATGAAGCCAATCCCAGCGTCGAAGCTCCCGTAGGAGATTTCTTTGGCCTCGGCCTTGGCCAGTATTTCCTCTATCAGTCCACTCCGCTGATGGTCTCGCCTGAAAAAGCGCTCAATTCTTTCTTCCAGATGCCCTTCCGCAAGAAGGCACGCATCACAATTACTAACGAAGGCCATGAAGGCGTCGACGCCTTCTACTTCAACATCGATTATCGGGCTTATACCGAACCGCTGCCGTCCGACGCGCTCTACTTTCACGCACAATACCGTCAAGCCAGCCCGGCCAAAGGTTGGACAAACGAATGGCGCAGCAACGGCGAGCCCAACGTAAATAACAAGAAGAACCTCAACGGCGATGGTAACTACGTATGGATGGAAGCCACTGGCCGGGGCCATTTTGTAGGCGTGACCATGTCCGTTCTGCAAAACCAGAACGGCTGGTGGGGAGAAGGCGACGACATGTTCTTCGTCGACGGAGAAACCACTCCGTCGATCAACGGGACAGGTACTGAAGACTACTTCCTCGGCGCCTGGGACTTTGGCAGCCATCCCTTTGCATACCCCTCCTACGGAGCGCCAGTCAAAGGCGATGAATTAGCCGGTAGCCGCTCTTCTGTCTATCGCTTTCATCTCGACTCACCGATTCCTTTTACCAAATCATTCAAGGCAACCATTGAACACGGCCATGCAAATCACCGCTCTGACAACATGTTTTCGGTCGCTTATTGGTATCAGACCGAACCGCACGCACAGTTTCCGAAGCTGCCTCCAGTTGAGGACAGGCTGCCCAGAATCTACCCAGTTGGAGGACCGGGCAATGCTGAAAAACTTCCCTAACCACCCTCGCGTATCGCTGAAGATTGCAGCCGGGAGCATTGTTGCCCTAAGTGCGGCATTTGCAGCGGCGCAGCCACAAACCCCCACGTCCACTCCAGCCACAATCGAGAGTGCAATTAAGCTGCTGCCCCAGCCAAGAGAGCTACGTGACGAAACCCCGCTCCGGTTAACCGGTGGAATCCGCATCATCGTCGAAGGCCGCGACCCTGCAGATCTGTTCGCAGGCAAGGATCTACGCGACTCACTCAAAGATCGCGCGATCGCCACGCAGGAGGCCGGCTCAACTCGACGTTCATCACCTTCGGTTGAACTCATGCGACTGAGTTCGCCTACAAGCCGCCAGTTGCTCGATCACGCAAAGCTCACCTTCGACGAGGCGATGAAGCCTGAGGGTTACGTCATCGTTCCCTCAACCAACGGGCTCACAGTTATCGCTGCAACCGCAGAGGGAGTGTTCTACGGCGCGCAGACAGTCAAGCAACTTATCGTCGGTTCCGGACCCACCGCCGTACTGTACCCCGCCACCATTCGCGACTGGCCGGCTATGCGCTATCGCGGCATGGACGATGATCTCTCGCGCGGACCAGTTCCGACACTTGCCTTTCAAAAGCAGCAGGTCCGCACCTTCGCCGCTTATAAGCTAAACGTCTATTCGCCTTACTTCGAAAACACCTATCGCTACGATTCAAACCCTCTTCCCGCCGCCCCCGATGGCGCAATGACACGCGCCGACTATACCGAACTTGCTCATTATGCCGAACAGTTTCATGTCATCATCGTGCCCGAGCAAGAAGCTTTCGGCCATCTTCACAATGTCCTCATTCAGGAGAAATACGCCGATCTAGCCGAAACTCCACACGGCAGCGTTCTCGCGCCCGGAAACGCCGCCGCTCTCCCACTGATCAAGCAATGGTTCACGGAACTCGCCGCAGTAACACCCGGCCCATTCATGCACATCGGTGGCGACGAAACCTTTGAGCTAGGCAAAGGAAAGACCCACGACGAAGTCCAACAGCGTGGCCTCGGCCCCGTCTATATCGACTTCATCAAGCAGATCTCGACCGAGTTAAAGCCACTCAACAAGCGCATCCTCTTCTGGGGCGACGTAGCGATGAATGAGCCAAAGCTTGTTCCGCTTCTGCCCAAAGAAATGATCGCCGTGCCCTGGACCTACGAACCAGACCCCAAGGGCTTCGACCGATATATCCAGCCCTTCTCGCAGGCCGGCATGGAGACATGGGTAGCCCCCGGCGTTAGCAACTGGAGCCGCATCTACCCGGACAACAACATAGCCCTGCCAAACATTCAGGGCTTCATCCGTGACGGTCAGCGTCTCGGCAGCACAGGTGCACTTACCACCGCATGGAACGACGACGGTGAAGGCCTCTTCAACCAAGACTGGTACGGGGTGCTCTTCGCGGCAACTGCAAGCTGGCAGCCCGGCGAAAGCTCGATTCCAAGGTTCCAGCAGAGTTATGGCGAAGTCTTTCATGATGACGCAACCGGGAGCATCGATGAGGCGCAGCGGGAACTGATGGCCGCGCACGCGCTCCTCGCAAGCGTCAATGAGAGTGATGCGAACGACTCCCTCTTCTGGCTCGACCCATGGAGCGTAGACGGACAAGCTGCAGCCATAAAACTCCGTCCCATTCTGCATGACCTGCGCCTGCACGCCGAACGTGCTCTTGAGCTGATCTCAAAAGCGCAGGCATCGCAACCTCTTCGTGAGCCCGACGTCATCGCCGCCATGGAACTCGGCGCACGCCGCATCGATGCTGTCGGACTCAAGTTCCAGTTCTCAGACGAAATCATCGACGGCTATGCGAAAGCCATGAAGGCATCCGGCGCTACCGCAACCCGCAAGGACGTTGACTCTTTCTTCTATGGGATTACCGACACAAACGGCCGCTGCCAGGATTTGCGGAACGCTTACTCTCTGACCCGTGATCTCTATGAACAGGCGTGGCTCAAAGAAAATCGCCCCTTCTGGCTGCACAACGTCCTGGCTCGCTATGACCTCGCCATTCAACTCTGGACAAAACGCGGCTATCAGTTCGCTGAAGCGCAAAGCCAATGGCATCGCGAACACACGCTGCCCACGCCAGCTGCGCTCGGCCTGCCTGCCGCTCACTGAGTTCATAGCCGCGTGTACATCTGAAATGGAGCCCAATAAAGGGGCTTGCGGTAGTTCCCTCGCGAGTGCAGCAGTGTAAGCTTGGCCTGACGCAGAGCGACGCCCGGCGCCTCACCGCTCTCAAGCCCCTGATAGAGCGTGCCCATCAGCTCTGCGGTAGATCGATCGCTCGCCTCCCACAGCGCTCCAATGGCGTTGTGCGCACCAGCATACAGAAACGCCCACGACAGCCCCACCAGCCCCTCGCCCACATACGCGCGTGTTCCGTTTCCGTAGCAGGCGGAGATCGTCACCAGCTGCGCATCAATCGAATGCTGCATAATCTCTCGTCCGTAGAGCTTGAACGAATCCTCCGCAGTACTGCTGCGCGAAAGGATGATTGCCGAATCCAGCGGATCGGTCTGGCTCGCTATGCCGTGCGAAACGAAATGAATATATGCATACTGCTCCGGATTGCTTCCAAGATATGCGGGCGGCGTGGCCTTATCACGTGCAAAAACAATCTGATCACGCGCTGCAAAGTGCTTCTCGATCTGCTGCATCTCAACCGAAGCATAAGGAAGCTGAGGATAATTTGGACCGGGTGAAACAGCGTCTCCCACAAGCAGCAGGTTGCCCCGCGAAGCTGGCGCAGGCCGCGCAGAAGCCAGCATAGCCAGTGACGGCGTCGAGACGAGCATCGCGTCTTCGATCCAGTAGTGCGCCCTAGTGGCGGCCTCGCTCTGAGGTACGATGAGCGTTTCAAAGTTCAGCTTGCTGAGCGGCCCATCGGCCAGAATCATCACCGGCGCATTGGCGCGCAGCAGCTTTGAAGCAGGTGCAATGAGTGTCGCGTATAGAGCGCGCCCATCTCGGTTGTCTGCTTCGATCGGATCCTCCGGGCCAAGCAGCGCCTTGCTGTATCGCTCAATCAGCGGCGCAATCTCGGCCTGTGAGGGCAGAGGAAACAGCGAGACTTTCTCCTGCGTAATCACCCACAGATAAGACTGCTTTTGACCGAGCCAGTAAAAGAGCAGCGTAGCATTCGCTTTGCGCGCTACAGCCCGCGGCGACAATGTAACAGAGGCCCTCCCGGTAGCCCCCAACCCCTCTGACAACGTCCGCGCTCGACTCTGATCGGCAGCCAGCAACGCATCCTCAATCTTGCCCTGCTGTACAAGAAAATGAATGTAGTCGTCGTAAATGCGAGCCGCATTAGCAACAAACGGAAGTTGTGATTCTTCATGCTTAAGTTGAGCGCGCGCGTTTTCGAAAGTCGTAAGCGCGGTAATGTACTCATTCTGCGCCGCAGCGGCTTCTCCATGGGACTCATATGCCCTCGCCATAGCAAGTTCCGATGTCCATTTCTTCGAAGCTATGCTTTCGGGATCGGCTTCTACGTCGCTTAGCAACTGCCTTGCTCCAGCGATGTCTCCACGTAGCGCTGCGGCTTGCATCTGAATCGCAACTGCATCAATCATATCCGGGCGACTGCCACTCTGTTGCGCCATGCCGATGACCCGCTTAAGATACACATCGGCTTCGTCTGGCTTCCCCAATGCGACCGACACTTGAGCCAAGTCCGCGGTAATGTCAGCGATATCCTCCTTACTGTCAATATCACGTGCCAATTGAAGGGATTGTTCATAGGAGTTTTTGGCAAACAATAATTGGCCGGCATCCATGTGAACATATCCGATCGTGGTGAGCCATTTGAGTTGGTCACGCATATTCCCGATATCTGCTGCTCGATGCTCGGCTTCAGAAAAAAGTTGCAGCGCTCTCTCTGGATCACCTAGTCCGAAATATGCCGCTCCTAGATTTCCAAGAGCGCCTTGTACCTGATTCTCTTCCCCTAACTCTTCCCCTACCTGATAGGCGAGCTTAGACCAGTCAACTGCCTCATCATAATGATTGATCTGAAGAGAGATAAATCCTAAATTCAGCAACGCTGCTAACTCTAATGATCGCTCGTGATGTAACCGACCGAAGTCAATGCACTGCTCGAAGAAACCTCTCGCTTCGTCAAACTGTCCATGCTCCAAAGCGATCACACCGCGCCCCATTGGAATCTCTCCACAGGCTGTGTAGACCGTCTTTAAGCAGATACTCTCCGCATCTGCAAATTTTTGATTTGCGCGGTCAAAGTCTCGCATACGTGCGAGGGCTACACCTTCAAGGGCATTCTTATGAATGGCCTCTTCCGGATCGCGAAGTGTCGAAACTTGAGCAGAGAGCGTAAGCAGGGCTTCTCCGTACATTCCCCGCCAAATCATTGCCTCGGCCTCAAGCAATCCAAATCTCGAAGCCCAGATTGGATTTGATTCGCGGAATAACAAATAGCCGCGGTGAGACTCGCGCTGGCTTGGTTCGAGGTTGCCATGCAGAAAAAGCCGATGGGCATGCTCATAGATAGCAGGCGCGTATGGCGGCCTGGCATCGTTAAGCGAGATAAGCAATAACAGCGCGCATATCCATACAAGACGAAATAGGTTTGAACGGATATTTTGCCCGGAATCAACTATGGGTGGCTTGTGCCATTTGTCCGAGCCATCGCCAACTTCGCCGTCCCCGTCGCGATGCACCCCAGCTTGGCATGGATCATATCCAGGTGCACGTGTGTCTCGCGCGGAACGCGGCTCTCCGGGTGGTAGTCCTTGTGCTCCAAGCGCACGGACGCCAAGTGGATCACTCCAAAGTCCGGGACGTGGATCACGTGACAGAAGGTGCGCCCAGGGTAGGAGCCTTCGGCCTGGTTGACCAGCGAGCATTCCACCGTCTCCGCATCATCAAAACTCTGTCGATTGTACCGCTCAGCGAGTTCAGTAGACAGCGGCTGGTGATCGCGTGACTGCTCGCGAAGGCGGTCATGCTGCGTAGAGACACGATGCAGAAAGCCCTCGTCATCGGTATAAGGCTTGTCATCTTTCGGCTTGGGCCCGAAGATATCCAGATCCAGATCCAGCTTCACCGGATGTCCTGCAATGCGCAGGTTCTCAAAGCGCGTGCCCAGAAAAGTGATATGCGGAACGTACCCAACCAGCGGATGCTCGGTCGAAATCTGCGCAACCACACGGTCAGCCGTCACCACATCCAGAATATTGAGGCCTTCAACGACTGAAGTAGTCAATGTGCTGAAGCCATGACCGGCCTTAGTCTCGCGGTTGCCCGCAACCTGCGTATGAGCCGAACGATACGAGATCACAGATTCCAGCCGGTAGTTATGGGACTGCTGCGCAAGGTATCCGCCTCGCTCTGAAATCTTCGCAAAAGCCTGGGGCGGAATCTCCTGATCCAGCGGCAGCTCCAGACGACCGGACAAGATAGTAGCTTCAGCGTGATAAAGGTGTTCGCGCTCGATTTTATCGGCCATCAGAGGTCTCTCTTTCCTGCTGTAATCGGTTTCAATTCCTGACGTGAAAGTCCAGAACATGACGCTCGATTTCGGCAGGCTGCCCATTCGAGGCGATCCCGGATATGGCAAGAGTATAAGCCCCGTCGTGCAGACCTGCACCCGGAATCGCAAAGGAGAGAGTTCCGTCGCCCGCCTGGCCGTCGCTCGGCGCGGCCGCCTTCGCTACAAGTTTCCCCTGCGGATCGTTAAGCTCGAAGATATAAGAGGTATAACCCGGCTGCTGCGGCTTATCGACTGTCAGCGCAATGCCGTGCTTCCGGTCTACATCAACTTCAACCCCGCCCCCACTTCGCGCTCCCGAATGGAGATAAACCGTAGGCGCCAGCAGCGGTTCGTTGGCCGCCATGCGCAGCGCAGGATAGGTCACCATGTTCTGGTAGCCGATAACCAGCAGCAGCGCGGCAAACACCGGAGCAGCAAACGCTGGCCGCCACAGGGAGAACCACCACTTGTCCTTCTTGTCCGCCTTCTCTGCCGCTGGCTTGCCCGGCACTGGGCGGGAACCGGAGGGCACTGAGAGCGGCCCAGTCAACTCCGGCAACTGAACCTTAGCCTCCTCCAGAAAAACAGTCGCGGAGCGAAGATCCAGGGCGCACTCCGGGCAATCGAAGAAGTGCTCCTCGAAGGCGTCACGCAGCTCAGGCGACAACTCACCCAGCAGGTACTTCTCCGTCGCCATCTGTTGGACTGCTTCGTTATGTTCCATCACTGCACTCTCCGTTGTTCTTTCCATTGCCTGCTCTCTCTGCGATAGTGCCCGCCCGGGCTAAATCGTTTCAAGAAATCAGGCCTCCGAACCAAGAGGCATATGGTCCCCTACCCGTTTCAGATATTCCGCCTTAAAATCCTTCTTCGCCCGGTAAAGCAACACGCGAAGATACTCCCGATCCACGCCAAATTCCGTGCAGACCTCATCCCGGTCACGCTCATCCAGAAAAACAGCCTTGAGCAGCATCCGGTCGCGCATCGGCATATCCAGCAGGATCTCCCGTACCTTGACCGTCGTCTCCTTCGAAGCCGCGATCTGGTACGCGCTCTGGCCTGTTGCCGGCAGCTCCGGCTGGCCTTCCTCGTCCAGCGAATCGCTGCGCGAGGTGGATCGATAGTACTCAAACAGCACGTTGTTGCAGACGGTGTTGACGAAAGCTCCCAGCCGCTCCGGCTGTCGTAGGGTGCCTTCCTTGTGAAGAGCCTTCAGGACGCGAGCAAAGGTTTCCTGACGCACGTCTTCGATCGCCTGCGGCGAGTGGAGGCGGGAGCGCAGCTTAAGCTGGAGCAACGTTGTAAAATAGCCGACGAAATGCTCCTGCGTAGCTTGGTCTCCTGCGCGAAGACTGTCGATGTAAGTTGCATCGAATGAACAAAATTGCAAGCCTGGCTCCGCGAACTCGACACGACGCAAGTATAGCATCGCCGATTGCAGAACCGGATGAAGCCTTCGCTCCCGACCCGTCATGCGCGCGCGTTTTCGCGATCCTGAAGGATAATTTCCGGGCAAATTCCAGAGTGCGTCGTAGTTCATTTCACCTGCCTGAAGAGCCGTGTCCGCAGAATCGCAGCGGCATCTCGCGCATCCACTGCCTGCACCGGCTGAAGTTTAGTGAACTGATAAAGACGGCCCGTCACCGGACCCCGAACCGCCGCCGGCGAAACGCCATAGTAGAGCAGGTTCAGATCGGCCTGCTGAGTCTGGCCGACAGCCTTCAGTACGCTTCTCTGCTGACCACAGCACATAGTTCGTCCTCTCCTTCAAGAGTCTCGATACGAATGTGTTCAACCTTAGCTACAGCCGGCGACGGCCCCGTCATCCTCTGGAAAAGACATGCAGCGCCCGATAGCGCCTGCCAGTGAACGAAAAGGCCAATCCAACCGTCGCCCAGCCACACGGCCAGCGGGAGAGATACCCAAAGGCTCAAACAATAGAAGCAGTCCATCAAACGCCCAAAGACGCTGGTGCCCATCCGTGCCCGCACCTTTGCAACCACTTCCCACGGACCGTCCTCCTCCGCAAGCAGGTGAGTCAGCCGCCAGACCGCCAGGGCCGCCAGGCAAAACCGCCAGATCATCCTCGTCTCGATCATCCCAATATCCTGTCGCCCAATATCAAGTCACAGATAAGCCACAGGCGAAACCTGACAAAGTATGCAGGTTCCGCCTGTCCTGTCGCCGGGGGAGAGCCTCGTTTAGCTGACCGTTGCAACCTGCAGGCAGAACCCAATGGAGTCCTGGTTATAGTTGCTCGTCTGACCGCTGTTTACATTCGTCCTGTCCCACACGCCCAGAGTCAGCGAGTAGCCGCAAGGATCCATCCCCGTCGTGTTGAGCGCGAACGCCATGTTCACAACACCCGGATCAGCAATCGCGCCTCCCAGCTCCACTGAAGCTCCCGAGGGTGGCACAGGCAGTACGCCATTCGCCGGCCCTGGAGGCAGAATCGTAAAGCCAAAGGAGCCGAAGTCTGTAGCGGTCGCCGTAAAGACGCCCGAGATCGTGTCGCCCGGAGCCACCTTGCCGCACTCGCCAAACGTCGGCGTCAGGATGGCAGTTGGTGTCTCGTTATTCACCAGCAATGTCACCACGTCGCTGTGAATGTCGTGTGCAGGATTGCCGTCAACACTCAGGTCAACACGCAGATCGTATGCATTGCCGCTGTCAGCCGCCGTTGAATACCACGCCCCCAGCAACTCGCCTTCAACAAAGTGATCGGGCGAATAATTCTGGTAGGGGTAGTAGCCATCCCCATCTGCGTGGAAGGTCTGGTCAGTCTGTGTCCATACCCCGCCGCTGAATGTATTGATCACTAGCGTCAGGCCATCCGGCTCATTTACCACCGGCGTAAATGCCGCGGTGCCGTGCGGAGCCTTCATTACGCGATACTTCAATCCCGGCGTGGGATTCGAGATCTGGCCGGCAAGCGTAATGCGCCCGCCGAACGGAGCATCCGCATAGTGCGCTCCCGTTGTAATCGTCGTCGCATTGATGATGCGTCCATCCGCGCCAATCTTCGACGTCTCCACATCACCAACCGCGCTCAGCACAGGAACCTGCTGACCATCACCAATGAATGGTCCTGGTGGCACCAGGATCAGCCCTTCATGGCTGTTGCCCCAAACCACGGGAGCATAGGGATTCGTTGTCGATGGAGGGGTGTTCCATGAGAGCACACCGCGCACAGTCGCCGTCTTCGGGCCCTCAAAACAGGGCTGCGCATGCGACAGCAGATCTACTGGCAAAAAGACGTTATACTCCAGGCCGCCTGCGGCGATCGAGCTGAAATCGTGTACGCCTACCGAGGTTGTTCCCGCGTACTCCCATCCCGAACCCCAGTCCACCCAGAAAGCCACATACTCCTGGCTACCTGCGGTGCAAGGCGAACCGGAGTATCCGCTGCTCTGTTTCACCTTAAGAACGCCCACCAGCTGGCTGGTATTCGGGTCTAGGCCCACGCAATCCAGTTGCTCATACGTCGTATTGCCCTTCGTGCTCAGCCAATCCCCTACCAGCGAGGCCAGGTTGATGCCCGAAATTCCGGCAAACACTCCCGCTGACTTCGACACCGTCGCATGCGCAGTCTGCGAAACCACCCCCTTCGACGCCGAGACAAACGAGCCAGCTGCCGACGCCAGTGCCGGAGCCAGATAGCGATGCTGCGGAACTTTCGCCTCCGCATAAAGTTTGTGAAGATCGATAGGACTCAGCGCCTTCGGCTGTGCCACTTGGATAGTCTGGCCCAGGTCGATTACTTGCTCAATCTCTTCAGGCAGCTTAACCTTCGCCTCTTCCAGCAAACTGCTCAATAAAATCAGCTCAAAGCCTTCAACCTGGATGCGCGCGTCAAGAACATCGCCCCACACAGGTGGCCAGTTTGGCGATCCAGCCGGCGGTGGCGAATTCCACGAAAGAATCGCGCGAACCACGGGCAGGTTCTGCAGGAAGCAGAACTCTTCCTTCGGGCTGATCGACAGTGATACCGCATACTCCAGCGGTTTGGGCCCGGGCACGTCAAATACATTGACCGCCTGCAAACCCTGGTCCTGCCAGGTCGCCCCGCCGTCATAGGACAGATAGAAGCGCACATACTCTTCAGAGCCACCAGTGCACAGCCCGCCGGAGTAGCCACCGCTCTGCTTGATATTGATTGTGGCGCGCAACTGGTGCAGTTGCGGGTTATACCCGACGCATCCCAGGCTCTCGTAGGCAGTATCCCCGGAAATTTTGAGAACCGCCGGAAACTCACTGTCGATCAGGTTGCCGAAGTAGTTGGGATTCGCCAGCAACAACGCATGGAAGTGCGAGCGGGCTAGTTCCGGGGATAACTTGGCAAGAGAGATCGTCTCAAATGCCGTTTCTGTGGCTCGCGCCACGGGATACGCTTTTCTGGGATTCATCGCAATTTCCTTTCGATCTGAACTTGCAGTTCGGCCCATCTGAGCGTGATTACAGATGTAGACAAGGAATTCAATGAATCCTGCTAGGCAGGTTACGGGGGATTCCAGTCCGGCATCTGCCGCGGACCCGGCATCTGCACACGCTGGGATAGTGTGAATGCCCGCCCAACCGTTTCAAATAAGGACAGAACTATCTCGTCGTACCCAAGATTTGCCTGATCTGGGCCTCGGGCCTCAGCCAACAGTCTTGGTGAAGTGAAGACCGCTTCAGGGCATTACCCCAAAAAGCGCATCACTAATAAGGATGTAAGGATGGCCGCGCAGAGCGCCAGCTATTCCCCATCCCCTCTAATGGCGACCTCTGCTTATTCGCATTTAGGCTTTGTGGCAAGACAGGAAGAAACTAAACGCTGACCACCTGAACCCCGCTGCGAGCAAAAGCTTTCGCAGCCTCATCCGAAATCCCATCATCCGTAATCAGCACATCAATGTCGCTAGCCGGACAGATCACAGCCGGACTGATCATCCCTACCTTGCTCGAGTCGGCCACCACCACCACCTGCCTGGCGCGCCGGGCCATCGCACGAAAGACCGCCGCCTCATCCGCCTCGATCGTCGTCGCCCCGCGTTCAGGGTCCACACCGCAGACACCGATAAAAACCCGGTCCATCACCACCACGTTCAGCGACTCGATAGCCGTCGGACCAATCAGCGAAAATGCTCCCGGCCAGCGCATGCAACCGCCCGTCAGAGTCGTATCCAGCCCATTGCTGGAACTCAGCTCCATCCCGATGTTCACCGCATTGGTAATAATGTGCAGTCCGGTGCGGTGCCGCAAACTGCGAGCCACCTGCGTGGTGGTGGTTCCGGCCGTAAATCCGACTGTCTCGTTTTCGCGAACCAGCTCCGCCGCAGCCACTGCGATGCGCTGTTTCTCCTGCGAAAAGCGCTCCTCGCGCTCACGAAACGAAGCATCAAAGCGAAACGGCTCATATACAGCCTGCCCCGCCAGCATCGCTCCACCATGCGTGCGATGTACCAGCCCCCGCTCTTCAAGACGCACCAGATCCCGGCGCACACTGGCGGGTGAAGTCGCAAAAAGCTCGGTCAGCTCCTCTACTGAAGTCTTGCCGTGGCTCAGCAGCAGCCGCAGAATCTCTTTTGCGCGTTTATCGGTCTTGGAAGACATGGCTTGCCGTTCACAGTAAGAATCGTGTGCCCATTGTACGAAACGAGGCCCGAAACCAGACCCGCGCCCTGGCTATCGAGGCTGCGGCCCCGCGGCCCCGCGTTCGGCCGCATCCATGGCCTCGCGCAGATGTCGCACATCGCGAGCCATAACAACATGGCGCGTGTACTCATCATTGTCGGCATCACCCAGATGCAGCTTCGGATTACGATACGTCACTGGGCTGGCAACTGGCGTGCGCAAAGCAGCGTGAAACTCGTGCGCCCCCGTTGCATGCACAACATGAGGAAGATTCTTGGGCCGTACATTGCCGCAGACCATCACCCCAATACGGCCGGCCGCTGCTCGCACCAACCCGGCGATGCGCTCGCTGCCCATCGCGGCACTCTGAGCTCCACCGGACGTCAATATGCGGGTCGCCCCAGCCGTCACTACCTGTTCCAGGGCCAAGTCCAGGTCCCGTGCCATATCAATGGCGCGATGGAAGGTCACCTCCATCGGCCGCGCTGCTTCGACCAAGCGCCTCGTGCGCTCCACGTCCACGTCTCCAGCGGTCGTAAGCAAGCCCAACACAACCCCATTGGCTCCGGCCTTACCAACGGCGGTAATGTCGTCGCACATGATCTTCCATTCTTCGTCGGAGTAGAGAAAATCGCCTCCGCGCGGGCGAATCATCACATGAATGCCAAATGCAACATGAGAACGCACGGAACGTATCATCCCGAGGCTCGGCGTCAGCCCGCCCTCACTCAAAGCGCTGCACAACTCGATGCGCTGCGCTCCTCCAAGCTCTGCTGCGATTGCCGACTCGACAGAATCAACACAAATCTCAAGGTTCATCATTCAACTGCATCCCTGGTCACAAAAATCCCGGACCCGTCGCCGCAAGACTGGCTCTCAGCGACGGATTCCGGGGGCTGAATATAGTTTCGTTCACTCCAGCGAAATGACCGCCGCTAGAAGTTGTAGTGCGCAGAAAATTGAAGGTGGCGCTCAGAGGAGCGAATTGAGTTTTGCTGAGCAATCTGACCGAAACTCGAGTTGTTGATACCCGTGTCAGGATTGCCGTAGCTCACGATATTGAACGCATTGAATGCATCAAACCGGAAGCCGATCGAGTGTTCTCCAAAGAGATGGAAGTCCTTGAACACCGACATGTCGACATCCTGGAATCCCGGCCCGCGCACCGCGCCATTCCTTGACGTCCCAAAGGTGTTCGCCGCTGGAGCGCCAAACGCACAAATACCATTGTCCTCTCCAGCCGTGCAGGGCACAGCCGAGGGATCCGTGCCAAACCACTGATGTATGGAGCGATTCCGGATCTTCAGGTGACGGTACTGGTTGGCACGCTGAACGCCGTAGCTGTTGGCGTTATTGCTGACGTTGCTGGTCATCGTCTCCGCAAAACCTGAGTAGACTACACCCACAGCAGAAACCTTCCAACCGCCAATAATCAAATCGACAGCGCGGTTGGCGCCTGAGAGATATTGCTGGCCATGCCCTACAGGCAGTGCATAGACCGACGTGAAGGAGAGATTGTGCGCTATGTCATAACCCGCTGGACCATAATCTGCCGCACTGTCGTAGTAGTTCTGAAACGCGCCGCTGTAGCCATTCACATTGAGTGCGTAGTTGCCGAGGCTGTTGGTCATCGCCTTGCCGTAAGTGTAGTTCACCGTATACTCGAGTCCGCTGTGCTGGCGTTGCCGCAGAATCACCTGAAGCGCGTTATAGTTCATCATCGCCCGTGACTCGGTCACCAGCAGTGAGTTGGAGCCGATGCCAAGTGGCGAGTCTACACCAATGTACTGGTTGTTGTAATACGGCGCTGACGTCGGATCACCATTAACCTTGTACTGGTTCAGGTTGCCGTAGTCCTCAATATGCTGGCCCTGCTCACCCACATAGCCCGCCTGTAAAGACAGCGTGCGTGTCAGCGCGTATTCAGCGGTCAGGTTCCACTCCTGCACATACGCGGGCTGAATATTCTTTGGATAAACGTTGAAGGTTCCGCCGTTGCTGACCCCACCTGTAAAACCCTCTTCCGCCGTCCTGGGAACAGTTGGCTGTTCCGGAGTCGGCGCATTCACATTCACATTGACTGCCTGAATAAACGGCGTGATCGACGTCAGACGCTGGTTTGAAGAGTTACCCTCAAAAAAGCTCGTCGCTCCATAGCCGCCGCGCACCACGAGACGATCATTGGTTTGGTACGCAAAGCCGACCCGCGGCATGAACTGGTGGAAGTTGTAGTCATAGCAGCCATGATTGCTGCAGAGACCAGAGCCCTCCGGAGCGCCGGCAGGTACAGCATGCGCATAGAGGACCTGTCCGCTACCTTCGTCCACATTGCCTGTCTTGTTGTTCGACTCAACCCACGGCTGGTCGATCTCGTATCGGAAGCCAAAGTTAAGCGTGAGGTTCGGCAGAATCTTGAAATCATCATTGATGTAGCCGGCTACCCGCCACTGCCGCTGGCCCACGTTAACGCTTGCCAACGTCACAGCCGCCTGGCTCACCCGATCCAGAACAAAATCCGCGCCGCCATAACCGGAATTGTCAGCATCCGGGTTCCGCGTAAAGTTGCCGTTGTAGCTCAGAATTCCCAGGTAGCCGTTATTGTTCGCCGTAGGGTAGTTGTTCTGATAACGCAGCGCCTCTACGCCCATACTTAGATAATGACGGCCACGCTGCCACGTGAGGTTGTCGATATAGCTGTACGTGTTGTCGATAAGGCCGCCGCCGAAGACGGGGTTGCCGCCAGCTGTAATTCCTCCACCGATCGACTGTCCCGAGTAGCCCGCAAACGACTGGTTCGGAAACGGAATCCCCACCTTCGCATTGCCATCATTGCCAAACTGCCCAGTCGAATCGACCGAGAAGTTAGTCGCCCACACAGTGCGCGTAAAACCAACACGCGCAGAGTTGATTAGGGAAGGCGAAAAGATATGAACCCAGTTCGTTCCAAATAGCTTGGTGGGATAGAGATTTGGCCCAGAGAAACTGATCGCCAGCACAGGCGTTGTGCCATCATAAGCCGTCGACATTGCGTAAAAGCCTGTCAGCTTATTCTTACCGTTGGGATCGTACTCAATCTTGATGTCCCCCTGGTTGTTCGCCTTGAAGTTGCGGGAGTGTGCCTGATAGTTGTTCGCCGCAATGCCGTCCGTTGGCGTCGCATTGGGCAGCGGGTATAGGTCAGGGTTAGCGAAAAGGAAGGTTGCCACCGGGTTCACAATCGGAATGCCCTGGTCGTTGGCATACGGAGCAAAATTGTTCTGCGTGTCATAAAGCTGGATTGGGTTATCCCCGGCCAGTAGTGCCGAGAAGTCACCGTTACGCATTTCCTGGGTAAAGACGCTAGCCGATGAAGTACCGCCCTTGTGATACCGCGAACCAAGATAGTCTACAAAGAAAAACAGCTTGTCCCGCTTGATCGGGCCGCCAAATGTGCCGCCAAACTGGTCCTGCGAAAAAGAGTTGATAGGCACAATCGGTGTCTGGTTGTTGTTCTGCCACGAGTTGGCGTTTAGATGGGAATCCTGCACATAGCCATAAGCAGATCCGTGGAACTTGTTGGTCCCGCTCTTGAGCACGCTCACCACGCCACCGCCGTTTACATTGCCGTAGTCTGCTGGCGAGTCAGCCGTAACCACCTTGATCTCTTCAAGAGCCTCAGGAGCAGGGCTGTACGAGATCAGGTTGTTGAACGTCTCATTCATGTCGATGCCGTCCAGCGTGTAGTTATTCGCCTGGGCACGGTTGCCATTCACGTTCACCGAGTCACTGTAATAGGTGCTGCGCTCGATGCTGGTGGTTCCCGTATTGCCAAAGGTGCTCACTGCACCCGGCACGTACAATGTCACGGCGCTGAAGTCGAGGCCATTCAGCGGAAAATTCTTAATCGTATTCGCCGTAAATGTGCCGCTCAATGTGTCGTCGTTGGTATTCAGAATCGGCGCCGCCTCGGAAACGCTCACCGTTGTCGAACCACCGCCGACAGTCAACTTCACATTGAAGGTTGCGGTCTGAAGCACCTCCAGCTGAAACGCAGGAATGGTCTGTGTCCCAAAACCGTTTGCCTCAACCGTCACCTCATAGCGTCCGATCGGCAAAAACTGAATCCGGTAGAATCCGGTCGCGTTGGTCACGGTCGGAGAATTCACCCCCGTATCCAGGTTGTGAGCCGTCACATGCGCCCCCGATACGACCGCTTCGCTGGGGTCCGTCACAGTGCCGGTGATCGCTCCCGTAACTGTCTGGGCTACTGCCACAGGGATAAGAATCAGCACGGCGAGCACAATTCCAAATGTCATTTGAACGAGTTTCGTCTTCATCAGGGCCTCACTGGATTCGTTTAATGCAGCACGACAAGAACACATACAGCTCGTAAATCCTGTACACCGGCTTGGGTTTGACCCAGAAATGCAGGACAAAATCACGGTCGGGATTGGGCAGTACGCCAATCTTGAAGCGAACATTACGCCGTTTTGATCGCAATGTCCATAAAAATGATTAAAGCGATCAAAAATGTGACGAGTTCGGCCATTACCGCCCATCAGGCACATTATCGAAGCCAATCGCCTGCGGAGCTACAGAGAATTAACCGCCAAGAGCGCACAATAAAGAAAGAACGCGGCTAGCTTTCTTGTTGGCTTTCCACATAGTTTTGGTTGTCATCCTGAGCGAACTGAGGTTCCCCGCGAACGGGTCCTTGTTCCTGTGGAGAGCGAAGGACACCCAGGTTTCCATTTGTTCTTACCGTTCTTGTTGTCATTGCCGAACGAAATCCGCTATTCACACCCGCACTCGTCTCAGAAAATTAGTACCCCCCCCGGGGTCTATTTCCTTTTTCTTCGCCCGAGAGAACAACTTCTCTCGCACAAAGAGCGATCGTCATATCAGAGCAGGCATATAAAATGGCAAACTCTACGTCAGGTGACAATGACAGCTGTGAACTCCGCCAATCAGCCAACTCAGGCCTCCGCCGCAAACCGCGCTTACAACCTCTTTCTCCTGCTAGTCGCCGGACTAGGCGGCCTGCTCTACGGTGTAGACGTCGGCATCATTGGCGGCGCGTTGCCGTATCTTGAAGCGACCTCAGGTCTGACGCCGGGGCAGCTCTCCGTCATCGTCGCCGCAGTCCTGCTGGGCAGCGTTCTCTCAACGCTCTTTGCCGGCCTGATCGCCGATTGGGTCGGCCGCAAGCCGCTCATGATCCTGAGCGGCGTCGCCTTCATCGCCAGTATCCCTGTCATCGCCCTCTCACACGGCTATGAAGCTCTCTTCCTCGGCCGCCTTCTCCAAGGCATCAGCGCTGGCTTCATCGGAGTCGTAGTGCCGCTGTATCTGGCCGAGTGTCTCTCTGCCTCAACCCGCGGCAAAGGCACCGGCGTCTTCCAATGGTTTCTCACTCTGGGAATCGTTGTTGCCGCACTCGTCGGCATCTACTACAGCTACTGTGTGCAGGCTGTAGCCAGTGCTTCCGACGCCGCAACCCTCTTCGCCTTCAAGGAGCAGACTTGGCGGCGCATCTTCTGGGTCTCGTTACCACCTGGTGTCCTGTTTGTCCTCGGCAGCCTGCTTGTCACCGAGTCCCCCCGCTGGCTCTTTCGACGCGGAAACAAAGATCGCGCGTACCAGGTTCTGCTCCGTTCGCGCACAGCCGAACAAGCCACTGTCGAACTGCGGGAGATGGAAGAGACCGCGCAAACCGTGGCGACTCGCTCGATGGGCGGTAAAATCGCCGACTCTCTGCTGCGGCGCAAGTATCTCATTCCCTTTCTGCTCGCCTGTATCATCCTCAGCTGCAACACTGCCACCGGCATCAACTCGATCATCGGATATAACACGGGCATCCTGTTGCAGAGCGGCCTATCCGACCTTCATGCGCACTGGGGCTATGTGATCTTTACCTGCGTCAATTTCCTGATGACCATCGTGGGCATGATGCTGGTCGATCGCAAAGGACGCAGGTTCCTCCTGATCCTCGGCACAAGTGGCATCATCATTTCACTGGTTACAGTCGGCATCCTGTTTCTGCGAACCGAAAAGCTAAGCGTTGACTGCCACAATCTGATTCAGGCAAAGGTCGACGCTAGCCAGGAACTCTCCCTCAAATTTGACCCCACTGAGGCCACGCACCTCCTGGCCGCCAGCGGCTACAGCGCCAATGAGATCGATCCCCGTCGCGCCTCTCTCGAGATCATTTACTCCTACGGCGACTTCACGTCGTCCACCACCTTCGTCCGCTCAGACGATCAGGCCATCACGCCGGTACAGATCACACGTGCCAGCGCCGTTCCATCCAACAAGGTGGAGTCCTTCTTCAAGAATCCCTTCGCCAATCTTGAAGCCGCCCAAACCGCTCCGCTCCAGATCAAGAAAGCCCTGATCGGCCGGGTGCCTGAGGAGAGCCACGGCTGGCTGGTAGCTCTCGGCCTCTACGCTTTCATGGCCTTCTATGCGATGGGACCCGGCGTCTGCGTCTGGTTAGCTCTCTCAGAGCTGATGCCAACCCGCATCCGGTCTAATGGAATGAGTATCGCGCTGGTTCTCAACCAGTCGGTCTCCACCACGCTAGCCGCTATCTTCCTGCCCTTTGTCAGTAAGTTCGGCTACTCGTCGATGTTCTTTCTCTTCTCATTGTTCACGCTCGTCTACTTCCTCGTGGCCGCCATCTTCCTGCCAGAGACCAAAGGCAAGACACTCGAAGAGATTGAAGCGCATTTCGAGGGACGAGGAGCACACTGAGTCGCCGACAAACGCTAAAGCTAAGCGCCGTGCTCAACCACGGCCTTAGCCAGGTTCCGCGGATGATCTACGTTTACCCCATGCTCCAGCGCCATAAAGTAGGAAAATAACTGCAGCGGAACCACCTCACTGATCGGCAGAAGATATTCCGACGCCGGAACGATAAAAACGCAATCCGAAACAAGCTCGGCCACATCTTTATCACCGCTATTGGCCAACGCAATCACCTTCGCGCCCTGCGCCTTCATATCGCGCAATAGTTGCAGGGTCTTCTCATAACGCAGCACCGAGCCATCAACGGCATAATCCACAGTTGCGATAACCACCAGCGGAACGTGCTCGCTGACCAGCGCATTGGGCCCGTGCTTCAACTCGCCGGTCGGGTAGCCCTCGGCGTGAATATAAGAAGCTTCCTTAAGCTTCAACGCACCCTCGCGCGCAATCGCATAGTGCACACCGCGCCCAAGATAGAGAAAGGTCGTTGCATTCCGATACTTGGCTGCAAGGGCAGCCATCTGCGTCTCCCACCCCGCAAGCTGCGTCGCAAGCGCGTCGGGAATGGAATCCAATTCACTAAGATGAGCTGAAAGCGCGGCTGGGTCGATCCGATTGAGGCTCACACCCTCGTAGAGAGCCAGCAGCGCAAGCACCGTGAGCTGGCACGTAAAGCTCTTGGTCGCTGGAATCGCCTTCTCCCGGCCGGCCGCAAGCGGCATCGAAAGATCGGCTTCGCGAGCCATCGTCGACTCCTCGACATTCGTAATCGCCAGCGTCTTTTGCCCACGCCGTCGTGCTTCACGCAACGCCGCCAGTGTGTCTGAGGTCTCTCCAGACTGCGAAAGAACAATCACACTGGGATTGCGCAGATCTTTCGAATTGTTGCCCCGGCAGCTATATTCGCTGGCATATTCCACATCCACAGCGAGCCCGCACTGGTCTTCGAGAATGATCTCCGCGGCCAGGCCGCTATGCCGGCTTGACCCGCTGGCCGTAATCAGCACCTCGCCATGCATGTTGCCCCACTGTGCGAGAGGCTCAAAATACTCTGGATTCAGCTCCAGCCCGTAAGCTCCTGATGTCGTGTAAAGTGCTAACGTGCGGCGAATCGCATCCGGCTGCTCATGAATCTCGCGCAACATCGCGTACTGAAAATGACCTTCCAAACCTATCCTCGCGTTCCCATACGCTTGATCATTATAGACAAACGTGATCAACGCTAAGGGAAACGTAATAGGAACGTGAGGCTGCGCGGCTTGAAGAAAATGGCTCAGGACGATATAAGCTGCTATGGAATCCGTGTCAAATCAAGCTAGCGCAGCAAGGATTCGACTGCTCATCTCTTCGGCTCAGAAACCCCACTGTCAACGGTCTCGCACCTTGCCCGGCGCGGAGATCAGTTATATTCCCCTTGACGATCTTTTATTTAGTCCACGGCCAAGAGAGACAGAGGGAATACAAAATGGCATTGAAATCCCGGTCCTGGTTATTGCTTGGAATGCTGCTGGCCACTGTTAGCGCCGGCGCGAAACCCGTCGCGCTTTTCTACCTCGGTACTAATCCCGAATCCGTACGATCATTCCTTGCCCACTCAAGGCAGATCGACCTGCTCGTCCCCACCTGGTACGACGTCGACGAAAATGGCCTGGTCACCGGTGAGCCCGACCCCACCGTGCTCGATGTCGCACACAGGGAAAAATTACCGGTAATGCCCATTCTTGCCTTATTCAATAAGAAACAGTTCCACGAGCTCTCCGCGAATCACACTGCGTGGACCGAATGAATGAGGCCATGATCCGCGAAGCCCGCCTGCATGGGTACTCGGGCTTCCAGTTCGACTTTGAAGACATAGACTACACCGACCGCGACGCCCTGACAGCTCTCGTCAAAGACTCAGCCGACGCCCTGCATAAAGCCGGCCTGCAATTGAGCATCGCCACTGTTCCCAACGCGCCGGGATATCCCGCTGGCAAGGGCGGCTTCGCGAAATGGATCTACACCGACTGGCGCGGCGCTTACGACATCGCCGAACTCGCCAAATCTGTAGACCTGCTGTGCCTCATGACCTACGACCAGCAAACTCGCTGGACCATGCCTGGTCCAGTTGCCGGATGGCAGTGGACTGTCGACAATCTCGACTACGCACTCAAAGTCGTTCCGAAAGAGAAGCTGTCTCTCGGCATTCCGCTCTATGGTTATCACTGGTTCACTGGTGCGCCCACTGTAGACAAGGCAACCGGCGAAGAGAAGCCCAACCAACAGGCAAACTACATCAACGCTCTCGATGCGGAACAACTCGCGACGGCGTATAAGGGCAAGATCGAGTGGGACGCCGTCGACCACAGCGCGTACCTTTGGTTCTATCGTGATCAAATGCGCGAATGGATCTTCTACACCGACCTGCATACCTTCCAGGACCGCTATGAACTGGTAAAAGAGCGAGGGCTCCAGGGCTTCTGCTCATGGGTTCTGGGAGCGGAACACCCAGACATCTGGAAATACCTGCCACAGAATCGCTAACTCGACACGAAATGAATCAGAGCTCACAGACATGAAACATTGGCAGCACAATATAGTGACAATTGTAGTGATGGCTCTGTTCAGCGCTCCAATAAGTCACGCTCAGAACTTCCCAGAAATCAAGCCCAGTCCTCAGCAAATCGCTTGGGCTGATCTCGAATTCGGCGTCATCCTGCACTTCTCCACCAACACCTTTCTGGATCGCGAGTGGGGTGACGGCACAGCCGATCCCGGCGTCTTCAATCCAACTAATTTTGACCCGGAACAGTGGATGCGCGCCATTCGCGACTCGGGTGCAAAATACGTTGTCCTTGTCGCCAAGCACCACGATGGATTTTGTCTCTGGCCCACCGCGCAAACGGAATACAGCATCAGGAAGAGCCCGTGGAAAGATGGCAAGGGCGATGTAGTGGGCGATGTTGCTCGCGCAGCCCGCAAGTACGGCCTCAAATTTGGCGTATATCTCTCACCGTGGGATCGCCATGACCCGCGCTATGCCAACGCAGCCGCCTATGACAAGTACTACCTTTCCGAACTCGAAGAGCTCGCATCAAACTACGGAGACCTGGTCGAATTCTGGCTTGATGGTGCGGGCAGTGCGGGCCATGTCTACGACTTTAAAAAGATCATCGAGACTCTACGCACCTATCAGCCCAACACCATCGTCTTCGCTGACACCGGACTCTTTGAATACGGCGATGCGCGCTGGGTAGGCACCGAGAGCGGCCGCGTTCCATACCAAAACTGGAACGTCATCGACCGCCACGGATATCTGCGCTGGCGCCCCGTCGAGGCAGACACTTCGCTACGTAATCTGCATTGGTTCTGGCATCCGCACGATGAGGCGTCACTCAAATCTCTCGACGAATTACTGACTACCTACGACGAAACCGTAGGCCACGGGGCACAGTTGATGCTGGGTCTTGCGCCCGACAATCGCGGCCTACTTCCCGACCCTGACGTCGCACGACTCAAGGAATTTGGGGTCGCGCTACGTGAGCGATACGCACATAATCTGGCCTTGGAGCATACCTCGTCCGCGCCCGAAATTGCCACCGCCCTCGACAACGATCCGGATACATTCTGGTCCGCTCCACCAGGCTCTCATCACGCTACCCTGGAAGTCGACTTCGCAAAGCCCATCACCTTCAACCGCTCTCTGATGATGGAGTGGCTCAACGACGGCCAACACGTGCAGAAGTATGCAATCGAAGCATGGAATGGCAAAGCATGGCAGCCTATTGCTGCAGCCGAAGCCATTGGCCACGAGAAGATTGATGTCTTTGCTCCAGTAACGGCGAGCAGAGTCCGCCTCAACATCCTCTCCAGCACTTCGGAGGCGCACATTCGCGAGTTTCAACTCTACTACGTCCCTGAATCTCAGCCTGTCCCTGCTACAAAGTGAATCGATAGTTTTCAACTACGCAATGCCGGCAGCAACGCATTGTTCCTTTCACAAAGGAATTTAGGATATGCTTGACGCTCGACGAGAGGCTTGAGCCCGACCGACCATGCGAATTGACTCTCACCAGCATTTCTGGCGCTACAGTCCCACCGAACATACATGGATGACAGACGAGATGGCCGCGCTCAAGCGCGACTTTCTGCCTCAGGACCTGCAACCGTTGCTCGCCAATCTACACTTTGACGGCTGTATCGCCGTGCAGGCACACCAATCCATCGAAGAGACACGCTGGCTGCTCGAGCTTGCTGACATCTTCAGCTTCATTCGCGGAGTTGTAGGCTGGGTCGACCTATGTTCTCTCGAGCTACCCGGCCAGTTGGAGCGATTCACAGAACATGCGCGCTTCGTCGGTGTCCGCCACGTCTTACAGGATGAGCCCGACGACGAATTCATGCTGCGCCCTGCATTTCGCCGCGGCATTGCACAATTACGCGACTTCAACCTAGCTTATGACCTGCTGCTGTTTCCAAGACATCTTCGGGCTGCCGTACGGCTTGTTGAAGAGTTTTCCGATCAGCACTTCGTTCTCGATCATCTCGCCAAACCTCGCATCGCCGAGAAAAGCCTCTCGCCCTGGCGTGAAGATCTCCAAAAGCTGGCCAGTTTTCAAAATGTCTCCTGCAAACTCTCCGGTATGGTGACTGAAGCCAATTGGGATCACTGGCGGCCACAAGACTTTCGCCCATATCTTGACATCGCGGTTGATGCCTTCGGCACAGACCGCTTGATGATTGGCTCCGACTGGCCAGTTTGCGCTCTTTCTTCGGATTACCCCACGACAATGCAGCTTGTAATGAACTATCTGCAATCCTTTTCTCAGTCAGAACAATCCGCAATCGTTGGCGGGAACTGTGCTCATTTTTACGGAATCGACGTCTCCGCAAAGCACACCATCTAAGACTGTAGTCTCTTCGCAATTAAAATAGCGTAAGAAGTCTGCATGCCAATCGACTCCTCGGAAGAGGATTGCACTTAGAAAGTCGTCGTCAGTCTCAAAGCGAAACTGCGCGACGGACCAATCGCATTGCCAGAAAACAATCCTCCGAAGTCGATGACATAGAGTACATTGTTCAGGTTCTGCCCATCGGCTTGAATGCGCATCGTAGCGCGATCCGACTTGTAGATATCTGCGCCTGCTGAAGCATTCACCTGAAAGGATGGCAAAATCCGCCCCCGATCGAAGTTGACTCGGTCAATGATCTCCGGTCCGTACTGCATCAACGCCTCATCCGGGTCGCCATCGAACTCAAAAGGAAGACCTGAATCGTATTGCACACCGCTTGCAAGCCAGAAGCGGGGAGTGACTTGATAGCGCGCACGGCCACGCACGGTATTGCGCTGATCCTGCGAGGCGGGGAAGTGGCCACTCAGATCTGAAGCTGCCTCGTCTGCGTTGTCGCCAAGAAACAAGCCTCCGGTGACTGGGTTCCATACGTTGCCAACCTCGTATGAATAGCTGGCGAAGCCTGAAAAGTGATGCCACTCTGGGACTTCAATCTTGCCTTCTGCTCCGTAGATGATGGACTTCCGGAAAGAGATGGGAAAGCTGATAGTAGTGTTGTCGATCTGATCATCGTCGGCGTAATCGTCTACGAAGCGGCGGAAGTAATTGGCGTCAAGCTTAAGATGTTGAGAGAAGACAGTGCTCAGTCCAGCCTCGTAGTAGTCGCCCCTTGAAGGCTTGACGGGCAGTCTGAGGAAGTTTTCCGGATCGATGGATTCGACCTGTGTAGAGCTGGAGAGCAGAATGTTTTCAAACGATGGAGTCTGGAAGACGCGGTCATAGGAGAAATGCAAAACTGTGTTTGCTGCAGGGAGGTAACGTGAGATGGAGAAGCGTGGCTGCACCGCCTGATTGTTGAGAATCAGTTGATAGTGGTCCCAGCGTAAACCCGCGGATATAGTCCAGTTATGAAGGCGGATCAGGTCCTGTACGTAGATCGATTGTTCGAGATCTGGCCGCTCTGCCTGAAATGAGAAGATCAGCGACGTTCCATCATCGTAATCACCCGGGTCTGTAATGTTGTAGCTGGTGTTTTCATGCAAAAATGTATTGTCGCTTTCTACTCCGACTTTCCATTCCTGGCGTCCGCGATTGACTGTGACTCCCGCTTTGAAGTAGCCCTCGCGGAAGGAGTTAAACTGGAAAACTTCAACCGGCGTCGACTCCGGGTTCGAGTTGAAGTCACTGGCATTGTCCCGCACCATCCCATGCAGATCAGCCGAAGTATTGGCAGAGAAGATGTGCTGATATGAGGCGAACCCCATTGTTTCGATGTTGTCCGCAGTCTGTCGCTGACCAGCCGCCTGTTGCACCAGCTCATTGGGAATATCGTAACGTGCGGTTTCATGCCGTACGCTCATATTGAGCTTGTCATTCGACGTAAAGTCACGCCGATAGTTCATGCAAAAATCGCCGAGTGTACCCGTGTTCGAGTAGTTCTGCGGCACCACGGGGTTGAGATAATGATCAGTCCTGCTCCCAGCGCCGCTAGCGCCAAGCGTGTTCTTGCCCCGTGTGTATTGGCCTGATGCAAAAGCGCCTGCTGAGTCAAAGCTGCCGCCGGATAACACCATCCGGCCGTGAAACCCTTGCTGCGCATCCTGCTGCGTGTTTACCTCAACCACGCCGCCCATCTTGCGTCCATACTCGGCAGGAAATCCGGCAGTGTAGATACTCATCGACTGCACATCGTCGGCCCCGATCTCTGGGCCGAAGCTGGGCGAGCGATTGTCTGTTAAGGGAATGCCGTCAACGACAAATTGTGTCTGGTACTCCGACCCACGAGGGTGCAGCACGGCATTGCCTTCATAGAGCCAACCCGGCTGTGTATTGACCAGATCCTGCAACGATCGTCCGGGCAGCGAACTGAGACGATTTTGAATCTCTTCCGACCCAATCTGGTCAACCGAGCCGGCCTGATCCGGGTCAATCAGCGTGTTCTTCGCGCTTACTGTAACCGATTGCTCAACTAACCCCACTTTTAATGCAATCGCAATATGCGTCGGAATCGAAGTTCGAACTTCGAAAGACTGCTCTACGGAAGCAAACCCCATGGGATGAATCTCAAGATGATAGAGCCCATAAGGCAAGTGCTGCACATCCAGATTTCCCAGCGCATTAGTGCTGAGCATCTTGGAATATTGATTTCCTTCGCTCACAATGTGCACAGCAGCCTTCACGGCCAGCCCCGCAGGATCACTGACCTTGAGTTGCAACTCCCCTTGATTTGCTTGGCCAAATGCCGCTGCCGAGCAGCAAAGCAGGCTAAAGAGAAACACTCTTTTCATAAAGCCAGCGCCCTCGGAAGAAAAATAGGGTCGATGATCGTTTTAAAAATGCCAACAGTATCCATTCTCTTTGTAGATTCCTCGGCTACCTGTTTTGTTCAGCCTTTTTTGATCCGAATGGCTATCCTTGCCGATTGCCTACATCACGCACGAAGTTTCCCGCGTTGTAGAGAAATACGCTGAACAAAGTTACTCAGTGGATAATATGAGATAGAGGGAATTTGTCTTGTCTACGGCGCAGCCAGATTTGACGCAACTGCAGGTTTTACCCGCTCTACTGAGATCCTCTCCGTCCTCCCAGGAACTACAGCTCAAGGTAGTCTCCTTGTTCGAGACATATCGCGCTCCACTCCTACGCTACGTTCTTGCCTTCGGCATTTCCGCACACGACGGCGAAGAAATCATCCAGGAGGTCTTCCTTTCGCTCTTCCGTCATCTTCAGATGGGCCGTTCGCGAAGTAACCTTCAGGGCTGGATATTCCGGGTCGCTCACAACCTAGCCCTAAAACAGCGGCACGCCAACCGGCGGTGTCTTGACAGGCTGAATGTAGAAGCAATCATGATCGAGACGCACCCCGACCCCTCCCCTAGCCCAGAAGATAACGTACTGTCAGCTCAGCGTCAGCGACGTCTCTCTTCGGTGGTAAAAGCGTTGTCTGAGCAGGATCAATATTGCTTGCGGCTGCGCGCGGAAGGTCTTCGCTATCGCGAGATTGCGCAGGTGCTAGGTATCTCGCTCGGCTCGGTTTCTGTTTCCCTAACCCGTTCGCTGTCACGGCTTATGCGTGCCGGAGAGCTCTAAGGCTATGGCGTTTCAACTACTTCACCCGTCGCTCCGCAAGCTTCTGCTTTATGCAGACGGCGAACTTTCGCTCGGCTCCGCCAAGCGTCTTCACTTGCACCTTTCCGCCTGTCCGCAATGTGCCGAACGCCTCGCGCGGCTCAGAGCTGCTTCTGGGGATCATTTCAATGAGCAACACGCAGACAATGCGGCTATCCCCGACTCTGCTGCTCAAAGTGCCTTATTCAAAGCCCGATTGGCCGAAGTGGCGTACGGCCACACCACTGCAGGTCAAAGATCTCTGCGTGTAGCGCGCAATCTTGCCTATGGTTGCGCTCTGGCGCTGCTGACCACTTTCGGCTTCACTCTTCTGCGCCAAAGCCCGTCAGCCTCAACTGCCTACGCCGGCATGCTGCCAGATCACGACTTTACCCCCGGTGCCACGCGACAGGTGAGCCTCGCTGACCTATGCACAGCAGATCACGACGAAGTCGTGCGTAGCGTACCCGGCCCGTTGCAACAAGAGGTTTTCCGGAAGTACGGAATCAAAGACACGCCAGTCACAGAATTTGAAGTAGATTATTTGATTACCCCGGGCCTGGGTGGCGCAGACGATGTTCGCAATCTCTGGCCCGAACCTCATGCCAATACCGCGTGGAACTCGTACGTTAAGGATCAACTCGAGGACCATCTGCACCACATGGTTTGCGATGGCAAACTCAGCCTCGCCGATGCGCAAAGAGATATCGCCACAAACTGGATCTCGGCTTACAAGAAATACTTCCACACCGATCAGCCGCTCGTTGCCTCACAGCCTCTTGACCCGTCCAGGCACCTCCCGGTCACTTACGCCAGTCGGAACTTGCGCACCGCGAGAAAGCCCAGCGCGACAAACAGTGCCATCACCGTCAATTGCGCAATCGCAAATGGAGGTTCCTTGCCAGTGGGCGCCAGCGCATGCAGGGCAGGTACCTTCAGGAACGACTGGAAGATAGCAACAAATACGTTGAGATACAACGCGATGATCGAACTTACAACATAGATCCATCGCCATGCACCGGCCAGATGGCATCCGTAACGTGCCACAATCGCCAGTGCCAACACAATTAGCGAAATAACCCCGAAAACATACGACGGTTTGAAGCCTTCGTATGGAAACATGAAGCCGGTCACACTGGTCGCGACCGTTGTAATCAGAAAGATCGCTGTCCACCTCGGCAGCGACTTCGCGTTAAGCATCCCAAACATGACGATAAAGCCTGATCCGATACCGATCAGGCTTATGATGACGTGGAAGAGCGTGAATACAGGCAGTGACATTCCGAGTGTCATACTGTGTCTCCTTCTGGAGGGTTAAGTCTGGACCAAAACGCAGTGTGAAGATCAAAAAGAATGCGGCTTCCTTCAGGCAGGCTCTTACGAGAGATTACTGAGGTAGATGCAGAATGCAGCGAATATCGAAATTCCACAAGTACTATTCGTAGCTCCCGGCGCGAATCAGGATCTTACTTGACCGCCTTACGGCGGAAGCATGCTTTCGCGTGATCATTCACGATCCCTGTCGCCTGCATCCACGCATAGACGATCACCGGACCAACGAACTTGAAGCCCTTTTTCTTGAACTCGGCCGAAATCGCTTCGGAAAGTTCTGTTTTTACAGGAATCTCATCGGTTTTATTCACAATCGTTTTTCCACCAGCCATACTCCACACAAACTTTGAAAAATCCTCACCTGCCTTTTTCATCGCAAGATAGATGCGCGCACCTTCAATCGTGGCCTTGATCTTGATGCGTGATCGAATAATCCCAGAATTCTCCAGAAGTCGAGCAATATCGCCCTCACCAAAATTCGCGACGGCCTCAGGATCGAACCCGCGGAATGCTTCACGAAATGCCTCGCGCTTGCGAAGAATAACCAGCCATGACAACCCGGCTTGAAACCCCTCCAGCATCAGCATTTCCCAAAGCGCACGGCTGTCGTACTCCGGCACTCCCCATTCGCTGTCGTGATATTCGCGTAACAGCGGATCACTCTCTGCCCAAGCGCAACGTTTTATCATTTTGCCGGCCTCTCACACCTGCTATTGCGGAGATCCCCCGCCATCTCATCCTACCCGCTCTCAATCAGGAAACCGATAGACCCATCCGACTGCCAGCGCTTATAGTGAACTTCATATCGCTTCGAAGCATGAACCTTCTAATGTCCTGCCGCCTTGCACCGCCCGTCGTACCGCATTCCAGAATCTCGTCTTCATCGGAGCACCCTGAAGAGTGAATTACACCCAGAAGTTCTCATCGGCAGCCGACAGCCTCGGCCTTCTCGGTCTGCCCGCTCCAATCCATGAATTAGCCGCACGTCCCTGGGACGCTATCGTCGTCGGTGCCGGTCACAATGGCCTGGCCTGCGCTGCATACCTCGCGCGCAGTGGCAAGCGCGTCCTCGTTCTCGAATCCCGCAAACGCATCGGCGGAGCCTGCACCATCGAAGAAGCCTTCCCCGGCGTCCGCATGTCCCCCTGCGCCTACCTTGCCGGACTCCTCCATCCGCTGGTCATTGAAGAGCTCGGCCTGCCCGCGCGCGGCTTCGATTGGACACCTGCAACCAACGGACTGTTCGTTCCCTTTCTCGACGGCCGTAGCATCCAGTTTTGGGATGACGATGCCCAGTGCGACGCCGAAGTCGAGCGTTTTTCGCCGCGCGATCTGAAGGGCTTCCAGGCAATGTGCGCCGTGATTCGCCGGCTTCGCGACGCACTGCGCCCTCCTGGCGAGCAGGACGCCTGGATAGGCGAAGCGCCAACCCGGGAGCAGATCGAAGACCGTCTGGGCAACGACGCCGAAGCCCGAGCTGTCCTTTTCGACTGGTCTATGGCTGAATTCGTTGAGCATTATCTCCAGGACGAGCAGCTGCAGGTCGCCTACCTTGGCCAGGGAGTCATCGGCACGAACGCCAGCCCCTTCGATAAAGGAACAGCCTCCGTCCGCTTTCACCACGCTTCCGGACGGTTGGGCGGCATGCCCGGTATGTGGGGCTATGTCAAAGGCGGCATGGGCATGGTTTCCTTCTATCTCTGCGACGCCGCACGAGAAGCTGGCGCAGTAGTCGCCGCAGGCGTTCCCGTCGCGCAGATCCTGCCTGGTGAAGGCGTCCTGCTCGAGGGTGGAGAACGCATACTCGCCCCAATCGTCATATCGAACGCCGACCCGCGCGTAACACTCCGCCTGCTCGGCAATGGAGCTGATCTGACATGGAAGTCGCAGGTCGAGTCTGTCCCCATCGAAGGCTGTACCGTCAAGCTCAACGTCCTGCTCAATGAGCTGCCCAACTTTACTGCACGCCCCGGCACTAACGAGCCTCATCACTACGGCCAGATCAATGCCCCTCTCACCAAGAATGAGTGGAAGCAAAGTTTCGCCGCCGCAAAAGCCGGCAAGCTCCCCGAGCAGCTCTGGTGTGAGCTCTATTTCCAGAGTGTTCACGATTCCAGCGTTGTACCGCACGGCAAACACACTATGAGCGTCTTCGCGCAATACGTGCCTTACGCCTTCGCTGAGGGCTCATGGGATGATCGCCGCGAAGAGGCAAAACGGTTGGCCCTCAACTCGATCGGGCGCTTCTGCAGCAATATCCCCGCAGCTGTCGAAGATGCACAAGTGCTCGGCCCGCCAGACATCGAGAAGAAGGTCGGTCTGACCGGCGGGCACATCTTCCAGGGAGAAATCCTGCCTCAATACATGTGGAGCAACCGCCTCACCGCTCGCACCCCCATGCAGGGCGTCTACCTATGTGGAGCATGCACCCACCCGGGCGGCAGCGTCATCGCGATGAATGGTCGCAACGCAGCTATGGCGGTGCTCGAAGACGCAGGATAAACTCCTCAAAAGACTGCAATCATCTCTGAAACACGGAAGGCGGCAGCATTGGCAGAGGCAACCGGTATAGAACCGCCCCAATCCTCGTCCCAGTTACCGCTCAAAGGCGCATCCGGCCCGATTGAGCTGAAGCGTGAGATCGGCTTCCTGGATCTCGCGCTTTTCTACGTCGTCAGCGGCCTAAGTCTCCGCTGGATTGCCACAGCCGCGGCTTCCGGCCCCAGTTCCATCTCCGTATGGATCTTCGCCTGGGTTGGATTCTTTCTCCCGCTCGCCGCCAGTGTTCTCGAGCTCTCATCGCGCTATCCGCAAGAGGGTGGTCTCTACGTCTGGGCACAGGAAGCCTTCGGCGACTTCGCCGGCTTCATGGCCGCATGGACCTACTGGATGAGCAACCTGCCCTACTTTTCCGCAGTCCTCTATTTCGCCGCAGGCTGCGCCCTCTTCACCAGCGGCTCACACGCCGCATCTCTGGGCGGCGACAGCCGCTATTTCATGGCCTTCTCCCTGATAGCACTTGGCGGCATCACCCTGCTCAACATGCGCGGCGTCAAGCCTACCAAATGGCTCAACAACGCAGGTGCTTTCGGCATGTGGATACCAATACTTCTCCTGATGGTGCTTGGCCTCATCTCATATCTACGCTATGGCTCGGCAACCCATTTCACCTGGAGCTCTTTGGTTCCACACGCCAGCATCAAGAACGCGATCTTCTGGTCCACTATCTTCTTCGCTTTCGGTGGCGTCGAGTCCGCATCCTTCATGGGCGGCGAAATCAAGAACACACGCCGCACCGTTCCCCGCGCTTTGATCTTCGCCGGGGCGATCATCACTCTCGGTTATCTCGGTGGAACCATCGCGATGCTCGTCGCAATGCCAAGTGAGCAGATCAGCGGCCTCGGCGGATTCATGACCGCAATATCTCAGATGTGCCACAACATGGGGGTTGGATGGCTGGTCGTAGGGGTGGCCCTGCTCGTAACGCTCAGCAGCCTGGGAGCGGCCTGCGCCTACCTCGCGTCGTGTTCACGTCTTCCCTTTGTCGCGGGAATCGACAACTATCTGCCCGCCGCCTTCGGCCGTATCCATCCAAGATGGAACACGCCCTATATCGCAGTCTTCTTCTATGGCCTCGCCGGCATGCTCTTCGCATTTCTAGGTCAGGCTGCCACCACCGTCAAAGGCGCTTATGATGTCCTCGTCAGCATGAGCATCATTGCCTACTTCATCCCGTATCTCTTCCTCTTTGCTGCCATGATCCGAGTACAGAAGCGTCCCGCTGGCGCCGATGTCATCCGAGTTCCCGGCGGACGCAAGGCAGCAATTCCGCTCGCCATCCTTGGCCTCATTACAACCAGCATTACTATCTGCCTGTCTGTGCTCCCCAACGACGATGAGCCAAACAAGCCGCTTGCCGTCATAAAAATCGTCGGCATGACCATCGTTCTGCTTACCGCCGGAGTCATCGTCTATGCACTCGGCAAGCGGAGACAGGCCCTCGCCCGGTCTAATATCAGGCTGGTTGAGCCAGAATAAAAGAAGGAGAAGACGATGGACAAAAAGATCGCAGACCTTCTCGCGCTCTACGATGACACGGCTCCGCTCGCTGAGGCCTCCACAATACCCGCCCCGTGGTATCTGGATCCCGCCATTGGACAACTGGAACAATCCAACGTCTTCGGCGGCACATGGCAGGTTGTGGGTCGTACCGATCAGGTCGAAAAGCCCGGCGGCTACTTCACAACCGAGCTTGCCGGCGAACCCCTCCTCATTGTGCGCGGCGCCGATAACCAACTACGAGCTTTCTACAACGTCTGCCGTCATCATGCAGCTGCAGTTGCCCCTGCCGCCTGCGGTAGTGCGCAGTCATTCCGCTGCCCCTATCATGGCTGGAATTATGGCCTCGATGGCAGCCTCAAAGGCATGCCTGAGTTCGTGGGCGTCTGCAATTTCAATCGCGAAAACAATGGCCTTGTCCCCACAACGGTGGACGTCTGGGAAAACTTCGTCTTCGTCAACCTCTCCCCAAATCCCGAACCACTCAAAAGCTTTCTCGGCGACCTGATCCAGCGCGTAGAACCCCTGGAGCTCAACTCCCTTCATTTCCACTCGCGCAAAGAGTACACACTCAACTGCAACTGGAAAGTCTACGTCGACAACTATCTTGACGGTGGCTACCACGTTCCTCACTTGCACAAAGGCCTCAACAGCGTCCTCGACTACAGTCACTACACCATTGAGAACGGCGAACACTACTGCCTCCAGTCAAGCCCGATGGTCACCTCCGACGAGCATGCGCAGGTCTCGGCCACGCGCCAGGGAGATCGCGCCTGGTATTTCTGGCTCTACCCCAATTTCATGATCAACGCTTACGAAGACGTGATGGACACCAACCTCGTCCTGCCCATTGGCACAGATAAGTGCCGCGTAATCTTCGATTTCTTCTTCGCCGATGTCTCTCCTGAAAAAGATGCGTACAACACCGCCAGCATCGCCACCAGCGACACTGTCCAAGACGAAGACGTAGCTATCTGCGAATCCGTGCAGAGAGGGTTGACCTCACGCGCTTACGGAGCCGGCCGGTTGTCCGTCAGGCGTGAAGCGGGCGAACATCTCTTTCATCGTCTTCTCGCCCACGATCTGAAGACTCCTAGCACCGATCTCATCGATCTGGCCGTGCGATGATAATTCTTGGCGATTTCAACGCATTATCGCCTTGAAATCCTCCCAAGAGGCCTTCGTCTTCCATGTCCGAAAACAGCATTCCCGCGAGCGATTCCCCCAACCAGACAGCGCCAGAATCAGAAACCGCAGCCGACAATCTCGAACAAACAGCAGCTCCGGCGCCGGAAGAAATGGCCGTTCCATCGATACCCCCGTCGCCCCCCGCTGAATCAGTAGCCAAGGCTCCCGAAACCGGCACTCAGACAGAACCCGCCGAAGAATCCTTCGCCGACATCCTCTCAGAATTCCAGCGCAGCCATGTGCGCCGCGAGTCCGGCAGTGGTCAGCTTCGAGGCACCATCGTCGCACTCACGAGCGACTCTGTCCTGGTTGATATCGGCTTCAAATCAGAAGGAATATTGCCCCTTGCTGCCTTCGCATCCCATCGTGAACCACCAAAACCGGGCGACACTCTCCAAGTCTCCGTCAAAGGCCGGGACATCGACGGTTACTATGAACTCAGCCTCTTCAAGACCGCGCAACCCAAAGACTGGACCAGCCTGGAACGCGCCTTCTCTGAAAAATCCACCATAGTCGGAACCGTCACGGGCGTAGTCAAAGGCGGCCTGCACGTCGATGTCGGTATTCGCGCATTTCTCCCCGCCTCTCGCAGCGGCACACGTGACGCAGCCGAAATGGAAAAGCTATTAGGCGAGGAGATTCGCGTCCGCATCACGAAACTCGACGTCGTCGAGGAAGACCTTGTCGTCGACCGCCGCGTAGTCCTCGAAGAAGAGGCACTCGAAGCTAAAGGGCGCCGTCAGGCAGAAATCGAGGAAGGCGCGATCGTCAGCGGCACGGTCCGTACACTTACCGACTACGGCGCCTTTATCGACCTCGGCGGCGTCGATGGCCTGCTACACATCAGCGACATCGCCTGGAGTCGCGTCTCGAACGTCGCCGATCATCTCACGGTCGGCCAGCCAATCGATGTAAAAGTCCTCAAGATCGACCCCGAAACCCACAAAATCTCGCTCGGTCTCAAGCAACTGCAGCCTCATCCCTGGGATGCCGCATCGGAGAAATTCATCCAAGGTGACCGTGTGCATGGCGTAGTCACCCGCATCGCCGATTTCGGGGCCTTTGTCGAGATCGCGCCTGGCATTGAAGGCCTCGTCCATCTCTCTGAAATGTCCTGGTCAAAGCGGATTCACAAAGCAACTGAAGTCGTGAATGTCGGCGACGTCATCGATGCGGTGATTCTGTCCATCAACATCCCTGAGCGGCGCGTTTCCCTCGGCCTCAAGCAGGCTCTCGGCGACCCGTGGGTCGAGATCGCGGCACGTCTTGTTCCCGGCTCAGTCGTCGAAGGCCCGGTCGCCAGCATCACCAAATTTGGTGCCTTCATCCAGGTTGCAGAAGGCGTGGAAGGTCTCGTCCACATCAGCGAAATCACACCCGATCGTCGCCTCAACCATCCATCAGATGTGCTGCGAGTCGGCCAGATAATCCGCGCTTTGGTACTCGATCTGGACAAGGAAAAGCGTCAGCTTCGACTCAGCATGAAGCAGCTGATCCCCACCAGCCTTGACGAATTCCTCGCCGAACACAAAACCGGCGATGCTGTCACCGGCCGCATAGCCACGGTTGAAAGCAATATCGCGCAGGTCGAAATCGGCGAGGGCATCTTCTGCACCTGCCAACTACCCGTTGCTGCGCCGCTGAAGGAGATCGCCCAGCCCGCCGTTTCGGAGAGCTCGTCAGGCAAGGTCGACCTCTCGGCCTTCAGTTCCATGCTCAAGAACAAGTGGAAGACCGGTTCAGCACCAGTGGGCACTGCCGCTTCAACGCCCAATGCGGCAGAATCTGAATCCGCCAAACCCGGCCAGGTCCGCAATTTCCGCATTGCGCAGATCGATCCCGCAGCCAAGCGCATCACTCTTGAACTGCTCCGGTAAACCACGCGTCCGCATGCTTCATCGCCACTTGAGGAGGATCGGTCCTTGACCGGAGATGCTCTCATCCTCCAAAGTGAATCGACCCGCAATTGCTGTCAGTAGGTTAATCAGAGGCCGCAAGGAACCGGGGGATACTCCCACTATCAGGAGATAACTTCGTATGAGCACTCTCAACCGCCGTCAGGTCTTACGCGGTGCCGCCGCCGGTTCGGCTCTCGCTTTACTAGGTTCAGCTGCACACGCAGAACAGCAGATCCTTCCTCCCCCGCCCGACGCTCCGAAGCGCAACAACCGGATTAAGCAATCTGTCTCACGCTGGTGCTACGCGAAGATTCCCCTCGATGACCTCTGCAAAGCGGCCGTAGGTATGGGACTCAAGGGCATCGACCTGCTGCAGCCAGACGAGTTCGAGGTACCTCGTCGCTATGGGCTCATCTGCACCATGGGCTATGTTGATGCGGGAACAATCCCAAAGGCGCTTAACCGCATTGAAAATCACGACGCCATTGAAGCCGGCCTGCGTAAGAATGTTCCTCTAGCAGCCAAAGCAGGCGTGCCGAATGTAATTACCTTCTCCGGCAATCGCATGGGTATGTCCGATGAAGAAGGCGCTAAAAACACCATCATTGGTCTTAAGCGTGTACGCAGCATCATTGAAGATCACGGCGTGATTCTCAATATGGAACTGCTCAATAGCAAGGTGAATCACCACGACTACATGTGTGATCACACCGAATGGGGTGTTCGTGTCGTCGAAGAAGTGGGGTCGCCTAACATCAAGTTACTTTATGACATTTATCATATGCAGATCATGGAGGGAGACCTGGTTGACACGATCAAAGCCAACATTAAGTGGCTCGGCCATTTTCACACCGGCGGAGTACCCGGTCGCCATGAACTGGATGATACCCAGGAAGTGAATTGGGCTGGAGTTATGCGAGGCATAGCTTCCACTGGCTATACAGGCTACGTCGCCCACGAATTCGTGCCGACTGGCGACCCACTAACATCCCTGCGTAAAGCCGTAGACTTATGCGATATCTAGCTTGACTAATGGTGTGGGTACTTGGTCACCTGAGGCAGAGTACCCATACCCCATTACCTTTTCGTGAATTAAGCAACACAAATGGGGTATATCTTATCTTGCCCCTATAAAGATAATCGTACTATTGAGAAAATGATGGATTCCCCTAGAGCAATCAAGTAAGACCCTCTCATTCGGTTTAACGACGGAGTGAGTCAACGGGAAGATTGCATCAGGCACCGGAAAGCGGAATTCGTTATAGCGAGTCGCACTAAACTCTACTTACGTTCAATTTGAACGTCGGATCAGAGCCTTGACGACCCACCGCTGGACGGAAACCCGAAAGAAAATTGCACGGTCCGGGTATGTATAGCTGATCCCGCAGCGATCAGCGAGATGCGGATTGCGTTATCTGCCCCAGAGCGCAAATTATTGGAGGCAATAGGGATGTTTCGTCGCAAAACTATCGAACAGCGTGGGAAGAACGAAGCTACTGAGAACAATTTCTGTCAGAACCATCCATGTTCGTTGGTGTCGTGGACCATTCTCATCTTCGCCCTTCTGGTATCAGGTACAAGGCATGCCGATGCACAGGTTAATGTCACCACCTTTCAGAATGACATTGGTCGCACCGGGCAAAATCTGAACGAGACTATCCTCACTCCCGCAAATGTCAATCCGACCCAGTTCGGCAAACTGTTCTCCTTACCCGTCGACGGTCAGGTGTATGCTCAACCTCTCTATCTCTCTGGAATCACGGTCAATGGCGCGGCGCACAATGTAGTCTTCGTCGCCACTGAAAACGATAGCGTCTACGCCTTCGACGCTGATAGCAATGGAGGGGCCAACGCCTCCCCGCTATGGTCTGCTTCAATGCTTTCCGCCATTCACGGCGCAGCAGCAGGCGCAACCGTAGTCCCATCCAGTATGGTGAGCACTGATATTCAACCAGTGGTTGGTATTACCGGAACGCCGGTTATTGATCCCTCAACCGGCACCCTGTACGTAGTCAGCAAGACCCTTGAGTCCTCCAAAGGCGTTCAGCGTTTGCATGCGCTGGATGTCAAGACAGGTGCCGAGAAGTTCGGGGGCCCGGTGGTAATCACCGCCTCCGTTCCGGGCACCGGCAACGGTAGTGTGAACGGTACTCTTACATTTGATCCCATGTGGGAAAACCAGCGACCCGGCTTGTTGCTGCTCAACGGAATCGTGTGGATCGGCTTCAGCTCTCACGGCGACAACGGCCCCTGGCATGGCTGGATCCTCGGATATAACGCTGGCACGCTCAGCCGGACCGGTGCATTTTGTTCCTCGCCCAACGGCGGCGGGGCGGGCTTCTGGATGTCCGGTGGTGGGCTCGCTGCGGACCAATTGGACATCGTGAACCACCCTTACGGCAGAATGTTTGTACCCACGGGCAACGGTGACTATACCGCAACAAAGCCTTATACGAACAACATGAACTACGGTGATACCCATCTGGCTCTCGATCTGACCAGCGGTGTTCCTACCGTCACCGACGAATTCACCACCAATCAGCAGGCAACTTTAAACGCTCAAGATGGTGACATCGCCTCCGGCGGAATGATGGTGCTTCCTACCCAGACCACCGGCTCTTTTCCGCATTTGGCTGTCCAGGCTGGCAAACAAGGCTACATGTACCTCATCAATCGCGACAATATGGGCGGTTACAACACCACAACCGATCAGGTTGTGCAGGAGCAGGCGTTCGTCGTCGGCATCAACGGTGCGTGGAGCTCTCCTGCGTACTGGAACGGCACCGTCTACTGGTGGGGCCGAAACGATACCCTCAAAGCCTTCACGCTCGCCAACGGACTACTTTCTACAACACCTTCCAAGTCCAGCGTCACTCTCTTCTACCCCGGCGCGACTCCTACCATTTCCGCCAACGGAAGCACGCAAGGAATTGTCTGGGCTGTCGATACCTTTGGCTACGCAAGCAACAGTCCGGCCGTCCTGTGGGCGCATAACGCCAGCAACATTGCCACTCCCATCTACTCAAGTTCCACAAATTCAACTCGCGACGCTGCGGGGGTAGGTGTTAAGTTCGTCGTGCCTACCGTGGCCAACGGCAAGGTCTACGTCGGCACAAACGGCGAGGTGGATGTTTACGGCCTGCTCAATGGACTCACCCAGGTTAATAGCCCGGTCTTCTCGCCCGGATCCCAAACCTACGCGAACTTAGTCAGCGTAACCATCACGGATGCGACACCAGGTGCAAGCATCTACTACGCCACCAACGGAACACCCGCGACTACATCTTCCACTCTCTACACAGGACCAATTACCGTAACCTCTACTGAAACCATCAATGCTATTGCCACAGCGACGGGCATGCTGAATAGCGCTCAGTCCTCTGCAACTTATACCAATTCATCCCAGGCCTCGGTAGTTGTCTTCAGTGAGCCCACCGGAACCTACACCTCTGCGCAAACCATCACCCTGACTGACAGCACTGCTAATTCCACCATCTACTACACGATCGACGGAACTACGCCCACTACCTCATCCATCAGTTACACCGGACCAATTACAGTCTCTGCAACAGAAACTATCACTGCCATCGCCACCGCCCCAGGATTGATCGCAAGCCAGCCATTGGCAAAAACCTATACGATCCTGATCGGCGGAACCGGCATTAACTTTACCCAAGGCTTCGCGGCATCCACTGGCCTTGTCACCCTCAATGGCTTCGCCGGCCTCAACGATACCCGCCTGCAGCTCACCAACGGTCTCCAGGGCGAAGCAAGCTCAGCCTGGTATCACCTGCCGGTCAGCGTCCAGGCCTTCACAACCGATTTCACCTTCCAACTCTCCAACCCTCTGGCGGATGGTATGACGTTTGCAATCCAGAACTCGCCGCAGGGCACAAACGCCCTGGGTGGCAACGGGTTGGATTTGGGCTATGCCCCCATCACCAAGTCCATCGGAATCAAGTTCGACCTTTACAGCAACTCGGGTGAGGGAGGAGACTCCACGGGTCTTTACATCAACGGTGCCGTTCCGACCGTGCCAGCCATCGACTTGACCAACTCCGGGATAAATCTTCACAGTGACGACGAAATGGCCGCACATATCACCTACGATGGCGTCACTCTGACAATGACGATCACCGACATGGTGACCGCAGCTACATGGTCCACCAATTGGACCATCAACATCCCGGCAACTATCGGAAGCAACACCGCCTATGTCGGCTTTACCGGCGGCACAGGTGGATCGTCCGCAAGCCAGAAGATTCTGACCTGGAGCTACTTCACTATCTCCACCCCGACATCGACGGCGACGCCAACCTTCTCGCTGACGGCGGGCTCATACCCCAGCATCCAGACCATTACCATGAGCGACGCTACCCAGGGCGCGACAATCTACTACACCGGCAACGGAGCCACCCCGACAACTTCGTCTACCCCCTATACCGGACCGATAACCCTCTCCCTGGCAAGAACCATCAAGGCCATCGCGGTCGCTCCAGGACTCGCCGCCAGCTCGGTCACCAGCGCTGCCTATACCCTCGACGCTGCCACCCCGCTCATCAGCCCGGCCGGCGGAACCTTCTCGGCTCCGGTCACTGTCACCATCACGCCGGTCTCTCCGGGAGTGCCCGTCTACTACACCACCAACGGAGCCAATCCGACCCCTGCCAACACCGTATACACAGCACCATTCACCGTTACCGGACATCAGGTCGTCAAAGCTATCGCCTCCAAGACCGGGTTTAATCCCAGCGCCATTGCCGTCAACACATACAACATCACCGCCGCAACGCCCACGTTCTCACCGGCGGCTGGAACCTACGCCACGGCTAAAACCGTCACCATCAGCGATACCACCCCGGGCGCCATCATCTACTACACCACCAACGGAACCACGCCAACTGCCTCGTCAACCGTCTATTCCGGCTCCATCACCGTCGGGGCAACCCAGACTGTCAACGCCATCGCTATCGCCGCCGGATACGTCAACAGCCCTTCAGCCTCCGCGAAATACACCGTCAGCCAATAGGCAGCGATGCATCACTCAAGAGGTGAGCTAAGATTTTGTGTGAATAGGACTGGACGAGG
>Ga0206933_1017_pt1 | contig 46277 bp, 23 predicted proteins | sample Alteio_BWOrgHeat_15_FD_152937 | JGI IMG/M metagenome (GOLD analysis project Ga0206933, IMG submission 152937) | Enriched cells from forest soil in Barre Woods Harvard Forest LTER site, Petersham, Massachusetts, United States -... | ecosystem: Environmental > Terrestrial > Soil > Temperate forest >... | reverse complement strand
AACGGCCGGGTCCCATGAGGAGGCCATGGCGAGAGGCACGGGAAACGCTGTTCTGTAGCCGTGGATCACATCAAAGCCGATGATGAGCGGGATATGCAGGCGGGACTTCTCTACCGCCAGATGCTGCATGCGATTGAGCTCTTTGACATCAAATTGCCAGAGCACCGAACCGACCTGGCCTTTGGCGATGATGTCATCGGGCTTTTCGCTGGAAAGCCCTGGTATCACGATGCCAGAGGCCTGATTCATCTGGCCGACCTTCTCTTCCACGGTCATCTGTTTGAGCAGAGCTTCGGCGCGACGGTGCGCTTCGTCGTGGGTTACAGGCGCAGTTTGTGCAGCTGCAAAGCCGGCGACGGACAGGACAGCGTACGACAAAGCAGTGACCACTTTCGAGAACAGTTTGATGGGCATTTCGGACGGACCTCACTTTCAATATAGCTAGACGCACGCAATTCTTCTCTAAGTACTGAGTGAGATTACTCTGCTTATCGAGGGGCTTGCCTGTCAAGAATCGATCGAAATGATTCCGAGCTGGATGGCGATAGAGACTGCTTCGGTTCTGTCGCTCGCTTCCAGTTTCTCGAGAATGTGATTTACATGATTGCGGACTGTAAATTGGCTGATTGCCAACACGCGTGCAATCTCTTTGTTGGTCAGGCCTTTGGCGATCATGGTCAGAACGTGTTGTTCGCGCGGGCTCAGGCCGTTGCGGCTTTCCCGCTCCATGATTCGTTCTGCGATTCCTTTCGGGAAATGCAGTTGCCCCTTAGCTACAGATCGAATTGCGCCGACTATCTGGCTACGGGTCGAATCTTTCAATAAGTAGCCTCGGGCTCCAGCTTTCGCTGCGCGGTAGATCTCTTCTTCATAGTCGAAGCTGGAGAGGATGAGCACTTTGGGAGCGTGCTCCAATGCGAGGAGAGAGGGCATCAAGTCGAGGCCGGAAGTTTTCGGCATGCGCAAATCAAGGAGAATGATGTCGACCTGATGACGCTTGATGAATGCGAGTGCAGCCTCGGCGCTGTCTACACCGCCGGCAAGACGAAATTCGCTCTCCTTGCCGAGTAGAGTTGCGTGTCCTGCGCGAACGATGGGGTGGTCGTCGACAATCAGAATTCGGATCGGATTATGTTCAGGCTGCTTCTCCACGAGCGCCTCTCTTTCTTCTGCGAATGCGCACTCTTTGCCACCACACTGACAGGAGCGCGGTGGGCAGGATTGCGCGCACCTGAACTGAGGTTCCATGACCGGGCGAACTACGGATGCGAAGCGAGGCTTCGACACTGTCTGCTCGCCGCTTCATCCCACGAATTCCGAAGCCCGGGGATTCCTGTCTGCAGGAAAAACCGTCTCCATCATCCCGAACGGTAAGTTTGACTGAGGGACGTCCATACACCACACGCAGGTAGATTGTGTGGGGATGGCCATGACGCACGGCATTTGCGATTGCTTCCTGGCCAATGCGAAAGAGCGTATCGGCGATTCGCAGAGGAATAGGCCTGGGCTCTCCGTGAACAGAGGTCGAAATGGCGATAGGGCCGCCCTGGATGATGGTGTGTGCCGCCAGTTCGAGAGCTTTCGCCAAATCCATTTGATCGAGATTTCCGGGACGAAGGGCGGCTATGTTACGCCGGGCTTCAAGATGTCCGGCGCGCACCATATCGACGGTGGACTGCAACTGTGCGCGCATTGAAGTGCCTGGCCGGGCCTCCTCGCAGAGTGCTTCCAATTGGAAGCCGACACCGGCAAAGCTCTGCGCCAGTGTGTCGTGCATCTCGAGCCCCAACCTCTCACGCTCCTCAATCACGGCTCGCAATTGAGATCGCTTGAAGGTGGTGTACGACACCTGGAGGCCAAGTGACAGCGTCAGCAGGCCGACGATCAACTCCACTATGTGCTGCACATTCCACCACGGAGGAGGCTCTATCATCTGAACATCTTCGGCGGAACGCATAAGGACGGCAAAAGGTATCTCGTTTTGCGCGTATGCCCGATCTGTAACGCAGATGCCGCGCAGGCGCAGGCGGCTTCCGTTCTTGAGGCGATTGAGGGTCTCTGCAAGGCTCGGATAGGCAGCAATGGCGATAAATGACTGGCTTCCTTCATCCAGCTTGAGCACAACAGATTTGTCTCCTGCTCTCTGTTCAGAGACGAGGCGGCCCTCTGTCTCAATAAACTGCGCGTCGAACGCTCCAGTAGCAGCCTGGGAGGCGGTGACGGAGACTGGCGGAACAGGGGTATGCGACCAGAGCAGCCGAACATCTGCGTTGCGAAGCACGGAGCTGAAATCGTGCAGCTCAACATCGCCGCGCGCTTCTACGGAATCACCTATCTGCACGGGCGTGCCGGTGTGAGCCTGAGGGATTGCAATGCCACCTGTCGAATCCTGTACGAAGAGGGTCGGCGACACGAGTGTAACAACGCCATGTACGGTGACCTGAGAAGACTGATTGGGCGCGAGGAGACGAAGATCGGCGATGGGTAATGCGTTGAGATCGGACTTATAGTTTTCCAACTCGCGCTGCATGGGCAGAAAGAAGCGCTGCTCAGACCACGAATCAATCAGGCCAGGCGAAGATGGCCGAACGTCCAGTCCGGTGGTTTGGGTCTGAAGCATGGCTTCCATGTCTTCCCTGGTGGCGGGCCTCACCTCGAGGTTGCGCCACGCCGCGCCTGTGGAATAAGACTGAAGACCAAACCTTCCATGAGTCAGGCATTGAGGATCCTGAAGAGTCGCGGTGATGACTTCTCCGCTGTCTGTATTGGCACGGGCAATCAGGCTGCATTCGAAGGCAAGAAACTTCAGGTGATGCCACTTTTGCGTCCTCAGTCCAGAGCGAACAGGAATGGTCTGAGATTCGTGCCAGCCGTAATCTGCGCGGCCCAGAATCAAGGTGTCATCCAGATCGCGAAGACCGGCGAAGTAGCCGTGATAGGCGTCGACTCCGACTTCTTCTTCGGAAGCGCGAATTACGAAGCCGGCATCACCGCCTTCTCCGAGAAGTTGAACATCGCCTTCCACGATATAGTTGCCCCAGTGTGTCGAACCATTCATCAACTTTGCACCGCGATCATCGGCAATGTTGAACATGGCGCCGTCTATTACCTGCCAGGTGCCGCCGAATGCCTGCCATCCTCCGTGGCGTTGCTGGCCATCTCCATCACGCCCGAATGTGTCATGAAAGCTGGGCTCACGCCCCACCCAGCTGAGATAGGCAAACCTGGTCGACGCCCCGAGCAGCAAGAGCGCAGAGATCGCAACCGCAATCCATATGAGGCGTAATTTCATATTCCTGCGCATCAGGTGCGTTGCCTCACTTGCTGAACCAGCGCAAGTTAAGAATCTCTTTCACCATGTCTGAATCCAGATTCGCTTTAGTAACCAGGACTGGTTGGAGTACAACCTGGCTTTGCGGGGTTTTCTGATGAAGTTCATCATTCATCAACGTCATAGCTGCGCGGCCCATTCCGTGGGTGTTCTGAAAGATTACGGAATCGATGGCTCCGGTACGTATTGGAGCGATCAGATTCTGATCGAAACCCACAAGACGTATTGCCGAGGTCTCATTAAACTCCGTAAGGGCGTAGTACGCGCCACGTGTCGAGGATTCGGACAAGGCGACTATCGCATTCACTTGCGAGTTCTTGGCCAGGAGCTTCTCTGCGACTTGCTGCTCCTGAGAAACGGTAGGCAACGCGAGGCTGCGAAATACAACCTGGATGTGGGGAGACTCTTCGGTCAGCGTGGTTTCAAGACTACGAGCCCTTTCGGCTGTACTCGTCAGTTGGTTGCTGATCCCCATCACCGCGACTGTGCCCTCTCCGTGCAAGAGTTGAGCAACACGGCGCGCCGCCATCTGTCCACCCATGTGCTCGTCATTGAGTACATATGCCAGGTCCTTGCCGGGCGTCAGTCCCAAGTCAGTTCCAACTACTACTACGGGGACTCGGTGTTGAAGCGCTCGATGAACGGGTGTTCGTAAAGGCAGAGCTTCTACGGGAGAGATGATGACGCCTTGGACACCACGCTTGATAGCGGTGGCAAGAACTTCAATCTGCCCCTGCACATCGTCTTCGCGCATCGGCGCGTTCCAATAGATATTGAGACCGTTGGCTGACGCTACGTGCTGAATTCCGGTGTGTTCAGCCTCCCAAAGCAGCGTGCCGCAAGTACGTGGAATTGCGGCGATGGTGGGCGAGGACTTGTGGCAACTGGTTAGTAAACATAGGACCGTGCAGGTGGCCCATTTAGCACTGATGAGCATGAGAGGACACTTCCGCGGCGTGAGTCCAGTCGTCCATCTTCTTTTCATAAGAGTGCCTTGATCTTAACGATTTATATAGCAATGCAGAACGCCTCGGATAGCGATTCGTCCACGCATAGTACATCTGTACCATGCGCTTCGCGACTTGTTTCCATTACGATTCTTTTGGTTTCAGGAAGAAGTCCCGACAAGTTTGAATCATCAATAAAACCTGCCATGACAATTTTGCGTTGTCCCAAGCCAGCAAAAGATCGACAACTCAACGAGTATACGTTTTCCAAGCAGACAAGGCTTTCGAATCTTTACATGTCTGGCGCATCATCCGGTGATCCTGCGAAGGTCTTCCTGGCGAAGAGGTTGAATTTTTTCGGCGAACAGGAGGATGGCTAAGAAACCGATGATATGGAATGTCCCCACGAGAAAAAAGAGCGTTCCATAACCAAATCCATGCGCGAGCAGGTAGCCGGCGACAACACCGAAGATTGCACCGCCGATTGCGCCGCCGAAGCCGACCAGTCCGGAGACAGTACCCACTGCTGATAGCGGGAAGATGTCGGCAGGGATGGTCATAATGAGTCCGGACCAAGATTGCTGGCAGAAGAACGCGACACTGAAGAGCAGAATGGAAAAATGCACGGGCACCAGAGGCACGAGCATCACAGTTGGCATGAAAACCGCGCTGAGACCCAGTGCGATTTTGCGCGCATGATCGAGCGTTTGGCCGCGGCGCAAGAGACTGCTTGAAAAGTAGCCCCCTGTCAGGCTGCCAACACCAGAGGCGGCGTATGGAATCCAGGCGTAGTAACTCACTTGCTTGATGTCGAACGAGCGCGCGTCATACAAGTATTTGGGCAGCCAGAAGAGTAGAAAATACCACGCGGAGTCGCTCATGAATTTTGCGAAGACGAGAGTCCTCACACTGCGGAATCCGACGATCTGGCGGAAGGTGAGTTGGTGGGCCACTACACGGACGTCGATGGTGTTTGCAGAAAGCCGGGCCTGATTGCCCCGGTAGGAAAAAGTCCACCAGCCAACCCAGAGAACGCCCGCTGCGCCAGCGAAAAGGAAGACTACTCGCCAGCCAAGCGTCAACAGAATGAAGCCAATCAGAGGTGGAGCGAGCACTGATCCAACGGCAGTGCCGGCATTGATGATGCCCACCGCTGTTGAACGGCGCTCGGGCGGTATCCATTCCGCCACGACGCGAACCGCAGCTGGAAATGCTCCTCCTTCTCCGAGTCCAAGGAGGAATCGGGCAGCCAGAAGGAGCAGAAATCCCGAGGCGAGCCCATGCAAGGCACATGCGATCGACCACCACAGCATGATAAGGATAAAGCCGCGCCGGGTACCGAGGCGATCAAGCAGTCTGCCACCGATTGCGTAGAGTGCCGCATAGGCGAGCAGGAAGGATGTCTGGAGATAAGAGAACTGCTGATCTGAGATGGGGATATTACGTTGGATTGCGGAGATAGCAACGGGCAGCGTCTGACGATCGAAGTAGCTGATCGCTATGGCCGCGGTGACCAGCGCGACGTAATACCAGCCCTGGCTTGTGACACGATGCGGCGCTTCGACGCAGTTATCCTTCATCAGAGCGCTCCCTGAGCACCTTATCACTTTAATCTTTATGCATCATTGAATTATTGACGTAACTGTGGATTTGAGTAAACGTTCTCTTGACTGTTGCTATTCTGCAGCGATAGAACTAAATGTCCGCGTTTTTTCTGGAGAATTGTCGTGAAAAAAAGCCTGTCTCGCCGTGGGTTTATTGCTACCGCTACAGCATCGATTGTTCCCTCTGCTTTGGCCATTGCGCAAGGCAAGAGTAAGGAATTGCTGACAGCATTCATGGCTGAATCTGAGCCATCTGCGATGCAGACGTCACAACAGGGTGAATGGCGAGATGCCGGCGTCATCGATCTCACCCATTCGCCGCATGCAAAGCTAAAGACTTTGCCTGTAAGGGCGGTTGTCATACAGGATGGATTCTGGTCGAAGCGGCGCAAGACGAACCTGATCGCGAGCATTCCCAGCATGCACGACGAATTGCTTGAGCATGGACGTATGGATAACTTCCTTCGACTTGAAGGCAAGTCAAAGGAACCGCAAAAGGGCCCCGGTCTATTCCGATTCCGATATCTATAAGTGGACGGAGGCGGTTGGATTTCAACTGCAAACAGGCGATCAACCTGAGTTGCGAAAGACGACGGATGCGATGATACGCGAGGTCGTGGCGATCCAAGAGCCGAGCGGTTATCTGAACACGTATTACAACGACGACAGAAAACCGTTGCGCATGCAATACGACACACAGACGACCGGCCATGAACTGTATTGCATCGGTCATATGCTGCAAGGCGCGATCGCTTATTACCGAGCGACCGGAGACCGGACGCTGCTGAATGCCGGCATCCGATTTGTAGACGATTTTCTAATGCCGAACTATGGTCCGGGCGCGAATCAAAAGGCTATCGTGTCAGGACATCCCGAGATCGAGATGGCTCTCATTGAACTGTCTCGGACGACGGGTAACCGAAAATACGTGGACCTGGCTGGCTACATTCTTCATGGAGACGAGAGGGTTCCGCTAAGACCGCAACAGATTGTCTACATGTATTGCGGTGTTCCATTCACGTCACGAACGAAGTTGGAAGGACATGCTGTACGAGCGATGTATGCCTGCTGTGGAGCTACAGACTACTATCTCGAAACTGGCGATCAGGCTTACTGGAAGACGCTCAATGCGCTCTGGAACGATCTGGCCGAGCATCAACTCTATATAAACGGCGGTGTTGGCGCACGCGCTGCCGGCGAGGCATTCGGCGATCCGTATGAATTGCCAAATGCTCAAGCCTACGGTGAAAGCTGTGCTGCGATCGGAAACATGATGTGGAACTGGCGCATGCTGGCAGCTTCAGGCGATGCAAAGTTTACCGATGTTATTGAGCGGGCACTCTACAACGGTATTAATTCCGGCATGTCGCTCGACGGCAGGACCTACTGTTATCGCAATCCGCTGGCATTTGATCCGGCAGGCGAATCGAGGGACCGGCACCTGGTTGATGGAAACATTCGCAATGCGTGGTACGACACCACGTGCTGTCCGCCAAATCTGGAGCGAACGTTTGCATCGCTGTCCGGCTATTTCTACAGCACCAGTGTGGATGGCCTTTACGTTCATCTTTATGACAATTCAGAGATGAACTGGCATCTGCAGGATGGCACCGCATTAACCGTTCAACAGAAGACGAACTATCCGTGGAGTGGGGACGTGCAGATGACGGTGAGCCCTGCGACTCCGAGCGAGTTTGTGATGTACGTGAGGATTCCTGGATGGTCAGTGAAGAACAGAGTCAAGGTGAATGGCAAAGAGGTTGCAGGGGCTAAGGCTGGTGAGTATCTGGCGATTCGCAGGCGCTGGACTAAAGACGACACGGTCGATCTGGCATTTGATATGACGACGCATCTGCTAAAAGCAAATCCTGCGGTGACGGAAGATCGTGGCCGAGTTGCATTCCAGCGCGGGCCGATTGTCTTCTGCATGGAGCATCTGGATCAATACGATAAGAGCGCCGGGATGAATCTTGCGGGCTATACAGTTGAACAACATAAGGAAACTACGGCGCACTTTGAGCCTGAGTTATTGGATGGAGTGATGGTGCTGACTCATCCCGCGACAATCAGCGACACCACTGCCAGCACGGACCTCTACTTCTCTGCTTCCCGGCCTAACCCACCGGAGCGTCCGACCACGGTGAAGCTGATTCCTTACTATGCCTGGGCGAATCGGCAGCCAGCTTCCATGCAGGTGTGGATTCCTTACAAAGATGCGTAATTATCGTCCTGTTATCTTTCAGTCACTTCTAACGTCGGACATTGCGGTTTGCATTGAATGGACAAGCGGCCTGTGGGAAAGCAGTGTACAAGGCGTGCAGTGTTGGGCGGCCTCGCGATAGAGACGGCCAGCTTGCTGTTTTCCAGAAGCGTTAGCGCCGCTCAAATCCTGAGTGCGACGCGCAGTGTGCCTGCTGTGGGAAACAGCAACCTGCTAACTGTGGTTGCAGTCAGCACAAAGACACTTCGATTGCGAGTCATTCAACAAGGAAAGATGGGGCCTGCCGAGGAGGTTGGCATTGTTGCGAGGAAGTGGGCTGAGCCCCTCACGACTGACGGCACAGGTGTGGCAGCAGCATGGGGCAACTTCAGCGTTCATCTGGAAGAGAAACCCTGGCGCGTAAGCATCGTGGATGCAAAGAGCGTGGTACGGCAACAAGTGGGGCTTGAGCCTTCGACAGGGGCGATTCACTTTGATATCGGAAATGGACCACTGTTTGGACTGGGTGAGGGTGGGCATCCGCTAAATCGACGCGGAAGCACGGACGCGATGCTGAGTGGATCGCATAGTCCTGACCTGGCTAACTATGGCGCGCGTGTACCGATTCCATGGTTGATGGATACCCATGGCCGTGGCATCTTCTTCGCTCATCCATGGGGAACTTTCGATCTAAGCGGGCAGGACGGGAGTTTTTTGCCTGTGGCCGAGACGCCTACCAGAGACATCTTCATTGTGCTGGCGGAGAGCCCTGCGGAGTTGATGCGGGAATGGGCTGAGTTGACGGGCTATCCACATATGCCCCCGTTGTGGTCACTGGGATATCAGCAATCGCATCGCACGTTGGAAAGCCGTGAGTCCGTACTGGCCGAGGCAAAGCGCTTTCGCTCATCGAAGCTACCATGCGACGCAATGATCTATTTGGGTACGGGATTCTGCCCTTCAGGGTGGAACACCGGGCATGGGTCATTCACGTTCAACCCGACTGTGTTTCCTGATCCTGCTGCGATCTTTCGTGAGATGCACGATGAGCATTTCAAGGTGATTGTGCATGTGGTCAGCCCTCCAGAAGATCTGCATGGCGAAGTGAATGACAGCGGCGCCGCACTCAAAGATACAAGTAATGCAGCCGTCTATTGGCCAAAGCACCGTGAGGTGTGGAGCAAGGGTGTCGATGGCTGGTGGCCGGATGAAGGGGATGAGCTTGGACCAGATTCGAGGCTGCTCAGGAACCGCATGTATTGGGAGGGGTCGCAGCTCTTTGAGCCCAACGTGAGGCCGTTTGCCTTGCACAGAAATGGCTATGCCGGAATGCAGCGATTTGGATGGCTGTGGTCTGGCGACACGCTATCGACGTGGAAGACACTGGCCGCGCAAGTGATGGTGGGCATCACAACGGGATTGTGCGGGATACCGTATTGGGGAACCGATACTGGAGGTTTTGTGCCAACCAAGGAGTTTACGGCAGAACTGTTTGTGCGGTGGTTTCAGTTCAGTGCGTTCTGCCCATCCTTTCGCTCCCATGGACGAGCCTGGATGCTGCGGCTGCCATGGGGATGGAATATGGGAAGATACGGGCCTGCGGAGCTGGAGCCTCAATATGCGGCAGAGGTACTGCCAACCGCCGAGGAGTTGCATAACGCCGCGGTTGAAGAGATATGCAGAAAGTATCTCAATTTGCGCTATCAGTTATTGCCGTATCTCTACTCCGCCGTCGCAGAGACACATACCAGGGGAATGCCCCTGATGCGCGCTCTGTGGCTTGCGTATCCCGAGGATGCGAAGGCTGTAGCCGTGGAGGATGCGTATCTTTGGGGTGAAAGCATGCTCGTCGCTCCTGTAGTTGAGCCGGGGGCCACACGCAGGGCGGTCTATCTACCTGCAGGCGTGTGGTGGGACTATTGGAGCGATACTCCGGTGAACGGTGGTACAGAAGTGGCGCGTGAGGTGAATCTGGAGACGATTCCGCTATATGTGAAGGCGGGTGCCATCTTGCCGATTGGTCCGCTGAAGCAATACACGGGTGAAGTGAGCAGTGAGCCGCTGACTCTTCGCGTTTATCCTGGCGCAGACGGAGCGATGACGTTGTATGAAGATGATGGAGTGAGTTTCGACTATGAGAAGGGCTCGTTCACGCGAATTATGGGAAGCTGGAACGATCGCTCGCGGGTTCTGACTTTGACTGCGGATGCAAAAGGCAGAGTGCCGAGGGAAAAGGCGTTCCTGGTACAGATGGCTGGCGGTGGAGAAAGCCGGCGACTCACGATGTCAGGAAGAGATGCTTCGATCGTTTTGTAGTTGAGCTTTCGAGCCTACTTCGCTTTGGACCAGCCAGCTCCTGCAACGATACCGCTTCCCTCCTTCAGGACAATAAGCTGGTCTGCGGCCACGGCTTTGAATTTCTCCTGCAGACCACTTGGCCAACGGACTTCAATATCTGCGACTTTTTCTGCTCCGAACCCAAAGTGAAGCCGAGAATCGTTCACAGAGTAGTAGCTGGATTGACTCAGCACTTCCTGTACCTGACGCTTTGTTCCGTAGTGCACCACAACGCGAGCGCCGATTGCACTGCGATTCGATTTCGTTCCTATCAGCTTCAATTTGAGCCAATGATGGACCCCAGTCAGATCGTTTCGCAACAAGGAGGGCGGTTCGTTCAAGTTGACGATCAGGATGTCCATGTCTCCGTCATTGTCGAAGTCTCCAAACGCGCATCCTCGACTGGAGTGCTCGGCGGCGACGCCTGGTCCAGCTAGATCGACAAGCTCTTCGAAGGTCCCATTGCCGAGGTTGCGAAAGACTACTCGAGGAGTCAGCCTGGAAAAGTTGGGAAGCTTGCCCTCCAGTTGTGGGTAGACGGTTCCCGTGACCATGAACATATCTGGCCAACCATCATTGTCGAGATCGACAATGCCAGCGCCCCAGCAGGTGTAGTGCGTTTCCACGCCGATCTTAGCGGCAAGCGTCACATCGTCAAAATTGCCTTTGCCGTCGTTACGATAGAGGCCGTTGCTGTCGTCGGCAAAATGCGTTTTGAATATGTCCAGAGCGCCGTCTAGATTGTAGTCACCGACTCCGACTCCCATTCCTGCCTGCTCCATGCCGTCGTCACTCAGCGCGACGCCGCGCGATACTCCTTCTTCGCGGAAGGTCCCGTCGTGGTTGTTCATCAATAGCAGACTCGGTGTGGAATCACAGGCAACGTAGATATCGGGCCAGCCGTCGTTGTCGAAGTCAGCGGCGACGACGGTCATCCCATAGTTCTCAGTAAGCTTGTCGATGCCAGCCTGTTTGGTCACATCGGTGAACGTTCCGTCGCCGTTGTTTCGGTAGAGCGAATGGCGACCGGTGGGCAGGCCGCGCGGGCCACACTCTACCGGCACGCCTTTCCAATTGCAATTGCTGTTTGGGCCGGGCTTGGGGGCACGGGCAAGATCAAACCGAATGTAGTTGGAAACAAAAAGGTCGAGATAGCCATCGCGGTTGTAGTCGAAGAAAGTGCATCCTGCACCCCAGCGGGTCGTCTCAGTCAAGAGACCTGCGGCTTTAGTTACATCAGTGAACGTTCCATCGCCGTTATTACGGTATAGCTTGTTCTGGCCAAAGTAGGTGCAGAACAAATCTTCAAAGCCATCGTTGTTGTAGTCGCCAACGCACACGCCAGAAGCCCATCCAAGATCGCGAAGGCCCGCCTTTTCGGTAACGTCTGTGAACGTACCGTCACGGTTGTTTTTGTACAGACGATTGGTCGTCCCGGGCGGCGCGCCGGCAAGCCGAGTGCCGCTGAGCAGAAAGATATCCATCCAGCCGTCATTGTCGTAATCGAAAAAAGCGCAGCCGCAGCCCGTCGCCTCCAGGATGTAGTCCTTGCTATTCGGCTCGCCGTAGATTGTGGGCTGAGTCAGGCCTGCCGCGTGTGCCACATCGGTGAAATGCGCATCAAACGGGCGACCAGAAGGAAGAGGCTTCGGCTGTGCTTTCACGGTGCGCGAAGCCATACCCTGGCCTTGCTGACCCAGCAGTTTCGCAGCGGACATCATCAGCGAAGTTGCAACAAATGACCGGCGGGTAATTCGCTTCATAGATAGGGTTGAGGAGCCTGCCGGAAGTGTTTCCGTTGTCCGCGGCGATGACGTAGTCTACCATGTTCAGTGTGGCACTTTTCAAGTAAACGATCACGCTCTGCTCGATGCGAAACAGGCCTGTTTTACTCTATGAAACGAAACTGTCTGATCCTGCTGTTTGCAGTGCAACTGGCTCATGCTGGATTTGGACAAAGTGCTCCACGGGCTGATTCACTTCAGGCTATTCAGTCGGCGTTGAGGGCGCGAGATTTCTCGCAGGCGCTTGAATTGACGCACTCGCAGTTGCAACAATTCCCACAAGATCCACGGCTTTGGACATTCGAGGGTCTTGCATTCGCGGGCCTGAAAAAGAGCTCTGAAGCGCTTACTGCGTACGACAAGGCATTGACGATCTCCCCGAGCTACCTTCCTGCACTTCAGGGAGCAGCGCAATTGGAGTTCGAAGGAGGCAATGTTCATGCTATTCCGCGGCTGGAGCGCATTCTGCAACAGCTTCCGAACGATCCCACAAGCCATGCCATGCTTGCCGTGCTTGCTTATAAACAGCATGATTGCGCGACCGCGGTAAAGCATTTCGCGCAAAGCACTCAGCTCATTTCCACGCAACCCAGAGCCTTAGCAGAATATGCAGCCTGCCTAATCGATTTGGAGCGGCCTTCTGAGGCTATTCCTGTTTTCAAACAAATCGTCGCGCACTTTCCTGGCGATCCTCGGGCGCGCTACGATCTTGCCGTCGCTGAAGTAGCGGCTCATCAGGGCAAGGATGCTGTTGAGACGCTGCAGCCGTTATTGCAATCGAAAGATCCCGACACCGATGTGTTGGACCTGGCTTCATCTGCCTATGAAGATACGGGAGACACTCCCAAAGCAGTTGAGCTGCTGCGGCATGCCATTGTGTTGAATCCGCGGAAGGCTAAGTACTATGTCGATTTCGCAATGCTCTCGTTCAACCACCAGTCGTTTCAAGTCGGCGTGGACATGGTGAATGTAGGCCTTAAAGAGTTGCCTAATGCCGCGTCGCTTTACATTGCTCGTGGCATTCTCTACATGCAGATGGCCGAGTACGACAAGGGCGAAGCGGACTTTGCAATGGCAACCAAGATCGATCCCAGCCAAGCTTCCGGCGCAGTAGCTGAAAGCATGGCGCTCATACAGCAGAGCAATCTTGATCAGGCACTGGCAACGGTTGAATCCCAACTTAGCAGCAACCCTAAAGAGGCATTTCTCTACTATCTGAAAGCGCAAATTTTAGTGCAAAAAGGCGCTGAAGGTGGGAGTGCGGAATTCAAGGAGGCAGTTAAGGCCGCGACACGCGCTACAGAGCTTCAGTCAGATTTTGTTCTTCCTCGGGACATTCTCGGCAGTCTCTATCTCAAGTCTGGGCAGCCGGAACTTGCGATTGAGCAATGCCGCCTGGCGCTGCACGGCAATCCCTCTGATCAGGAAGCGCTCTATCATCTCATCCAAGCACTGCGGCAGAGTGGTAAAGGCTCGAAAGCAGAGATTGCAGAGTTGGTACAGAAGCTCGCAGATCTGAGGCAACATTCCCGTGAACAGGAAGCCTCAGCGAACAAATACAAACTCTATGAGCCCGACAAAACGAAAACGGCAACTCCTCAGCAATAGCTACACTTACTTACTGCGGAGAGTCTGCGTCGACGAGCTTGTAACGATACCGGTCGCGCTCATCTTGCTCAGCCTGTTGACGGAGCAGGGCAAGCTGTTTCAACAACTCGGGTATCTCGTTGCTCTTTCCAGTCCTGCGAAGCGCCTGTATCAGGTGGTAGACAGCAGACTGGTCCTTTGGATCATTAGCGAGAGCCTTCCGACATTCGACTGCGGCTTCCTGATATTTTCCGGACTGCAGGTAAAGCTTGCCCAACACGGATTCAGGCGCGCCCTGCGCAGGTTGCAATGCGATTGCTTTTTTGGCAGAACGCACTGCCAGTTGAAACTCGGGAGTACCTGGATCTACATGTTTTTCGGCGATAATGTCAGCTTGCAGATAGAGGAGGAGAGGGTCATCGGGTCTTCGTACGAGGGATGCCTGCACCTTGCTTAGAGCGCGATCATAATCGTTTTCCTGCGCGGCGGCAAGTCCCTGAGCGGCCGCGCTGAGAGACTGGTTGGGATCCAGGTCGTAAGCTTTTTCAAAGTCTGTCTCAGCTTTGTCGTACTGCGCTAACTGAACGTAAAGAACTCCTCGTGCAAAGTAAAGCGCAGCGGCATTCGGAAGCTGTTCTATTCCGTCGTTAATCACATCAATGCCTACCTGAAACGAACCGTGTCTGTAGGAGATGTTTGCGAAGTCGAGATACAGGTTCACGTCGTGCGGATCGAGAAGTATTGCTTGTCTGAGCGTTTCCACTGCTTGTGACGTGTCTTTAGCCGCTTCATATGCATTGGAAGCAAGCTCCAGCGTTGCGACATCGGGCGTTGCCTGCATAAGTGGGGCCAGTGTGCTCAACGCCTCAGCGGGTTGGTGGGCCATCACCTGAATGGCGGCAAGCAAACGGCGTTCCTGTTTATCTTCGGGCTTTAGTGCAACTGCCTTTTCGAACACGACCACTGCCTGGTCAAATCGTCTGAGCTTCACCAGACATACTGCATACGCATGGAGCGCGCTCGGCTGAGAGTCGAACAGCGAACCTGTCTTTTCAAATTGTGCAGCTGCGTCAGCGTACCTTCCCAGTTGATATTCAAGCACCGCGAGCATGCCATAACTGATAAGGTCCTGAGGCTGCAAGCGTGTTACGAGCTCGATCAGTGGAATCGCATCGGAGCTTCCCGCGTCGTATTCAATTTGCGCCGCGCCGTGCAACGCAGGGAGATAGTCCGGTGAGATTTTCAGAGCATGATGAAACGAGGCTAGTGCCTCCTTTGTATGTTTCCCCTGCGCATAGGCCGTACCCTGCATCGACCACAATTGCGGATTGCGGGGCGAGGCCAGAAGAGCGGAGTGAAGCAACTGGAGGGCTTTGTCGGATTCCTGATTTCGCAGAGCATCTGTTATTGTGGCAATCTGGTCTTCTGCAGGGTTGGGAACTATCTGCGCTGATAGACAGCAAAGGAAGAAGAGCGGCGTCAGAAGTGTGGATGTGTTGCGAAGGATGCGTATGCCCGACATAGCGAAATTACTTTCTCTCTTATTTTTATACGTTATTGGGTGCCAGTTATATGCATTGACTGCAATAGAAAACCGGCCCGCTTCGGGAAAAGCAGGCCGGCTGTTTTCGCTACGTCCATCGCGGCTTTAGAAGGTGATGCGGCCGCCGAGTTGCCAGAACCTCGGCAGGTGCGAAGCTGTAGCTTTGCCAAAATTTCCATCCGGCAAATTTGTATCTACGTTGAGCAGGTTTGGTCTGTTGAAGAGATTGAAGAACTCGAATCTCACTTCGAAGTTGACGCCTTCTACGATCCTGGTTTCCTTATAGAAGTTGGTGTTGGTTTCGGCAAAGTTGGGACTGCTGAACTGGCCTACCTTCTCATTGCCCTCTGAACCGAAAGCAGGCGTTGCAAAATTGTCCCGCGGAATCGAACCATTGAGGAAATCACTACGAGAAGTTCCCTGCTTGTAGCTCGACGCATCGGGATAGTCGAGATTTACTCCGTCCGCGTTGTAATCGCCACTCGACGGCCCATAACCGATGGCCGGGTTCGCAAACGATGGGCATGGTCCTGCATTTGCGCATACGGGTTGGTAGGAATTGAAATTGGCAACGGTCAAAGCCTCGCCAGACTGATAGATGCTAGTTCCGCTAATTCCCCATCCACCGGTCACGAGCCCTACGAACCCTTGTCCGTTCTGCAGGCCCTTCAGTTTGTAGTTGAAACTGAGAGAGAAGCGGTTGGGCACATCCCAGAGAGATGGTCCGTAATACTGCGACGGATTCTGAGGTGTTGGATAAGCTCCCGCATCGTCCTTGGAACTGGAATGGGTGTAAGACGCATCGACGAATCCACGACTGAACTGTCCTTTGAAGTCAAAGAATACGCCCTGGTAGTTACCATGACGATCGTTATCAGCGTACGTAATCGCACCGAAGCTCGTGTTGAGTCCTGTAGGGTTAACGGTCTCGTTAATGATTAAATCATTTGGAAGAACGTTGATATTGACTCCATAGGAGACCCCACTGGTGTTGTTGCCTGCACCGACAAGGTGGTAGGAGTGCGAGCCGGCGTAACCAGCACTGGCTGAGAAGTTACGCAGGATCCTTCGCTCGACTCCTAGAGACCAGATATTAGCTTTCGGTGACTTCAAAAGAGGATTGATGCCACCTATGTTAAACCTGGCGCCTACGACACCGCCTTGCGAGTTCAGACCACCTTGAAATGTCGGGAAAGTAAACCCATACGGAGGTTTTCCACCAGTTCCCTGTACGAAGATAGGAGCTTGTGCTGACTCCGATCCACCAGCGACAAAGGTGGGCGAAACCAAGCCCGGAGGACTACCGCGGAATTCTTCCTGCACGTTCGCCGAGGTCAGCCAGTTGTTATAGACACCGAATCCACCCCGAACTACCCAGTCACCTTTCCCGGTGGGATCCCAAGCGAAACCGACGCGAGGACTGAAGAGATTATCGACCGAGTGGAGTAGAGCGTTATGTGTTGCCTTGGCATAGCCATTCGCGATTTGCTCTTGTTCGCTTGCCCCTGTGCCGAGATAAAAGTTACCAAAAACGGTGGTTGGGCTCTTCGAGTATGGATTGCCGCTGTCATCGTATCGCAGGCCCAAAGTTAATGTGAGCCCTTTCCGCACCTTCCATGTGTCCTCCACAAAGAGTCCAAACGTTCTGGAAGCTGCATTCCAACTGGCGAGTTGCTGGTGACCGGTGGAGGGATTGTAAAAGACGCCGCCTTCGGTAGTAGGAGCGTCTTGAGCCATCGTCAAAATGTTATTGAAATTGAATGTCGGTGTTGACCATGGACCTTCGAAGTTCTCAACATCGTCGCCGTACCAGCCTTCATAACCGAACTTCAAAGCGTGTGCACCCTGAACATGCGTCAGGACATCTCGCCAATGATAGTTATGCTGAATGAAGTCTCCCTGAGCAAAACCCACACCGAAGGCCTGGCCGCCGTCCATGTTGATGTTTGTAAATATCTCGGGGACGGTGTAGTCTTTGGCTCCCGTACCGAGATTGCCCTCAACTCTGCTGATACCAAACTCCGCCTCATTTAGGAGTGTGGGGGAAAATGTATGCGTCCAGGTTACCTGCGGCGCAATTTGCCAGGTTGGATTGAGGCTGGAGAATTGAGGTGTTGCTGTCGCTTGACCGCTCGTCAGCAGTGTCCTATATAAGCTCGCGTAGACCCTATCATTCTTGAAGGCTTTGTCCAGGCGGACAAAATACTGAGTTCCGTTTCTGATGGCCGTAGCGCCGAGAAAACCGCTATCGATCATAGGTAAGCCACACGGAATATTATCCGTGGCTTCAGTCTCACAGCCATTTGCGCCAGTGCCGAGTACATCTTGCGCGGTTTGCGATACAGTTGTATCGCTCAGACCGACGGGCAGATAGGTATTCAAGATGTGCGTCCCCACTGTGTTCTGCAGAGCGGGTGTCGCTTGAGTGAAGGCAAGAAACTGTGGATCGGCGAATGTGTACGTTCCACCTGCGCTGATCGAGGAGCGTTTCGGCTCAACTGCAAACCAGAAGAAGAACTGGTGATGTGGAATCACAGGGCCGCCAACAGAGAACGACATGTCATTGGCGTGGAATGGCTTGTAGTCCCCTGAAAAATGCTGTCGTGCAAACATCTTCTGGTAGTTGAAATAATCTGCCGCCGAGCCATGAAAGCGGTCCGTGCCGGATTTGGTTGTGAACTCAGTTACGATGCCAGCCGCACGACTATGTTCGCTTGAAAAGGTGTTGACCTGAATCGTAGTTTCCTGAATCGAGTCGGGAGTTGGCGTCAGATTCAGGACGCCCTGACGGATTCCGCTGGTTACATCGAGTCCGTCAATGATGTATTGATTGTTATTCGCACCCTGGCCATTGGCGCTGGCGTCAACTGCCTCTTCTGTCGAAAAGTTATCTGCTCCGCTTCCTGGAGCGCCTGCACTTCCGCTAGTTCCCAATCCGGACACTCCTGGAGCAAGCGTGATCAGCGTGACCAGATTGCGGCCCTGAACTGGTAACTGCGCAACTGATTCATTCTCGATTGTCATCTGGGTACGGCTGTCTGCTGTGTCAACGATTGGAGCTGTGCTCGTCACCGTGACTGTCTCTGCAGCCGAGCCTACCTGCAAGACCACATCAACACTCTGGTTCTGCTCGGTCAACAGGGTGATATCTAACTGAGACTTCCTAAAACCTGCAGCCTCGACGTAGATGCTATATGCGCCCGGAGCGAGGCTCGTGAAAATGAACTTGCCAGCGTCACTGCTCGTTGTACTACTACTCACATGAGTCGCCGTGCTGGTGAGTTGGATAGTTGCTTTGGGGATCGCTGCGCCAGTGGCATCATGCACCGCGCCATCTACGCTGCTAGTGAATTGTGCCCAGGCTGGATCCGCGCAGGCAATTGCCAATAGCAGGACAAAGCCCAAACGCGCTGCAAAAGAAAATTTCCTATACATACTTGCCTAGTCTCCTGATTCAACTCGTTCAATACTGACAATTTTTGCGCTGGCCTTGTTGCGGCCTTTTCTTACAGTCGTAACTAGTGAGGAACTTCGTTACTCCGGTGTCATGGCAGTAGTCGAGATCCTTATCTGGAAAACGTATACTCACTTCGGCAGACAAATTCGCCAAGCGTTAAATTGTCTTCGTCGTCTCGGTTGAAATAAGCCTCGAACCTATCGCGAAAAGAATTTTGAACCGGGTAACTCAGCGCCGTTGTTGGGCCATCTTCTTCTTCCTGTTTTCATGGCCAGGATTTTGATCGGCGGATCCGTAATGTTCCATTCAGCATGATCAGTCATGGCAAGTACGGCCTTCCGTCACGGTTGTTAACAGGTCGCGCCAATACTATAGAAGCGCTATGCCGGTGAACATAGTACATGTGTACTATGCCATGGCATCAGGAATTTCGGCTCTAGACTAGTAATCCGTGTTCTCATGAGCCATGGCCTCTCAATCGATCAATCTACGTGAAGTGTGCAGCGGACTCAGCGTCGGCCTGCGGCCTGACAGCATGAAGGCGCGTTGAAATGGTGTCTTTTGCAAATGACACAGTCAATGTGCAAATTTGACGAGTAGAAGTAATGGCCTGCTATACGAGAAGCTATTCCACACCGCAAGTAATCGTTCTCTCACATTTGACAGGAGCAAATCATGAAGACTCCCTCGCGCCGCCGATTCCTACAACTGACCGCAGCTGCTGCTGGAGCTACGCTAGTACAACGCTCCATGCTCGCATGGGGAGATACTGTACCGGCGGTCGCTGTCACACCATCCTTGTCCTTATTTGAATATTCCCAAGTAGAGCTCCATGAGGGACCGCTTCGCACTCAGTTTGATCACAACCACAATCTGTTTCTTCATCTCGACGAGGATGCGCTGCTCAAGCCCTTCCGTCAGCGCGAGGGCATGCCCGCCCCTGGCCCAGACATGGGCGGATGGTATGACAATGGAACCGACTTTAACCCTGCGGATAATTTTCACTCCTTTATCCCGGGGCATAGCTTTGGGCAGTACCTCTCCGGCCTTGCGCGGGCCTATGCGGTTACCGGATCCAAGCCCACCCAGGAGAAGATCCATCGTCTCGTCCGTGGTTTCGCGGAAACAGTAAAGCCAGAGGGAAAGTTCTACGCAGGCTACCACCTGCCTGCTTACACCTACGACAAGACGAGTTGTGGACTGATCGATGCGCATCAGTTCGCGCAGGATCCCGATGCGTTGAATGTTCACTGGAATGCTACTCAGGCCGTCTTGCCTTACTTGCCGGAGAAAGCGCTCAGCCGAGCGGCACAACGTGCCCGGCCTCATCAGATCGTTGCCGATACCTGGGATGAGACTTATACGCTTCCGGAAAATTTATTCCTCGCATATCGGCGTAGCGGTAAATCTGCTTATCGCGATCTCGCTGTCCGCTTCATCGAAGAAGACTATTTCGGGCCACTCGCGGAAGGGCAAAACGTACTACCGGGTGAACACGCCTATAGTCACGTGAACGCACTCAGTTCTGCTGCGCAGTCTTATCTGGTACTTGGGCAAGAGAAGTATCTGCGTGCAGCAACCAATGGTCTTCGCATGGTTCACGAGCAAAGCTTTGCGACAGGTGGGTGGGGACCGGACGAAGCCTTTGTGGTACCGGGACAAGGGCTGTTAGGAGCAAGCCTTGGAACTACGCATTCAAGCTTCGAGACGTGCTGCGGCGCTTATGGTCAATTCAAGATAACTCGCTACCTGCTGCAGATCACAAAAGACTCGCGCTATGGCGACAGCATGGAGCGGGTTTTATACAACACTATCGCAGGGGCTACTCCGATTCTTGAAGATGGAACGACCTTTTATTATGCCGACTATAGCGATGTTGGCAAGAAGGTTCACTACAGGGACAAGTGGCCGTGCTGCTCCGGCACATTTCCGCAATTGACGGCAGATTACGGTATTAGCTGCTACTTCAAGAATCAGGATGGAATCTACGTTAACCTATTTGTTCCATCTCGCGTCTCATGGTCACAGAGCAATACCCGATGCACAATGACGCAAACCACCGGTTATCCTGCTGCCAATGCGACCCAACTTGACTTCGCGCTTACACATCCAGAAAGCTTCACCGTGAATGTTCGCATCCCCGGGTGGGCAGGCCCGAAGACCAGCATCTCTTTGAATGGCGCTCGCATTCAGCAGGAAGTTACGCCCGGTCAGTTCCTGGCATTGCAGCGTACGTGGAAGGATGGAGATCGGTTAGAGGTGGAGTTCGAGCTGCCTCTACGACTTGAAGCGGTAGACAACGAGAACGAAAATCGTGTAGCGCTGATGCATGGTCCGATCGCGTTGTTTGGCGTTGGACAGATTCCTTCGCGAATTACTCGCAAGGATTTGCTGGCCGCGACCAGAGTCTCCCCATCGGGGTCGGATTGGACGGTACGCACAGAATCCGGGACGCTGACTTTGCGTCCTTTCGCTTCGATCATGAGCGAGAATTATCGTCTGTATCAGACGGTCGTTGGATAGAACCTAATAGGTCGCTCTGCCGCCGCTGATGTCGAAGACTGCGGCGGTAGAGAACGTGTTTTCTTCTGAAACGAGCCACGCTACCATCGCACCGACTTCATCCACTTCGAGGAAACGTCCGCGTGGAATTCTGGAGAGCATAAAGTCTATGTGCTCCTGAGCCATCTGATCGAAAATACGCGTCCGCGCTGCGGCCGGGGTAATGCAGTTTACGGCTATGTTGTACGCGGCAGTCTCCTTGCCTAGAGATTTTGTCAGTGCGATGACGCCGGCCTTTGATGCGCTATATGCGGAGGCATTCGGATTGCCTTCTTTGCCTGCAATTGAGGCTACATTCACTATGCGACCGTAGTTCTGCTGGATCATTTGCGGAACAATTGCCCGGCAGCAAAGGAAGACTCCGGTCAGGTTAATGTCAATGATCTTCTGCCAGTCATCGATCGGATAATCCCATGTTTTATGGTTCGGGCCAGCGATACCGGCATTCGCGACCAATATATCGATTTTGGCGTGTTTGCCTAGTGTGTTTGTTGTGGCGGTTGCGACGCTTGTGGGGTTAGCTACGTCTACGTTTTCTGCTGAGACTCTGGCATTCGTATCAAGTTGCTTGAAATGGTTGAGAGCCGTAGCCAGAACTTCTGTGTCTTTGTCCCACAGAGATACTGACGCGCCTGATTGAACCAAACGATTTGCGATGGAGAGACCAATTCCCTGCCCTCCTCCTGTAACAACCGCATGGCGATTTGTAAGATCGATCTGATTCACCCTATTACCCCTATTCGATGATCTTGAAACGCTTCAAGAATTCTTCATTTACCGTCAAGCCGAGCCCAGGCTTATTATCGTCGAGATCAATATAACCGTTGTCAGGAGATGGTTCGCCGTCAAAGATGTACCAGAAGAGTTCGTTGCCGACCTCAACATCTACCTTGGGAAAGAACTCCGCAATCGGTGAGTTCAGACTGGCCATCACGACATGATAGTTATGCATCTGCCCTGCATGAGGGACTACAGGTACTTGAAAGGACTCTGCGAGTGCCGAGATTTTCCGCGCCTGGCTTATGCCACCAACTCGATTGGTATCGAACTGGATGTAGTCGAGCGCATTGTTTTCGAGCAGCTCCCGGAAACCAAAGATGGTGAACTCATGCTCTCCGCCCGCAATGGGAACTCGCTGCTGACTCTTCAGTTCTGCATAGCCACGAGTGTCATCGGGGATAACTGCCTCCTCCAGCCAGCGAAGCCGGAATGGTTCGAGCAGCGGCAACATGCGTTTTGCGTAGTCCAGCGTCCAGCCCATGTAGGCATCTGCCATCAGGTCTATGCCGTCTCCAACGACTTCGCGCATTGTACGCACCAACTCTACGTTTTTCTGCATGCCCTCTGCGCCATCGATCGGGCCCCACCCGAAACGCAGCTTCATTGCCTTGTAGCCCTCTTCTTTGTAACGCTGTGCCTCAGCACGAAGTTCCGGGATGGGCATCGCATAAAGTCGGCTGGCATAGACGGGGATCTTCTCCTTGGTGCGTCCGCCCAGCAGTCGAAAGACTGGTTGTTTTGCGTCCTTACCGAGCAGGTCCCAAAGCGCAATATCTACGGCGGAGATTGCCGTCATCGCCACTCCCTTGCGACCGAAGGCCATAGTCCGCCTGTACATCTGCTGCCAAAGGAATTCTGTATCCCAGGGGTCTGACCCTATCAGCAGAGGCTTCAGATATGTGTCGATAAGGGACTTCGTCACGACCGGCGCGAGGGCGGCGTTGCCCAGACCTACGAGCCCGTTATCGGTGAAGATTTCGACGAGCACCCAACCGTGAAAAGCAAAATTGCCCATGGATGCCTGGCGAAAGGAAACGAGGTCCATCGGGTTCGTACAGAAATGAGGCGGTAAAGGAACGGTATCGCCCTCCCACTGGACGACACGGGTTCGTACGTCTGTGATTTTCATACCTGCTTCTTATCTCCTGCGAATATTTTGAACCACTGGTCTGTTCAATCGTCTTTGGGCAAAGTGATGAGCCACATATGAACCATAATTCAGCTGGCTGCTGTCTCCAACGTGGGCTTGCTGTTTGATGTCTCACCAGTGCAATTAACAACCGCCGATAAAGGTCATGGCCCCCGGACGACTGCTCCAGCGGGAGGGCAATCTGCCGTTCTTTGGCGAACAATTGGACAAATTAAACGGTGGAAAACGGAAACTGGTCGGGTGTTCGCCATCAAGCCTTGAGTGCCTCTGGAGACCTGGTTGTGAACAGAAGTGAGGTCTGGATTGCAGATGATGAAAAGCTTGGTACTCCGTAGCCAAAGCATAGTGAAGTCCGAAGCGAGATATCAGGATGTGTAAATTCAGAAGATAATTTGATTTCCGATGACTCCGCATGATCATCCCGCTTGAAGGTGTTCCTAGCCGACGAAAGTGGGAGTAAGTAGCTCCAGCCGCCGTCCCTTGCCGCAGCAACGACTAAGTCAATCGGACTCGTCGCGACGACGGCAAAGAAGGCTCCTGGACTGCTGTTCGAAGCAGCGAGCAGTGAGGCGGACAGCATCTGTCGCCGTTTTTTTTCTATTCTCTAGAACGAGTAGGTAAGCCCCACCATAGGAACGACTGTGCTGCGCAATCCTGCACTGTTGGCCTTGATCGTGATATTCCCCGTAAGAACCATCTTGCCGAAAGGCCGAGCTTTTGCACCTACGGCGATGTTATTAACCGTATAGCCGCTAATTTCGTGTCCAACACTAAGTGCACTGCTCACTGCTGGAATTGCCGATCCATTGAACGGAGTGGCCTGGGTAAGACGTGGCGCATCAATGAAATGCTGGCCAAGGAGGTCCAAAATCACCGTGAGGCGATTCCTGATAAGGTCCGCATTGACTCCAGCAGTGTAGGAAAGGTTTGTAGGAAGCTGTTGTTTTGTTCCCTGAGAACTGGGATTGAGAATTGAATCGTCATTCCATTGATACCCGATATTGCCGTGTGCTGAGATCCAGCCTTTGACCGAGGCTGCGAGATATGGCTTCACTCCGACAGTTCCGGAACCGAGGAAATTAATCTCATCGCCGGAAGGAACTCGCACATCGACACCCGGCGCGAGGCGAATGCGGAACGCATCCAGCACTTTCCATTTGATCCCAAAGACGGCGTCGGAGATTCCGCTCGCCGACCCTGCAGCGTATTCGACAAAGGTTGCTGTCGAACCTTGCGTCGAGTATTCCGTGCCGTTTACTCCAACCGACATGACAATTCTCTCGAATGGAATGGCTGCTGAGACATCAATGTTCTTGGTCAATCCATAAACGGCCAGTCCAGAATACTGATCAGCCTTTATATCAAATCGATTGTTCGTTACTGTGTAGACCGAAACGTCCTGACTGTTGAATGTGAGCACAATTGGAATATGCTTCAGGTCGGTCCCATCGATTGAGCCAAAGCGAAACCGCTGATAACCGAAACTCAATAAAAGCCGGCCACGTCCGATCGTCTCGGCTCGCTCTGAGAAGATCGCACCCAAAGTTTCATTGGCGGGAACAAGCCGACCACGATCGAATGCAAGAACCAGTCCCGCTGGCTTGGCAGTTGGAAGCTGGCTGAGCTCTGTACCGAATGGAGTGTAGAAGGCGTTAAATGGTGCGGCTCGCGTGTGGAACGCCGCGGGGATCAAGCAATAAAGATCGGTAGTGTGCGAAGTCACGCAAAGCTGTGCATTGCAGACCGCCGCGTGGCCCAGCCCAAACACCAGAATTGCCAAGAAAATGCGCTTGAGCATCAATTCCTTCCTAAGATTCCGGAGTACACAGCTCAGATCGAAGAAGCGTCAGTTAGACGTTGGGGAAACGGTTAGCGGTACGATCAATGACGTTTGTTGGAATGCCGACGGAGCCTGGCTGTCAGTTGCAGTAATGATGACGGCATACGCCCCCGCAGGTGTGGCATTGGTAGTCGTACCCGTCACGGTTGTCGTAGTCGTGAAGTGTCCTCCGCATGACATCAGACCTGTAACTACGACGGCCAGGAGGACCAGCACGAAGAAGCGACCAAAGCGCTTGCGGTGTTTTCCGGGAACAAAGAGTCCCAAACCAAGAAGAGTAATGCCAGCGACAGGCAGACCGAAGCCGCCGTACGATGCAGGTCGTTGAGCCTGTGAATTGGCGGACGTCGTAGAACCGGATGACGTTCCCAGTGTAACGGTAATGGGTTGCGCGATATTGGAGTTGGTAAGAGTCTGAGGTGACAAATCGCAGCTTAACTTATATTGAGCGAGAGGAACCGCAGGCCCGCCGTTGTAAGTTACCTGGGTGCAACTTAGCGTGATCGTGGAATTGAGCGGGGCTTGGATGTTGTTGGGAATCACGAGGCCCAGGCTCACAGATTGTCCGGGGAAAACGGCTCCTACTGTCACCACTGCCGGATCGCTGTTCACTGTTCCCGAAGCATTGCTGACTGCGACCCAATAGGTTGTCGTCGTTGCCAAAGCAGAAGTGGTATAGGTGGTGTCGGTTGCGCCATCGATCGCTGATCCGGCTGCACCGCCAGTCGACTCATACCATTGATAGCTAACTCCGGGTTCACCGCTTGCTATGGCTACCGCCAGTGTCGCGGTACCGCCTGGAGCGATCTGTACCCCAACTGGCTGCGTGGTAATGTGTGGGAGAACGGTGATTACGGCAGCCGCACTTTGTTCAGTATTTCCAACCGAGTCAGTGATCAGCACCCAGTAACTTGTCGTGGTCGTAGGGCTTGTTGGGAGATACGTGCTTGAGGTTGCGTTTCCTGGAGCTGGAGAGGACTCATCACCGCTGGCCCCTACATACCACTGGTATGTGAGCGTATTCGGTGACGTGGCGGTCACGCTCAGCGCCACGGGCGGTTGAGTGTAGTAGATCGTCTGCGATTGTGGCTGCGCTGTGATGACAGGCGCGGGAACAACGGCGACGATCGCGGTATTGCTCGCGGTCGTCTCGGGGCCGCCGGGTAATTGCGCTGCAACGGAGACCAGCACCCAGTAGTTCGTGGTCGCGGTTAGAGCAGGCGTTGTGTAGGTTGCACCGGTCGCCCCCGGGATCGGATTTGTTTTGTCTCCGCTGATTCCGACATACCACTGGTAGCTGAGCGGGGCATTATCAGTAGCTGTGATTGTCAACACGGCGGTCTGATTAACCCCGATGGATTGAGACTGTGGCTGCCCGGTGATTGTAGGTGGCGGAATGACGGTGACAACCGCAGTATTGCTGGCAGTCGTCTCTGCACCACTGGCTGAGTCAGTTGCCGCCTTCACAAGCACCCAATAGCTCGCGGTCGCAGTTAGGGCAGGTGTGGTGTACGTTGCAGCGGTTGCTCCTGGAATCAGGTTGGACGTATTCCCACTGGCTCCGGCGTACCACTGATAACTGAGCGTGGAATTGCTCGTAGCCGTGACAGAAAGCTGGGCCGTGCCGTTGAGGACAACGGATTTGGATTGCGGCTGCACCGTGATAATGGGCGCTGAAACGACTGTGATCGTAGCCGTGTTGCTCGCAGTTGTCTCAGCAGCGGCACCAGGAACCGCCGCGGAAACCAGTACCCAGTAGCTGGTCGTCGCAGTCAGTGCGGGCGTAGTGTAGGTTGTGCCAGTCGCTCCCGGGATGGGATTGGTCTTGTCTCCGCTGGTTCCGGTATACCACTGATAGCTGAGTGTGGAGTTACTGGTCGCCGCAACCGTCAACACTGCAGTGCTGTTGACCGCGATCGATTGAGACTGCGGCTGGGTGGTAATCGTTGGTTGAGAGACAACGGTGATCGTCGCGGTATTGCTGCGGGCTAGTTCAGAGCCGGTCGGAGTTCCTGCCGATGCCGCTGAAACCTGCACCCAATAACTGGTAGTTGCCGTGAGTGGTCCGGTTGTAAAGGTCGCGCTGTTCGCGCCGTTGACTGGTCTCGTCGTGTCACCGCTCTGCCCCTGGTACCACTGATAGGACAACCCTGCCAGGCCGCTGGCTACGACATGCAACGTGGCCGTCCCATTGACCCCGATGGTTTGGCTCTGTGGCTGCGCGGTGATCGTGACAGAGACGCCAGTTCCTGTCAGTGCAACCGTTGTGCCTGTCTGCGAAAGTCCAAAGGACAGCGCGGCGGTTGCCTCTCCCGAAACTGTTGGAGCAAAAGCTACCTGAACCGTGCAGTTATTTCCTGCCGGCAATGATGTGCTGCCTGTGGTTGAACAAGTGCCTCCAACTATGGTGAATTGCGAAGCGTTCGTTCCTGTAATCGATGCCGGACCGGCTAAGAGAGCTGCGCTTCCAGTGTTCGTCACGGTAACGGTTATAGAAGCACTGGTTGTTCCGTCGTATTCTTCAGCGAAAGCGAGCGCATTTTTGTCCAGGAAAGGAACGCCGTTCTGCAGTAAGACGGAGACAGTACCATCGCTATTCCCGGTTGCCACATCGAGACGCCCGTCGTTATTGAAATCTGCAATAGCGATGGATTGAGGCTGAGTACCCACTGCCTGTGTAAGAGCGGTTCCGAATGCAGCGTCGCCGGCACCAAGAAATGTCAGAGCGGAGCCGGGCGTACTGCTCTCTGCCGTCAGCAGGTCCAACTTGTTGTCTCCGTTCAGATCCGCAGTCCCGATCGCCGCGATTGTGCCGCCGGCATTCACTGAACCTTCGGAGGAAGCAAAGGTGCCGTCCCCATTCCCGATAAACAACAAGACCGCTCCACTGCTCGCAGCTACCGCAAGGTCCGGAATTTTATCGCCGTTAAAGTCGCCGGATGTGAATGCGACAGGTGACTCTGTCAATTGGGCGCCGATGATCGGGGAGCCGAAGGTCCCGTCCCCGTTACCCTGCAAAACTACAATAGCCGCCAAATCTGCATATTCTCCGACGATAGCGGTATCTACCAGGCCGTCGCCATTGAAGTCACCCGTCAACACGGCAACCGGGCCAAAATTGGTTTCGGTATACGGAAAGATTTCCGGTAACTCTGAGAAGGTACCGTCTCCCTGACCGAGTAAAACACTGTACGCGCCATTGTTTGGATTGACGACGATCAGGTCCTGCCTGCCATCGTGATTGAAGTCTCCTTTGGCCATCTCCAAAGAAGACCCGCCTCCGATGCTCAGTGTTGACGTACTTTTCAGTACGAGATTCCCTGTGCCATTTCCTTGCAGATACGAAAGGGAGGCCAGTTCGCCTCCATTGTTCAGCGTAGCAACATCGAGATTGCCGTCTCCGTTGAAATCTCCCACCACGGCAGCCGAGGGCACTGCACCCAGGTTCACACCCGTTCCTGGCGCAGAAAGCCCGGATGCGCTTCCGATAAGAACCGAAACCTTACCTGAGCTGCAGGAAGTTAGCGCACCACACCCCGTCACAGCGACAACGTCCGGTATACCGTCTTTATTCAGGTCCCCGGTGAGCAGCAACTCCGGTTGTGTCCCCACCGTGATAGTCGAAGAAGCGAAAGTGAGATTCGCGGTTGGGCTGGTGATGCTGAAATAAGCTGCATTCGATGCGATCTCGTTTGGTCCTGGATTTGTCACGCTGATTGAAGCGGTGCCGCCCACTGTCAGGTGCGCGGCCGCGACAGTCGCCGTAAGTTGGATTGCGCTTTTATAGGTCGTGGTGAGTGCTGTGCCATTCCACCTCACGACGGCACCTGGCGCGAACTGAGATCCGTTGACTGTTAACGTGAAGGCACCCGATCCCACTGCAGCCGCATTCGGTGACAGCGGCTGATTGATCAGCGGTGTAGGAAGCGCATGCATAATGGCGATGTCCTGCGCGCCGGAGAGAGGCATGGTTGTAATGAACGCGTTCGTTTGCGTGTTGTATTCGTCGATTCCACTGCCGTTGGCCAAATACAACGTTTTTCCGTCCGGGCTTAGGGCGAGGTCGCCGCTCGAGGCCGAGGGACTGGTTCCAGTCGGCAATATAGTAGTAATCGCACCGGTCGCCGTGTTCACCGCGTATGCCGTGAAGAACGGATTTGATATAGTGTCGGTGCTCAAGTAAATCTCGCTTCCATCCGGCAAGCCGATCAAATCGAGAATGAAATTTGCGTAGGAGTCCTGAACGATCGTAAGGTTCTCGACGTTGCCGCTGTTTAGATCAACGGTCGCGAGTTCTGTCGTTGGGCTGCCAGGGCCAGGGCCAACCCTGGAAACCGCGAGACCCACGTAGGCGATGGTTTGACCTTGTGGCACAAAGATCCCGGTGGCCGTAATTCCGCCGCTCGTCGAAGCCAATTGAGTGTACGCATCGCCCGAGAGAGGGAGAACCGCCGTCAGCGTGTTGGAAGTGGTAGATACCGCGCTTATACAAGCAACAGTTGGCGCCGTATCGACAGATACCGGCTCGCATGCGTCAGCGAAATAAACGTTTCCGTTGGCGATGCTGCCGCCGTTCAATCCGAAAAAGGGCGTAAAGTTATTTATCGCCGATGCCTGCAGGAACTTGGCCGTCATCGTACTTGAATCGATGTACTCAAGGGTTCCAGCTCCATTTACCGGGGCTGGAACATAAAGATATCTTCCCGCAGCCGTGATTGGGAGGCCCGACGTGACACCGCTGCTGAAGAGCCCTCCCTGGCCTGTTACCTGTGCTCCAGCAAGTCCGGTAGACGTAATTATAGGAGAGACAACTTCGCCATTCTCTGAGGCGGAAACAGTAACTGCCCACAAATAGGAGTTATCTGGACTTACTGTAAGAGTAGTGGGGTTTAGTGCGGTGATTTGTGTGGGTTGTACTGCTTTCGTGGCAAGGTTGACGACAGAGATGCCACTGTCAGTTGAGACGTATGCGCAAGGATAATTCGCCGAAGTAGAGGGGCATGCCTGGCCTCCGGCGTTGGCTGATCCGAGCAATGCCAGACTGACCAAAGCAAGCGCAATGAAAGGCCTGCTTGCGAATAATTGTCCGGACCAGTTTCTAACCCGATGTGCGATGGCAGGCATGCTAGCTCCGAACTTAGATTGAAAAAGTACGGAATGGGAAAGACAGTACGCCGAAAGAAGCATGGCGCCGATTGGCCGAAGACTATCGACGCCTCAACACAAAGTCAATTAAAAATTTGCCGGGACAGTTAAACGGACATGTTTTTGCTCGATCATCAAACTGCCGCACACAACTTTAGTGGGCAACTCGAGGGTCAATTACTGCCGCATGACTTCTTGCCTGCTGAGCTTCTTCTCGTCTTCCATTCAGCTCATAAAATGTTGATAACTCAAGCCAAAGATCGACTCTTTCGGGAGACTCACGGATCGCTTCTTCCTGGTATGGTATCGCCTCGGCGATATTTCCCAAGGCAAAGAGAGCGAGAGCTCTCCCATGCGCGACGCTGAAAGAAAATTGGCTGTCCGTCACCGTCGAGCCGCTTGGTGGTACAGTTCGGACCGCGTCGCCGAAAGCGCGCAGCGCTTCTTTTGGATGTTTGTCGTCCAAAAGCGTATAGGCCAGGGAGAGGTAGATGAGGTGTGGATCAGAAGAGATATGTGCCGCGCTAACGAATGCCTCGGCCGCTGCGGTCCCGTCTCCTTGCTTGCGGTATATCTGAGCCAGAGCCACGTAAGCTGACTCATTCGGCTCTAGCTGAACAGCCGCGCGGTATTCCTTCAAGGCCTCCATCGAGCGTCCTGATGCCGCAAGAGCTTTACCTCGAATGTAGTGAAGATTTCCGTTCTCATCAAAAATCGCCAGCGCATGGTCGGTTGCAGCTATGGCTTCATCCGAGCGCCCAAGCACCATCAGAATGGCAGCCGCATTGGCCCATTGGTTGAATCTCTGTACTCGATCCTTGGAAAGCTCCTTGGCAGGAAAAGGCGCCTTGAAGCAATCGATCCGCAGACGTTGAATCAGCGGCTCAGTATCCGGGCTGCGCCGAACGAACACTGCAGAAACATCGTCCAGATACACTGGCGCCCATACATCGCTTTGGCAAAACTGTGACAGGAAAGGAAAGAATTGCAGACCGTCGTAACGAGCCAGAGATAGGATGACTGAATGTATTCCGCGGCGCTCGCTTTCCTGCTTCCATTCCGGCGAGTTCGGTGGCAGATTCATCAGCTCTTTTTGCTTTAGGAAAATATCCGGGCTGAAAGGCAAATAGCGGCCGTCGATGTAATCCGGATAGATCGGGCCGAGTCTCCACGTAAGATAGCCACCCAGATTGAAGCTATTGAAGAGTTGCGGGGGGATTTTCTCACGCTCAATGAAGCTAGCCGCATCCTCGGGAAACCACCACGATAGCCCTGATCCGAAGGCGGTTATTCCTGAGCTTGAAAGATATGCGCGATTCGATACCAGATCTATCGAACGAAGGACTGCTAATGTAGAAAATCCGAGATATAAGATCAGGAATACTGCCGTTCGTGTTCTGTTGCCTTTGGCAAAGCGATCGAAATAAGAAGAGAACAACCAGCCAGCGACAATGACAATCAAACATGCGGAAAGCGCTTGGAATCGTACGTAGCGAATGGCGACAAGAGCAGCAGCAGCCAGGATCAGCGAACTTCCCCATTGCCGGCGGTAGAGTGCGATCACAAGGGCTACGGATGAAACAGCAAGCAACTGAAAGAGAGCACCGCTGCCATCTCTCAGATGAAATACGCTCGCAGCCGATTCCCAGCTGATCGGCGTAGCTGTCCATTCCGAAATTTGATGCTCCGTGAATGTCATCGCCATGGCTTGCCGGCGAAGAGATAGATAGATTTCCCATCCCCACGGGTTTAGAAAAGTGGCGACGACACTCAGGCCTAAGAGCAAGGCAGCTTGCTTGAGGTCTTCAATGCGTTTGGGTCTGCGACCATCATGGCGACGAAGACCGATGCATTTTGCTACAGCATAGATCCCTATTGCCGCGAGGCCTGCAGGAAAGCCCAGATGAAGGTTTACCCAGAGAACCATGGCGATCGGCAGAAGCCATATTGGTCCTGATCCAATGCGATGTTTTTGCCATAGAACGGCCACGAACAGAACAAAGAAGAGCAACGTAAAAATGTCGGCTCGCGGAGTGCAGCGCTTCGCGATGAGCGGCAAAACAAGGATCAGGAGCCATGCGGTAACCGGGGTTCCGCGCCACAACAAAATGACTGCAACTGCTACACAGACGAGGGCGCCCAACCAGGACAAAAGACTGTATCCGCCCAATCTGTAAGTCAAATAGAAGATAGCTTCAGATAGGACTGGATAAATCCAGAGGCCGCCGGACGCCGTGTAGGAGAACAGTTCTGTACCAGGGATCTCATGATGCTGACTGATCCAGCGTCCCGTGGCTAATTGCCAGCCAAGGTCGAAGCTGGAAAGTGTGCGGAGGCCGGCCAGAAGCGCGTAACCGCCCGCGAACAGACTTGCGCCAACCATAAGCCAGAGTCGCCGAACGTCCCGCGCAGCGGGGGTATTCTTAGCGATTCGATCATTCAAGAGGACACCAGGCACTCACAGGCAGAATAGCTGAACGGTCAAAGTGAGAACGGCGGAACTGAATTCAAGTCTTGTTGGATTGCAGGAGCAGAGTCCACTACTGGCAGGGTCATGTGCAACTCTCAATGCATATCATTGACGAACCATGAGCCTCCCTGCTTCTTGAGCGCAAACACAGTCTTGCTGCTTTGGGGATTTTGCTTTTTTCCCTTCACCGAATATGTTGCAGACTGCTGGCAAGTAGCAGTTGCGCTGTCGCCTGCTATATGGATCGCGTCGTCCGGACAGACCAATGTAAGGCGTATGGCATTAAACATGTCGAAGATGTTCTTCAAATTCTTCTGGTCATTCTTAGAAATGGTCGGCCACACCCGTTTCACGTCGTCCATATCTTCGCTTTCGTAGGCCTGACGATAGCGGCTCAGCGCTTCTTGGACCCCTGCCTGCTCTGTATGCTGCGGCGCTACAGGCGGTACATTCACATCCACGTGGAGCGATTGGTTTACGGTTCCACCTGGCCCCCTGGCTGTCAGGTTGTAGACAGTCGGACCCTGTGGAGTAAAGGAGAATGTGCCGTTAATACCAACCGAGTTTCCATTGATCTGGACTTCAGTTGCGTTCTGTGTCTGCCAGGTGAGTGTGACACTCTGGCCGGGCTCGATCTTCTGCTGCGATGAGCTGAACGCCGCAATAGACGGCGCGGAAACCGGAACCGGCGTGGGATTGGGTGCGGGACCAGGATTAGGAACAGGCTTCGTTACTGTGGGCGGTTGTACTGGTGACTGTTGACCACCTGCTACTGAAACTGGGCCTTTGGCAGCCGGCTGGCCTGGAGATGTGGAACCGGGTGAGGCATTGTCCTTGGACTCTACCTTGGCTTTCTGCTCTTGAGGATTTGGAACGGCAGATGTTGGAGCACGTTCGGTCGAAGTCGGGTTCGCAGTTACAACCCTGGCGACCTCTCCGCCAGACTTCATCCTCTCGAAAGAAACGATCGTTGTCTGAAAGCTCGTGACTGCAAAAGAAGATTGCGCATCCGGATAGTTTGTCTGATGTGCGACTGCGGTGTGTGTACCCGATGCGAGAGACAAGCGGCACGGAGAAGCGCAAGGCTTCCCGTCGACAGTTATGCTCACGCCGTCCGGGGCGTTGAACTGGGCAGTCCCGGGCGCAAACCGGAATAGTATGACCGCAGCGATAGCGATCGCTACGACTGCTCCGATGGCCACGGGCAGAATAGGGAATTTTCTGGGCTGAGGACGTACCGGCGGCGCCGGTTCCGGAACCGTTAGCTCTTCCAGTGAACTCTCGAATTCCGGGTCTTCGGCTTCGGCAAGGGAAGAAGAAAGATCCAGTTCTTCCTGCCGATGCCGCAAAGTTGTTTCAAGACTGTCAACTGCGCTTACGATGACGGAATCCGTGGCCCAAGTTTTGATCAAATCCCGGGCACGAGTGCGAATGGCATCGAGTTCAGCGGGCCCGCGCACCTTCGCGGCATTACCGGCAAGAGAAGCAACGTTCTTCGAGACGCGTTCATGGTCTTTGCGGCGACCCTCAGCGCGGCGTTCGAGATTTCGGAGCAGGTCGGCAATTTCTTCAAATTCAGCGACGGGTGCCGCAGCCTGAAGGGCTTTCTGCCTGACATCTTCCATCTGCTGCAGTTCCGAGGCCACAACGATCGAGTCGGTCAGATTTCGAATCTCTGAGCTTGAAGTCTCCAATTGGCGCAGGAGGCCCTGTGCCGTCTGTTCTATTGTCTGAAGTTCGCTGGTGGCATCGGAATCTTCCGGGTGTTCGGCAGCGAGCATCTTTGCCTGATCCAACTGCATTTGAATGCCAGCCGCGCTACGCGCTGCCTGGAGTGCATCCAGGATCAGCTTCAATTCCTGTAGAAGAAGTTTTTTTTGCTGCCGTGCCTCTTCGGCACGGGCAGATGCCTGTTCCGCAAGACTTCGGATGAAGGCGTCTTCCATCCAGAATGCAGAAAGCCCCCTGATCTCCTCCACCATCCGGAAAATATCGGGTAGATTCTGGCTGATCTGCATCGAATCTACGAGACCTAAAACCTGATTGGCAGTCGCTTCACGGCGAACATTGAAGTCCTGTGCGAAGGCATGAATCTTCTTATACTTGCCTCGCACCTCTTCATCTTTTCCATACTGTTCAGCAACCGCCCGAGCCCGTTCAAGTTGCGCAAGAATCTCGGCGCTGCTCCTAGCTCGCTCCAACGAGACTGCAAGAGCGTCAAGTTCACCACAATCCTGTCGCCACGCGGAAATGCGGATTTCAAACTGCGTCATTGCAGATTGATACTGCGAAGATTCTTCATTACTCAGAGATTTCTCTTCGGCGAAAGCAGCAATTCGCTGCTGCAGCGAACTCAATTGAGCGATTGGCAGTTTTCGAGCCAGCCCCTCCTGGAACGACCTTAGAAGTGCAGGCAAATGCTCGCGGGCGCCAGTGGCACTGCTTTCCGCCTGCTGTTCAACCAGGAAAAGCTCGCGGCTACGTCCTCTTTCTTCCTGTTCCTGTAGCTTGCGCTCCGCGTCAGCTCGAGTGATTGTCAACAGAGTTTCCAAGCTAGGATCGTTCGGAAACGCTACAAGGCCCCTTTCCAGGCACTCCAAAGCTTCTTCATCCTGGCCGGCGTCAGCCAAACGCCGAGCCTCTGCACATATCAGCTCCAGCCGGCTCTTTCGTTCCGCGACATCGGATTGCCGCTTGGCGAGTTGTTGCAACTTGATCAGAGATGGATCATCGGGAAACCGTTGTAGACCTGCTTGGCAGGCCTCGACCGCTTGGGAATAGCTCTCAACCGCGATGAGCTGTCCTATTTCATCAGTGACCCGTTGCAACTCTTTACGGAGTTTCTCCTGTTCGTGACCTCTTGCCGCCCAATTGATCAGATCGCGAACATTCGAGTCGGAGGAATCAATCTCCTGAGCCTGTTGGAGAGCCTGAAGAGCCAGGACAAAGTTATGCTTCGATATCTCCCGCCTCGCGTCGTCGACGAAGCCTTGCAATTTCGCCTTCTTCGCTCGTTCTGCGATGTCCTTCTGGATCAGGGCATCGAGAGCGATGGCCTCGGTGTAGTCAGGCTTGATTTTGAGAGCTTGCTCTACAGCCACCTGCGCATCGTTGAGATCTCCGGCGTAGTAAGAAGCTTGGCCGCGGCGCAATGCCTCGGCCACCTCACGCATGCGATCAACTTCCGTTTTGATCGAATCGTAAAATGTCTGGAGTTGGGGATTTTCAGGATCTAAACGCCGAGCTTCGGTGAGACAGTCGAGGGCCTCATCATACTGTCTTCCGGCGAACGCCACCTCGGCCCGCGATTGCAATTGCTCAATGAGTTCGGAGCGTTGTTGCCGCTGGAGTTCATTCCGGATCACCTGGAGCAGTTGGTTAGCCCGGACATGACGGCGGTCGAACTTGATAATCTCCTGCACCTGCTGCCGCGCAACTTCCCACTGTTTTCGATCGATGGCGGCCTGAGCCTGCGCGAGGTACTCCTCCACCATTCCTCGCTTAAGGGTTTCCAGCAGGCGAGATAGGTCGTAGCCAAATTCCTCGGCAGTTTGATATCTTTCCTCGACATCCTTGGCCATTGCCTTGGCCAATATGGCATCCAAGACTGCCCCTGTATCCGGGAAATAACTCTGAACCGAGGGGATGGGGTCGTTCAATATTTTGAAGAATGTTCCAGTCGGATCTTCGCTCTTGAAGGGCACGGTAGATGTCAGGAATTCAAAGAGCGTTACTCCGGCGGAGTAGATATCGGATCGCGTGTCGATATTTTGGCCGTTAATCTGTTCCGGCGACATGTAGTAGGTGCTGCCTATAATCTGGCCCGTCTGCGTCAGGGTGTCGCCATGATTCATTCGGGCAATGCCGAAGTCCACAATCTTGGCGCGTCCGTCTTTGACGATCAAAATGTTGGCAGGCTTAATATCTCGGTGAATCACACTACGGTCGTGCGCGTATTGCAAGCCGTCGCAAAGCTGGCAGATGATGTCAATTTTTTCAGCCAGCGAAACTGGCCGCTGTGACTTGATGATCTCCGCTATGCTCTGCCCCTCCAGGTACTCCATGACCATGTAGGGAAAGCCTTCGAATTCGTCCAGCGTATAGACAGTAACTATGTTCTTATGCTGAAGATTAGCCGTGGACCGTACTTCGCGGTGGAATCGCTCCAGCAGATCCTTGTCTTCGACGGCACCACGAAGCATCTTGATGGCGACTGTACGAGCCATACTTGCCTCGTATGCGCGCCAGACAACTCCCATCCCTCCCTGTCCGATGACATCAAGAAGCTGATAGCGGCCGATTTGTCGAATGGCAGGCTCAACCATTTCAGAATGCCTCGTTCCGGTTGGCGATCTTGCTTTTGCTCCGGAGGCCAGCTTTGCAGACAATTTCCCAGACGAGAACAAGGATAAGACGATCCGCTGCGAACGGATACTGATTTGCGGAGAATTCCCAAATCTGCTGTAGCAGTTCGGCATAAACAAATCATTTTCTACAAGTGATCAGCCCTACCGCATTTTGCTATTTTGGGGTCTTAATGCGGGTGTAAGTTATTGACTCTATGGTGACCCCGGCAGGATTTGAACCTGCGACCTCCGGTTTAGGAAACCGCTGCTCTATCCAGCTGAGCTACGGGGCCACAATGAATAATCTGTATTAACTTTACCGCAGCGGAAACGCAGGGGCAACGAACTGGTCGGGGGCGATCTATCGGGGTCCTCACTCAATCCGGTTGCTGAGGGAGGCCGAATCGCTAGTCTCTTTCCTTTTAGAAACAAATCATACTCTTTACTACCCCTTTTCTTCGCCCCTGTCGGGGTGGACAACTTCGGTGACTAGTCGGTCTTTGAGGGAGGTACTTTCTTCCCTTCCTTCCTCGCTTTGGACAAGCCGATTGCGATGGCCTGTTTTGGATCGGTGACCTTCTTGCCGCTGCGTCCACTCTTGAGCTTGCCCTGCTTCATTGCCTTCATCTCGGTCTCCACGTCCTTGCTGGCCGACGGAGAGTATTTGCGGGCGGACTTCTTCGCTGTAGTCTTCTTAGCCGGTGATTTTTTAGCAGCTTTTTTAGTTGCCATCGCACTTCCTCCTGCGAGAGTCAGATGGCGCAAAGCGCTATCTCAGTTGCATTCAAGCCGTTACGAATTTGGAGCCATGGGACCTGGCCAGATTCCCTCCAATGCGGCTAGCGAGTAAACTGGAGATATGGCTGAGATACAGCGCAGGAAGTCAGTTACGGTCAAGGTCGGCTCAGGGTCAAGTGTGGTTCGGGTCGGCTGGGAAGTTCCCGTGGTCGTGCAGTCGATGACCAACACAGACACGGCGGACGCGCAGTCCACGATCGCACAGGTCGAGGCGCTGGCGCTGGCCGGCTCCGAGATCGTTCGCGTCACTGTGAACAACGATGACGCCGCAGCAGCGGTGCCGCACATTGTGGAAGGGCTGGCTCGTCGCGGCATCCATGTGCCGATCGTGGGCGACTTTCACTACAACGGCCACCTGCTCCTCAAGAAGTTCCCTGGCTGCGCCGAAACACTGGCCAAGTACCGCATCAATCCCGGCAATGTCTCTATCGGCCGTAAAGATGACGACAACTTTCGCACTATGGTCGAGGTTGCTGTCCAGCACCAGAAGCCGGTGCGCATCGGCGTGAACTGGGGCTCGCTCGATCAGGCGCTGCTGACGCGCATGATGGATGAGAACAGTCGCAAGACGAATCCTGCGCCAGCGCGAGACGTGATGATGGAAGCGATGGTGGTAAGCGCACTGGACAACGCTGCTGCTGCCGAGCGCTACGGACTGCGCCGCGATCAAATCATCCTTTCGGCAAAGGTTTCAGGAGTGCGCGACCTGATCGATGTGTATACCAACCTGGCCGCGCGTTGCGACTACGCTCTGCACCTGGGCCTCACCGAAGCTGGAATGGGCGCGAAGGGCATAGTGGCCTCCGCTGCTGGACTGGCTCCGCTGCTGCTCGCTGGGATTGGCGATACGATCCGCGTCAGCCTGACACCCGCGCCCGGTGGCGACCGCACAGAAGAAGTACATGTTGCACAGCAGATTTTGCAATCGCTTTCGATTCGCAGCTTCATGCCGCAGGTGACCAGTTGTCCAGGATGTGGCCGCACAACAAGCACGTATTTCCAGGAATTAGCAGAACAGATCCAGAGCTATCTCCGCACCTCAATGCCGGCATGGCGACGGCAGTACCCCGGCGTGGAAGAGCTAAAGCTGGCAGTGATGGGTTGCATCGTCAATGGCCCCGGCGAGTCGAAGCACGCCAACCTTGGCATCAGTTTGCCAGGAACCTTCGAGGACCCTAAGGCCCCCGTCTACGTGGATGGGAAGCTATACACGACACTGCGTGGCGACTCGATCGTGCAAGAGTTTCAGCAGATTCTGGATAACTACGTCGCCACCCACTACGGACAGGGCGCCAAGAGTGAAGAGTTAGTCGAGGTCGTCTAACCAGTATTTGCAAGCACTACGCTCAACCGATCCCTCCGCCGCTCTAAGTTTCCAGAAGCGACACGTCGCGAACGTCGGCGCTTGCCTTGGAAGACTTGATTAACAAAGTCTTTAGTTCCCATGGAGCTAGATCGAGCGAGTGATCGAGGCCAAGCGCGGCACTCTTCAGAGTTGCTTTGGTCGCAGATCCTGAGCGCTCCTGCAGACGGAGAATGGTGCCTTCCTGCGGATATTCCGCATGCTTTACCGCCAGCACCCAGATGTTGCTCGGCATAACTTCGAGGAACGACTGCTCCCAGCCCTCAATCCCATGATGGGCAGAATCCATTACATACTCAGCCGGTGTTTGAAGTTCTTCCGATCTGCGATCCAGCGCCAAGTCCGTATACAAACCACGCCCGGCCATAAGCCAGAATCTTCGTTCCTGTCGCCCCTGATCCTGCCACGCGTTGTTGTCATCATGCGGCACCTGGCCCGGATTATGCCGGGCAAAGGGTGCAGAACGGATCAACACTGTACGAAAAAGTCCGTTGAGGCAATCGTAGCTATACGTGGAATTATTCAGAAGAGCTACGGTGTAGTCACCATTACCTATCTTGCCCTGCACAGCTCCCCAATCCTGATAAGGCTCTTCTTCGCCGTTGGTGTGGCGTTCGAGCACTTGACCGGGCACTTTGGCTAAGAACTTCGGACCACTCAGTGCAGTAGGAATTTCAAGCTTGAGTATCTGTTCATGTTCACGCCAATCAATTACAAATCGGAGCTCGATAAAATCCAGTCCTGCAAATTGGGCAATGTCGAGGACAATCTCAGACTGTTGCCAGCGGGCGCGATGCCGAGTTACACGAGTTACCGGACCATTCTCGATGATAGAAGATGAAATCAACGCCGGCCGGCCTATTTCCTGGCGAAACTGATTGATGCCATGTGCCCAGGTATCGCTGGTATCGCTGATGGCGACAAGCCCGATTGGTCCGGCAAGCAACTCCGTGCCATCTTCGGCCTTCAACGAGGAGATGCCGAAGCCTGTCTCTGAAATTGTTGCGAAGTCCTTGTATGCTTCGCCAGCGGGTGCTTCACCATGTGCCAGCTCAAAGACCTTGTAGCCACATGGTGGTAGTTCAACCCACGCAGACAGGCGCGGGAAAAATGATGTCATGCTCGCCGAAGGCCTCCACTGCACCGGTATCTTATCCCCGCCCTTTGACAACAGGTGTGTGATGGGTGCATTACCGGATGGATTACTGCCGGTGTAATACTCCACCAGAGCTTTTCGCTTCCACGGAAGAGGGTTAAAGAGAAAGGCCGCGCCCTCTTCAACGCCACTCAGATCGACTTGCTTCGCCATGGTTTCGAGAGCCTCGACCTTCGACGTTTGCGCAATTTCGCAGGCATAGCCCACGCTATCGCGGACATCCTGATAGTCCGAATAGAGCGATGTTCCCGCCATCATATCGTGGAACTGACAGAAGAGGACTTTCCACCATGCTTCGGCGAATTGCTCTCCCTGATAGGCGCGACCACAGCTAAGATTGGCCACCAATGAAATGGTTTCAGCTTCGCCAAGCCATCGTTCTGCACGGCGATTGAGAAACTTGCCCTCTCCGTTTGCGGAATAGCATCCTCGCGCATGGTGTTGCAACTCACCCTTGATTACAGGCAACGACGTGAACGCAGGGGAGTTTTCGGCTTGTTGAAAGAAGTCACGCAGCGTGCTGAACCGCAACTCCGGGAGATTTGGATCTCTCTGCATGTCGAACACTTCACGAATTTGTTGCTTTGTAACTGCGCCGCCGTGATCGCCCACACCTAGAAAGAACGTGGCATGATCGAAGCCTGGCGCAAAGGCTCCCGAGACTGCCTGGCGGATCATGCCGGCGTCTGCGTCATAGTTTCTCCAGATACGGTTGACGAGAACACGCGATCCATCAGGCCCCTCCCACCAGAAGAGCAGGGGTAATGTCATTTCATGCTCCTGTGGGCGCATGAAGACATAGTAGGCATAGCCGGCGCGCTTGAGGATCGTCGGCAGACCTGCAGCGTGACCGAACGAATCTGGGTTGAAGCCAATTTTGACGTCCACTCCGAGAGAGCGCTGGCAATACTGCTTGCCATACAGTGCGTGGCGCACGAAGCTTTCAGTGGAAGGAACGTTGCAATCAGGCTCAACAGGCCAGCCACCAACAACTTCCCACCGGCCCTCGCGAATGCGTTGCTGAATTTCCGCCAACATGCCCCGGTCTGCTCGCTCAACCCAGCGATAGTGAGTTGAAGATGAATGGCTATAACAGAAGCCTGGCGTCTCGGCGATGCGATTCAAAGCGCTGCGAAAAGTTGCAAGCACAGTATCGGCTCCATCGCGCCAAGGCCATAGCCAAGCGGCATCGATATGCGAGTGGCCGATGATATGCAGGACTTTTCTTTTCGCAGAACTCTGCTCCGATCCAGATCGGGCGAATGCGGGAACCGTCGCGACTGCTCCCAGTGACGCTGCGCCACGCACAAGAAAATCACGCCTTGAAAGTTCATGCGGTTGCTTACTCAATCTTGTTCTCTCCTCGTATGGCAGGCTCAGTGAGTGCAGCCATTAACGCAGCTATATCTCCGATACCGCTTCCCAAAACAGAAGGCATAAGCTCACAAGCCGCAGCGGCCTGCGGTAATGTTTCTTCCGCAATGACCTTACGAGCCGGTCCAAGAATACGCTCCCCAAGCACCACACCAAGAGAACCGAATACGATCACCTGCGGATTCAAGGCATCGATCAGCAGAGACAAGCCGCGCCCCATCCAGTGACCGGCTATGTCCGCTACTTTGATGGCTTCTGGATCGTTCTGAAGCATGGAAGACACCAGATCTCGAATCGGAGTTCCCTGATTCCATCGCGACGGATACATCTGCGACGCGAGTTCAACAAGTCCAGCGCCTGATGCGAACGACTCCCACGAGCCTCTCTTTCCGAAGCCGAGTGGCCCGTCATCTGCGAGGCGCCAATGTCCAATCTCGCCCGCAGTATCGCTTGCTCCTCTAAGTATTCGACCATTGACGATGAAGCCAGCGCCGATCCCTGTACCGAAAGTCAGAAAGATCAAGTGTTCCAGTCCCGACCGGTTCTTTCCGACGCCAAAATGAAATTCGGCTAACGCACCGGCATTGCCGTCGTGTTCGATATAGACGGGAATGCCCTGAAAAGCTTGCATCAAGTGTGCCTTCAAAGGGACATGATGCCAGCCCGGTAGATGCGGTGGGTTGATCAGGATTCCTTCCTGTATTTTGAGCGGTCCACCGATTGATACGCTGATAGCGATAACTTCGCGTCCCTCGTTGTTAGCAATGCTCATCAGGGTGTTGAGACAGGAAACGATCCTGGGGAAAGTCTCGGAAAATGGCTCCTCTGCACACGTTGGCATTTCGATTCGTTGAAGAATTATGGCATCCAACGTTCCCTCAACGCAGGCTGTCTTAGTACCGCCAACATCGAGACCGATAACGGATAGCCGATTCGATTGAATCTCTTTCATAGGAGCTGCTCGCAGACAATAAGCTGCCTCATTGAGTCCAGGCCTTCTCGATTGAAGTGGCCGTTGCATTCGGGATAGCAAGGTTGTTTTCTATGCTTAGGTACGGAGTATATCAACTGACAGCCCAGGTGTTGCATGGACCCGATAGGCCGAAGCACAGTGGAACAATTGTCTACTGTTTGGCACCTTATGAGAATGGAGCAAAGGACCACGGACCCCGCTACTTTGAAACTGCAGTGCCGCTTGCCTCGACAAGAGTAATGAAGTGATCCACTGGCAATGCTCTGAAACGCTCTTCGAGACCGCTTGGCCACAGCACATCAATATGGTCGAATGACGCAGCTGAGCCGAGACCGAAGTGCAGCCGCATGTCGTTGTTTGAGATATAGCTCGAGCCGCTGCGAAGTTCCTGAGTCCATTTGTGGTCAGAAGTAACAACGGTCACGCGCGCACCAATGCCATCGCGGTTCGACTTCGTACCCCGAAGAGCGATGCCTAGCCAATGGTTTGCGTTTGGGGCAACGTTTACCAACAGCATGGGCTTGTCATCTATATCGTTGACCACTGCCGACTGTCTGCCGTCATTCCAGAGATCACCTATCGCGAGGCCGCGGCTCGACATGGGCTCCGTGATGCCAGGCCCTGATTGCAATCCAATGTCCTTGAACTTGCCACCGCCGCTGTTCCAATACAACAAGCGTGGCTCGCGATAAGTCGCGCCAAGATGAGCCGTATCGACTTCAGGATAGACATGGCCATTCACCGCGAGAAGGTCCAGGCGGCCATCGTTGTCAACATCGACAAACATCGCACCCCAGCCCAGATATTTGGTATTCAACCCAAGGCCAGAGTCGAAGATCGTCGAGCTGAACGTGCCATCGTGGTTATTGTGATAGAGAGATGCCGTGTCATCCGAGAAATTGGTCTTGAAGAGATCGGGCCAGCCATCGTCATCGTAGTCTCCCGCTGACGAACCCATGCCGGCCTGCTCGCTTCCTTCTTCGCTGTAGGCCACTGAGGCATCTGCAGCGACATCGGTAAATGTTCCGTCCTTGTTATTTCGATAGAGAATGCTCGGCGTGCTGTCGCATGCGACATAGATATCAGGCCAGCCATCACGGTTGTAGTCCAGCGTTGTGATACTGAAGCAATAGTGGCCATTGGTCTGAGTAATGCCACTTGACTTGCTGACGTCGGCAAATTTGCCGCTACCAAGATTGCGATACAAGTGGTTTGTAGAAAAGGGTAGTCCTCGCGGGCCGCACATCACCGGTACTCCCTTCCAAATGCACATCAGACCCTCGCCAGGCTTGGGGATCGTATTCAAATCGAATTGCACATAATCGGCAACGATAAGATCGAGCTTCCCGTCGCGGTCATAGTCGACAAAAGCACAACCAGTGCCCCATTGCTTACCATCGCCAGCCACGCCGCTTTGTTCTGCGATCTCTTTGAAATGCCCGTTGCCTTCGTTGTGGTAGAGGCGATTCTTTCCGTAGTAGGTGACATACAGATCGTCATAGCCGTCGTTGTCATAGTCGCCTGTGCACGCGCCCTGCGCCCAGCCAGATGCGCCAAGGCCGGCCATAGCGGTCACATCTGTAAACGTGCCGTCATGGTTGTTGTGATAAAGATGACTGATTGGTGGTGTTGCAGGCGTTGGCTCGCCTGCGAGCGTCTGGCCGTTAGTCAGAAAGATGTCAGGCCAGCCATCGTGATCGTAGTCGAAAATTGCAACCCCGCCGCCAGTTGTTTCGAGAATGTATTTCTTGGTGGCCGGGTCACCGTTCACATTCCGCATGATGAGTCCGGCCTGTGGGGCCATGTTCTCAAACCATGCAGGACCCGCATGATCAATCGTCGCGGGATAGGGATGTACAGTCAGCCTCTGTGCTGTTTTTCCGCGAGACTGCCCAATTGCGACAGCACTCAAACTTAGCAGCAATATGCCTGATAGAAGCCGAAACCTCATGCCGCCTGTAATGCTAGCACTTTCTCAGGCCGCCCCGCACACAGTATCCTGAAGGCGTGATGCGAACTCTGCTTCTTGCCGTAGTTCTCTTTGGATATGCCTCGATCGCTGCGGCTCAGTCGCCTTCCGTTTCTGATGAATCCACCAGTCTGGTCAAGGCACATGAAGCAATTGAACATGATCACGCCGATGAAGCAATCGCCATCCTGCAGCCGCTCGCGAGTGCCCAACCGCCGGTAAAAGGCGTGCAGCACGAATTGGGACTCGCATACTACAGCAGTGGCAACCTGATGAAGGCGAAGCAAGCGTTTGAACAGGCTGTACAAGAGGATCCCTCAGATATGGAGTCGGTTCAATTGGAGGGACTGGTGCTCTACCGGTTGGGTCAACCCGCCGCAGCCATCCCTTACCTGGAACGTGTGCGCGGATGGATGCCCAATGCCAATGCCGATGCTAACTATGTGCTGGGCCTCTGTTATATGAACGCACGCCGTTATGAGGAGGCACGCCGTTCCTTTGCAATGCAGTTCGGTGAAAACCCCGATTCGGCTGAGGCCTATCTGTTAATGGGCACAATGCTGATGCATGCAAACCTCGAAGAACTGGCCGCAGAGCAGGCCAGGAAGGCGCTCCAGATATCACCTAATCTGCCGCTGGCGCACTTCATGCTCGGAGAAGTAGCTCTCTTCAAATCAAACACCGACGAAGCAATTACGGAGCTGGAAGCTGAACGCCGCATCAATCCTGGTTATGCGCATCTCTACGATCGGCTGGGTGATGCCTACCTTCATGCCGGCAAGACGACAGAGGCACAGCAATCACTCACCAAAGCCATCTCGCTGGACACCACCAGCACCGGTCCATTCATTCTGATGGGTGAGGTGCTGCTTCGCAGGCAGGACGCGCGGACTGCGCTGTTGTATTTGCAGCACGCCGAGAAGATGGATCCCGGTAACTATGTCACACACACTCTGCTGGCACAGGCCTATCGTCGAGCAGGCCGTGAAGACGATGCCAAGCGTGAGACCGATCTCGCCTCAAAGATTCATGTCGATAATCAGTTGAAGCTTGATCCCGCGAAGTGACGCATCAATGAACGCGAATCGTCACAAGACGCGTCTGTAGAGGAACTCCCCCTCCGATGGTCGTATGCAAAACAGCCTCAAAGGGTCGAATGTCGCCGTTCGGTCCGGTGATCTGCTTGAGTAACTCTGCAGTTGTTTCGGGATTGCAAACGTACTCGACCGCAGCTTGTGTGCCAAATGTTGTCAGCCCACTGAAGACGAGGATACGCTTGCCAGGCTCAACGCCTGGGGATAGCGCAAGAATCGCGTAGTCCTCCGTCAACGGACGTTCGGGCCTTGAATACAGCGCAGGTTCGCCTTGCTTTGGATGGTGGTTCACCACTCCTGCAGAACCGGGGCCGGCCTCCATGGTGAAATCGACTGTCGGCTGCAGCACGCGTAACGAAGGGTTTTCAGCGCGCGATCCGATAAAAACAAGATTTCGCGACTTGGCCTCGTCCCACGTGACCAACAGGCTGCGCTTAAGTGTGAACGTGGCCTTGTGCGTGTCGAAA